>SDBU01001451.1_pt1 | contig 33826 bp, 34 predicted proteins | sample 2277071 | NCBI WGS metagenome assembly SDBU01 (sample SAMN10397929, study PRJNA504765) | marine sediment metagenome | isolation source: marine sediment core GS08_GC12, 126 cmbsf | place: Arctic Ocean: Gakkel Ridge, Loki's castle | collected 2008 | reverse complement strand
TTTTCGATTAACATCAGTAATATTCCCGTCTAAATCATGTAAAAAAATACCATCATTCGAATGTTGAAAAAGATTGCTATACTTTTCCTCAGATTCTTTTAATTCCTTCGTTCTCAACTTTACCCTTTGCGCTAGATCAATTTTAAACTTCTCTTCTAATTCTTCTCCTTTTTTCCTTTCTGTAATGTCTCGTATAATCCCATAAAATCCAATTTTCTTGTTTTCTGAATCATATTTTAAATAAATTGAAGTCTCTAAAAATACCTTTTCTCCATTTCTTTTTACTACTTGCAGTTGGATTATGTTTTGTTGAACTTCTGTTTTAAACACCTTATTAAAGGTCTTAAAAACTAATTTCCTTTTAGTTCTATCAGTGATTTTTTTATAACTTTGGCCTATCATTTCTTCTTGAGAGTAACCAATAAACCGAGATAATGCATTATTAACAAACGTAAAGTTCCCTTTCAAGTCAACTTCATAGTATCCTTCTTTGATGCTTTTAATGAGCCTTTGGTATCTTCCTTTAGAATCTTTCAAAGTTAATTCAGTTTGTTTTTTTTCGGAAATGTCTCTTGAAACTAAAGCGATTTTCTTCTCTCCCTTCTTATCAATGAATTGTATAAACTTTACCTCGAACCAAAATTTATAACCATTTTTATGATAAATTTGGAGATCCTCAGATTCTAAACCATCAAAATTTCTGTTTTTGATTATTTTTTGTATCTTATTAAAATCATTAAGATCAAATATCTTTCTGATCTTCTTTCCTACTAGATCTTCATTTATATATCCTAACACTTTAAAGTGAGCTTTTAAATTTATATACTCTATTTCAAGACTCGTATTCAAAATGCAAATTAGATCATTCACACTTTCGGATATCTGCAATAAATTTTCTTTGGAAAACTCCATTTAAATCACTAAATTGATAATTTTTTAAGGATTAAACAAATCTGTTATCTGAGGATCCATTAATTCGAATTTGTGTAACGGGTTGAAAAACTAATGAAAAAACAACTATTTATTTTTTATTTAAAAAAATAAGTTATCAAACGTTCTCACGTTTTATTTCTATCTAATGCATAAAATTAAATTAAATCCTCAATATCTTAATATGGAAAGAAATTGAAACCAAGCTTGATAGAAGATAAAACCACATATTTTCATCCTTTTTTTGTGTATTTTTTTATGCTTTCGTTTTTTTTTAAGATAGAAAAAAATAAGGATGATATTTGGTTTTTTTAATTTATCAACTTATTATTAATTATGATGTTTGAGATCCCAAGCATATTGAAATTAATAAGTTTCTTGAAAACCTATGGAAAATTCAAATTTTAAATGAGTTATCATGGAAGTGGCAAATCTTCTCCCGAACCTTGAAAAAGAAGATTTTAGGGTCCTAATGGCAATTGAGATTGGAATGAAGAGGTCTAAATATGTCACCATCAATAATTTAAAGTTTTATTCTCGATATAAAATGGAAGAAGTATTATTTCGCTTAAATAAAGTTCACAAATTGGATCTATTAATAAGAGATTCTTCAAAAAACGAAATTGGTTACACTCTTAACTCAAAAGCCTATGATTTGCTTGCATTGCATGCATTAGTAGAAAAAAACATAATAAGCCAATTAGGCCCAATAATAGGAAAAGGAAAAGAATCTGATGTATACAGTTGTATGGATGATCACCAAAATATCTATGCTTTAAAATTTTATCGAATGGGTCGAGCAAGTTTCAGGAATATTAGAAAATATCGAGATATTGTGGGGGAAAGGGGCCATTTGTCATGGTTATATGTGAATAGACTCGCGGCTAAAAGAGAATTCGAAGCTTTGAATAAGATCTATAATCTAAGATTAAATACTCCTAAACCAATCTCATTGAATCGACATATTATTGTAATGTCATATTTAAGAGGTAAAGAATTAGCTTTTTATAAAGAAATAAAAAACCCCACAAAAATATTCAACAAAATAATAAAACAAGTTAAAATAATTTATCAAAAAACTGGTATGATACATGGAGATTTGAGTGAATTCAATATAGTTTTGGATGAGAAAGAGAAATTCTTAATTATTGATTGGTTACAATGGATCCCATCGGATCATCCTAATGCTAAATCACTTCTAGAAAGAGATATCACAAATATTTGTAGGTATTTTAAAAAAAAATATAATGTTGAGAGTGATGTGAGAGAAATATTAAGAATATTTTATAAAAAATGAATTTTATTTATTCTTGAGAGTTTTTACATAGAATAATAACATCCTCTACAAATTTCTGATCAATAACTTTAAGATTCCTAACTAAAGGCTTTATAAAATCCACTAAATTATCCAAATCCAATTTCTTTCGTAATATTGTTAAGATTAAGTCGCCAACCACAGAACACACTCTCAAAACTTCTAGAACTCCTTTAAAATACTGGGGTAAATTTTGAAAAGAAGTAAAGGAAAAAATGAAATTAAATTTTTTATCTCGAAAAGGTAAATTTTCTATATCAGCTAAAATCAACGAGACCCGTTCTTTATTTTTTAACTTTAACAATTTTTGTTTAAATTTTAACAACATATTTAAAGACAGATCAACTGCTACGAAATTAATATTAAAAATCTCCTCCTCATTCTTTGAGTTTAGAACATACTCACCTAACAAACCAGTTCCACAACCGCAGTCTAAAATCGTTTTCTCTTTTAGTGTATAATTATGTAAAACTAATTTGTATTTTTCTTCTTGGATTTCTTTATATCTCTCATCATAAAAATTCGCGGTTGAGTTATATCTGTCAATTATATCCTTTTTTTTACTCAGCTTGTTTAACTGTCTATCCAATTGAAAAACCATAGAACATTGAAATTTATTATTTAATATCGATAAAAAGGTTTTAATTGAAAAAAATTTATCTTTAAATTATATTTTTAATAATATAATTAAAATTTAACAGAAAAAGAAAAATGTCAAATAGAAATGGTATTCAGCAGAGATCAAAGTCTCCTCTTGCTATCCTTCAAAACGCACAAAATTCCATTATTTTACTTAGATTAAAAGATGGAACCGAATATAAAGGTTTATTAAAAGAAATTGATGCTTATATGAATCTTATCTTGGAAGATGCGACAGAAATTCTCGAGAATACGCCAGTTGCTAAGTACAATGAAATATTTATCCGGGGAAATAATCTCTTATTTATTAAACCTGACGCTTCACAAGTTACATAAAATTTATTTGAGAAATTCAACAAGTTGTGGAATTATTTCATTATTTTCGATTAGTGCATATGAAGCTGGATTAGGTGAGTTAAATCCTCTGTAGTTGGCACTTGAAAAAATCGATAAAAGTCGATTATTAAAAAACCACCGGTATCCTTCTGGAAAGCATTCATGTGCCCTTATGACAAACTTGAGATCATTTTGATTTAAAAAATTTTCAAACACATCCTCACCGAAAAATTTTATCCCTAGCCCCCTAAAACTCTCTGTAAAACCTTGTATAAATTTTTTTGGATCATTCCACATGATCTGATTTATCCCATATTCAATTGATCTGAATATTGTTCCTATATTTTTGGTTTTTACACATCTCAATTTATTAAGTATTTCATTGTCTTGAGGAATTCCACCATGAAGACATAAAATACTACCATTAATTATAGCACAAAATGGCAATACATTATAAATTGCTAATATTTCATTAAACTTGTTAGAATCATTGAACTTTGCTATGAAAAAATCCCAAAATCCATAACGTTGGTTCATTTCTAAAGTTTCATGATTACCTCTTAAAAGATAAAATTTGTGGGGATTAAGAATTTTTAGTGTCAATACAAAGATGAGACATTCTAGCTGTTTAGAGCCTCGATCAACGATATCTCCTAAAAAAATAATCAAACTTGAATCCATTTCATTAATTTTTTTAAAAATTCTAATCAAAGTTTCTAAATTGCCATGAACATCTCCAATTACGAAAACTACATTATCTGGGTTAATATTATGAAATTCTAATAATAAATTTTCATTTTCAAAAATTTTTTTCGCGCTTTTTAGGATATTCGATACATCCTCAAATTTCAAATCCGATATCAATTCAGGTTTGTCTATTAAATCTTTCAAAAAATCAAGGTCAATCACAATTATCTATTTTTGAATTTTGTTTTGTTTGGTTAGAAAGAATTTTTATTAGTATAGAAATCTAATTAAAAACAAAAACAAAATAAATTTCTAAGATGCAAAATTAGTTGTTAAATATTAATGGAAAACTCTTCAATCAATACTTTCTTTGAAAAAATTGATAAAAATATTAAAGATTTTGAAATTGAAAAAATTCCTAAGAAAAACAAAAGTAAAAATAATGGTGTCATCTATACTCCTAAACAGATAGTAGAATACATAGTTTCTAATGTTTTCAATATACACTTTGATGAATATTGCGACCTCCTAAAACTGCCTCAAATTAAAGACTTAAAACGTTTTTTGATTAAAAATCCCAATTTGAAAAGTAGGTTGAATAATAAAATCAAGAATATTAAAATTTTGGATCCCGCATGTGGGTCTGGAAGATTTTTAGTTGCGATTGCTGATTTGCTTTATGAAGTTAATAGGGTTCTTCATCCTAATATTCAAGATTATGAAATTAGGAAGGGAATAATTCAAAATAACCTGTATGGTGTTGAAATTGAAAAAAAAGCGTATATTATATCAAAATTAAGATTATTTTCATGGTTATTTTCAACAGATAAATCGCACTTAAAATTTCTTCCTCCTAATCCAAATGATTTAGAAGTGGATGACATCCCAAATTATATCGAACAATCAGAAGTTAAATTTAATCTCTTCAACGTTGATTTTCTCATTGATTTTATTTCTGAAGATTTTGATCTTGTTATTGGTAACCCCCCATACATAGAAAATAAGAAACTTAAAAACATTGAATATAAAAAGAGGTTAGTAAATAGATATAAATTTGCATATCGCCTATTTGACATCTCCATTATTTTCATAGAGAAGGCATTGGAATTACTAAAGCGTAAAAATGGATCTTTATCTATGATAATTCCTAATAAAATCCTCGCTGCAGATTATGGGATAAAGATTAGAAAATTCCTAATTAAAAATACCACACTCAAGGAGATTGTTGATATTTCTTCATTTCCTGTTTTTGGAAAGACCGCTACATACCCTATCATCCTTTCCCTTAAATACGTAACTCCAGAATATACGAACTCGATTAATATTAGAAGATATGATAAAATGATTGATCTGACACGCAAAAACAAGGAAAAATTAAATATTTTACCTCAAAAATTAATCTATAAAATCCCCGCATTTGTATTTCCAATAAAAGGAAATATAAATCTAATTAACAATATATATGAAATTTTTAAACCTTTTTCAGAGGTGGTTAAAGATTTAAAAATAATTTATAGACCATTTGGCTTTATAGACTGGGCTAAAAACTTAAACGCAGTAAGCAAGAATAGGCATTCTGATGAAGATTTAGTATTATTAGGAACTGGCAATGTTGGTAAATATTATATTAATTTTGAAAAGCCTATTAAAATTGCGGGAAAGACCCTTAACATTTCATATTTTAATTTTCAAGAAAATTTAGGCAAATATTGGAAAGATCTGAAGAAAAAAAAATTAATTTTTAGAGAAATTGCTAAAGAAATGACATGGGTTTATGATTCAGGTATTTACGCAAATCTAACAGGGTTATACTTCGTTAGAATCCCGTCTTTTAATGAAAATAAGCTTTTTAGTCTTTTAGCGATAATGAATTCGGACATTATGGACAAAATTTTTAAAATTTTATTTAGTTCATTACATTTGGCAGGTGGCTATTTAAGATTTAACGGAAGCTTTATTAAACGACTCCCAATCCCAGATACATTTCCTTTTTCATTATCTGTGGTTGGAAAAATTCTACAGATTCTAACTCAATTGAAATTTGATATAGATTGTGAGAATCTGAATCTTAAATTAGAAGAATTCAATTTAAAAAAAAAATATTTGAATGAGATTGTAAATTTAATTTCCTTTTTTAATAACTTAAACAACGCTTTAGTGAAACTAATGTATCTAGACGATTGTTTCCTAAAATCTAATATTGATTACAGTGTTGTACGTGAATTCCTCTTTTCGAAATTTACGATTAAAATACCATTTAAATATTTACTTCCCAGATTCAACGTTCCGAAGTATGAATTTTTTCAATTAAGCGAACTTGAATCAGTCTTAATGACCATTAAAAAGTTTTACAACTTAATTATAAACCATAAAGTTTTGGTAAATCAATTCAATGATATTTTGTTAAAGGATTGTTTTCACCTTTCGAAGAACTAATGGTTTTAAAGAATTTTTAATTTATTTGTTAAAACTAGAAAAATTAAATTTTAACAAATATTATTTGATCAAGAAATTAAAAGTATAAATCAATTATAATGGTTAAATAGGATTATGGCTAAAAAAAAGATTGAACCTTCAGTTGAAGAGGAATTTGAAATCCCAACTGGAAAAGTAGATGAAGATGGTGATGAGCTTTTAGATCTATCAAAATGGGAGGATGATTTTACAGATGATGTCGAATATGATCTAAGCAAAATTGATGATGATATGTTGGAAGATGAAACGGAAGAGGAATCTCTTGGTTATGAAATTAGTGAAGTTGAGACTATAATGAGAAAAGTTAAATGTGCTCCGTGCCCTGGAAGTTCAAGTAAACAAGATTGTAAGGTTCGGGTTGATTTTGGATGTCCTCCTGATAAAAAAAATAAGTAAGAAATATCACTTGGAGTTGTTATCTAAACGTTTAGGTTTTTATATTCATCGATCTACACATTTTGTTTTGAATAACTATGGGGAATGAATTTGCTTTCAAATACTCATAAACGAATTATAATCTTTGTTATAGCTATTTTAGTTGGCTGGATCATTTGGCAAGTAAATATCTCATTAAGAAATCCTTGTTATTCTTCAGCCTTTTCGAGATGTTTCCTCTTATCAACCACAACTTTTTTAATAGTGTATACACCCTTTGAGATTTATTGGTCAATTAGAGATCTCTGGTTCGATCGGTGGACACGACTTTCCTTTAAATATGTCGAAGTTTCAAAAATATTTATTGAAGTTTCGGATGGGTTATTATCAGCAAACATAATAAAGAAAAATAATTTGACAGATTCGTTCACCAAGAAAGCTATCATCGTGATTGCTCATGGCTTTTCTGATACAAAAGAAACTCTCCAATACTATTATCTTCCTTTAGTATACCAAGGATATATTGTTTTAACCTATGATGCAAGAGGCACCGGAAAATCTAAAAAAACGGGAAAAAGAAGTGATTTTCTAAGTAGAATTGATGACTTCAAGAATATTATTGATTGGGTTAAAAATCAAAGCGAATTTTCAACTTTGAAAATTTATAGTATCGGATTTAGCATTGGTGCTATAACTGTTTTATGCGGGGGAATCCCAAATAAGGATGTTGAGAAAATCATTGCAATCTCCTCAATGTCTTATTATCAACAAAATATTCCCAAACTCAATCCACTCATTATGATTAGTTATTTGATAAAACGAGTAAAATTATTTCCTACAGAAGAGGAAAACCGAAGATTGTCTCCATATTTGGTTATGGAAGCTCTTAAAAATACATTATCTCAAGAAGAATGGAAAATTATTTCTAAAAAGATTATGTTAATTCATTCCAGAAACGACCGAATAATCAAGTATAAGAATTTCAAGGAAAACAAAAAAATTTCAGAAATCCATGAAAATAATTTATTAATTTATAAAAAGGGGGGACATTCCCTTAAAAAAAACGAAATTTCTTTAGTTGGGGGAACTTTGCATTTTTTAAATTCATAAAATCCCATAAAATTTGGGTAGTTTTTCTTTAAGAAGCTTTATATTTTAGTGTAAGATGTCTAAAACCCTATGATTAAGGGAAATAAAAATTTTTAATGATATTTAGTAAATTTCCTTATCCCATTCGGAGAAGTTTATGATTTGCTTATAATTATTTGCTATCTTTGCGAAAATTATGCAACTTATGCTGAAAAGGTTTACAAAATCATCAATATTTAATTTTAATAGTTTGCTATTCTTACTTGAAAAACCAATTCCACGATCTACTTCAATTTGACCTTCAAATCCAGTTAAATTTACCACAAATTCATTCTTATCCGAACCATCTGTATATTTTTGTCGGGCTATTCTTGCCAATCCCCCAACAGGTATTATTCTTCCAGAAGATTGAGTTAAATAGATTCTTAGATCGTAAGTGTGATTCTCACCTCTCCATTCAATTAATCCGAAATTAGCTTTTTCTTGTATAGTATATGGAAAAGGATTGCGATTTTTCATGAACTTGGCATAAAACTCTGTCTTGCTCTTAAGTACTTTCCTCTTGATATCATTTAATCCCAAGTGTTCAGAAATAGGAATAACACCGGCTCCACCAGATCCTCCATTGGGTTTAATAACAAAAGGCTTTTTGTATTTTTTTGTAAGGTAGAAGAGTTTTTCTATTAACTCCTTTTCATTGAAAGCTTTCGTAAAAATTAAATAATTTAAATTGTATTTTTTTAACGTGTTTTTACATAAATAACCAGCTAGATATGTTAAAGATTTATCATCAGTGATTTTAAATATAGGATTGACAATTATAGTTTTTATTTTTTTGAAATCTTCCTCAATTTCTCTCTTAAATCTTTTACTGACTATCCGCCTTGTAATACCATCTCCTATTAAAACGCTTACTCTTTCGCCGTCAAATTTAACCCAGTTCTCAGAAAAAGAGAGATTCATAGAGAGCTGTTTATAATCAGCAATTAAAATAATTATTTGAGCTTTACATTTAATATTAAAATTATCAACATCGATGACTTTAATTAATAATCCCTTCTGCTCAAGGAACTTTCTAAAATAATCAATCATAATTGCTTTTTCATGTATTAATGCATCATTAACAGGGATCCCTATTAAAATTAAAACTTTATTATCGGTTCTTGCATTTTTCAATATTGATTGATTTATAGCTTCAAGGTATCCGTCATAAATTAATTTTCGCTGTTTTTCTGTCATGATTGAAACCCCTCTATGTGATCCTCCATTTGTTTCAAGTAAAAAAAAACTTTTTCCTGAAGGTTCATTACTAACCATGAAATCTATGCTTCCAGAATAAAAAGAATCTTTCTTTATAAGGATCTTCTCTTGATTACTTATCAATTTCTTAAACATTTTATTTCTAATAGTGTCCACAAATTTATCTTCTTGAGAAGCTCTTAATTCTGCAAAAGCCGACAAATCTAAACCTAAAGAGTTCCCTAGCGGGATTAGTTCAAAATCAGAATTAGTCGAGGATAAAAGTTGAAGAAATTTAGTTAAGTAATCATACATCACTTTTCTCCCAGAAATTTACAAATGTTAAATTGATAATAAGTTTAGCATTATCCTAAATAAAATTATGTACTCATAAAAATAATGTTTCAATTGTAATATTTGCAGATATATGGAGAGGTTTTAATCAAAAATTTCTGTTTGATTTTTATAAGTACAGATAACCCTGATGGTTGCCTTTGGTCGAGAGTCGTAAAGACCCCAAAACTATTTTCTTTATCCGGATTTGTTGTTTATATGTTAAATTTGAATAAAGTAAAATGTATTTTTTTGCGATATTTATCGTAAAAAGAAGTCCTATTTCCACCAATTCAGAATTTTCTGTGAATAACCCAATTATTACATAATGATAAGGGAGATTTACTAGTTCATTAATATTTATTTCCTTTTCAATTATTTCATTATTTTCTTCATCATAATCTGTTTTAATAAAACTTATATCATTCAATGGAAGAGATATCTTTCTAAATTCTTCAAACTTCTTTGAAAATTGGCTTTGCCTTAAAAAGCGTCTCTCTTCTTTGTCCTTTTCAAAGAAATACTCATTCTTCTCCTTAATAAGATGAATTTTCCTATCTTTCCGTTGATTTGAAGTTTCTTTCTCAATTTCGCTTAATTCTTCAATTTCATCATCATGAAATACTATTAATACATCAGGATCTACTGTTTTGATGAAAAAATTCTTATATAGAATTCCTGCTTCTGTTTTTATCCATCCATCAGTATCAATTAGCAAAAAATCAATATCTTTATTTTTTTCTACATAATTATCTATTAGTCTTTTACATGAGAGTGATACTATAAATTTGAAATTACCCTTAGGAAATGTTGCTCCGATAAATACAGTATCATCAGAATTAATATTATCACTTGAAACAATATATTCGTTAATGGTACCTATATTGATGGTTGTCGGAATGTTAATAATTTGCTGGCCAAGATCAGAGTCAATATATCCACCTTTTAATCCTTCCTTAAGAAAATTATTTGCTAAATATTTAATTAGAGTGGTTTTTCCGCTACTAATTCCCAACACCATAATTTTTAATGGTCCTTCTTTTTTTTTTTGTAGATCTTCTATAATATCCTTTTTTATTTTTATCCAAGTTGGATATATCGAATTTTCTTTAATAATCCTCAGATTTTCTTCAACGTTTGTATAAATTTCTAGTTTTGACTCTTCCTGAGCATAAAGAGGATAACTTTGAGCACTGGGTATTATTAAGACATTTTGCGATTCAATGTTTAAAACATCCAGTTCAGAGACTTTTTTTTCTGGAAGAATAATCTTTCCGATTATATCTAATTTTCCTTCCAACAACGTTATTCTTGCAGGACCTTTTATTAATAGAGTATTTCCCTTATCTATTTTCTGAATCATTATTTAATCATCTAAAGTTCAATTTAATTTAAAAATTTTGTTGATTCCATATTTCTTTTATAAATTCGTTTAATTCTGAGTTAATTGGTGGATATTTTAGACTCTTTACTTTCTTTAGAGGTTTTCTTTGCTCTTCAAATAACTTTCTATATTTAGTTTTGATTATTAGATTCAATTTGTAGGAATTTATTCAAAATCTATTTGTTTTGGTTCTAAATACTCAAAATTAATTGAATTGTGTTCTATAAACAATTTAAAGGTTGGTAGAAAATTCATGATTAACTTTTAATGGCTCCTTGGTTTTGAAATAAAGTCTTTTTTTAGCTATTTCCTTTGAGTTTTATAACAAGGAATGCACATGCTACTATCCATGTAGAACATTAGTCTGCTGTTCATTGTAGATTCTCCACAAATATCACACGCAATAGATTCTTCTATCTGAGCTAATCCTGGGGGATCAAATTTGATTTCATCAATTGCAAATATATCTTCCGGTTTTGAATCCATTAACTGCTTAATTTTTTCATGTTTTGATTGTATCTTATCATTACTTTCTCTTTTCTTGAGTGAAAGTTTTAAAGCTTTCTTGGTTTTTCTGTTATAGAAATAATAGTTAGGTTTCCCATAATCCTTATGAATAAGATTACCCTTACCATATGTAGTTCCTAATAAAACTTGAAGGGCATCAATGCTACAGTTATCATTTTCAACTACAGCGACTATTTCTTCATTGGGCGAATAATTAAAGCCATGTTCTAACAAATATTTAGCAGCCAAGACACCTATAGCTAAACCCGGACATATGTGGCCATGGAACCTTATTGATTTTTTTATTAGATCTTTTGTTTCCATTTGAAATATAAAATTAATAATATAATGAGATTTATTATATAATTTATTACAGATTTTAAATATTATTAATCAAGAATTATATCGATAAAAAACCGGCGCTGTTATATGAAATTCTTGGTGGATTCGATGTTGGGGAAATTAGCACGATTCCTACGAATATTTGGATACGATACCGTATATGCAAATGATTTAGTAGGTTATTTTAATTTGAACCCCGTACCTGATGATAAATTAAGACTCTACGCTAAGAAAAATAACAGACATATCATAACTAAGGATGAATTGCTTTATAAAGGCTACATTGAAAAAAGTTTTTACTTGAAAGGAGAAGGAATATATAATTACTTAAATCAATTAAAAAAAACTTTAAAAGTAAACTTCGAATTCAAAATTGCGGAAGCAAGGTGCTCAATATGTAATTCACGTTTGAAGAAAATAAAAAATAAAAGTGTTATTAAAGATTTTGTTTTAAAAGAAAGTTTCAACAATTATAACGAATTCTTTGAATGTGTAAATTTACATTGCAATAAAATCTATTGGGAGGGCTCTCATATTACAGATATTAAGAATAGGCTAGAAAATGACTCCGCTGTTCTTTGATGCTTTTAACTCGATTTTTTTTTAAAATATTTCTCTTTTATCTCTAAAAATCGTTGTTTGGTTTTTTCTACAAGTTCCGTGTAATTACCTTTCTTGTACATACCATGGGCTTGATTCAATAATTCAAGAGATTTTCGATATTCAACATTCATAAAATGGTTTTCCGCGAGAGAAACTAAATAATCCCCTTTCTTTTTGTAAAATTCAATAAATTGTGCCGAGGTGTCTATTTTCCTATTCATACTTAACCATTTAAATTGTAGTTAAAAACTATTTAATATTTTATTTAGTTAATTATGATAATTTAACTTATATTTTTGCTTTTTCTATTTGTTATCTATTTTCAAAGGTTATGTAGGTTTTTACGGTATTTCTTCATATCAACAATCGTACCTTTTAATCGGGAATCTTCCGCAACGAAAACCATCAAATGACTTTCAAGAGAATCCCGTGTATTTGTTATTAGGTGATTTCCTCTTTGTGGTATCATTTGTCTTATGAAACTTTCAATTAATTTAGGATCCCCACCCCCCATACTCAATGGTTCTTGGGGAGAAAGTCAGCCTTATTACAACTTTCTTTTTGCCTGAATAGGGGGGTCTCCATACACTTGGAAAATCCTACGTCCTACTCCTATTAAATCAGTAATAATAGGTAACTACATATTAAAAACCATGACAGTTAATTTTTTTGGTTTTGGGAATCTTCAAGTTTTTCTCTATAATCAAAAACACATGTTGCTATTGCTCCTAGGTAACTTATAGGATTCATTGGTTTTCCACATTTACTACACCTAAAATCTAGCATTCCTTCAATCGATACCATTGTACCCGCATCACAAGAGGCACATTGCTCAAATGACCACCTGTCTATTATTTTCACAACATCTTTAACAAACTTGTCTTGGATTGATGGTGTCATAATACTTTTTTTTTAAAGCAACTTTTTATTAGTTAATAGTTAACAGATTAGTCTTTAATATATGATCTTCTCTTTTTATGACTTAAATATTCTTGGAATAAATCCGTCAATCATTAAACAATCAAGTAATACTAAAGCAGTAATACTTTCAACAACCGGAATAACCCTAGGGACAATACATGGGTCATGTCGACCAGTAAATTCAATTTCTACATTTTCCAAGGTTTCTATATTTACTGTTTTTTGTGATACACCGATTGATGCTGTTGGTTTTACAGCAACCGTGAATTCAATGGGCATCCCTGTAGAGATGCCACCAATTATACCACCTGAATCATTTTTTGTTGTTTGAACTTTTCCATTCTTTACAATCCATGGATCATTATGAACTGAACCTCTCATTCTTGTTGCATTAAAACCCGCCCCAAATTCTATTCCTTTTATTGATGGAATTGAAAAAATTCCTTCACTTATTTTTGATTCAAGACTATTAAAAATAGGTCCACCTTTCCCAGCAGGAAAGTTATTTATTGTGCACTTAATCGTCCCTCCAATTGAATCTTTTAATTTTTTTACATTCTCAACCAAATTTTCCATCAATTTAGATTTTCCGGAGTCCAAACATCTTAATAACGATTTTTCACGCAAAGAATACAGATTTTTATAATCAAGTAAATGATACTCATTTTCATCAATGATATTTCCAATACTTTTTGAAAATGCAAAGATTGTAATTTCGTATTTTCTTAATATTTGCTTAGCAATCGCGCCAGCCATTACTAATGCAGCCGTCATTCTTCCTGAAAAACGTCCAGAACCGCGATAATCAGAATATCCTCCGAACCTTTTCAATGCAGAATAATCTATGTGGGATGGGCGCAAATACTTTTTAAATTTCTCATACTCTGAAGAATTTTGATCTTTATTTTTAATGATTAAACATATTGGGGCTCCAGTAGCCCTTTCATTAAAAATACCTGACAACACCTCTAACTTGTCTTCTTCATTACGAGATGATACAAGTCTCGATTGCCCAGGTCTCCTTGTATTTAGTTCTTTTTGGATAATTTCTGTATCAAAAACAAATCCCGCTGGAACACCGTCAACAATAACCCCAATTAGTTCACCATGACTTTCCCCGAATAAAGTTATTTTTAAAATTGATCCAAAAGAATTGTCCACATTATTCACATCTTTATAAGCTATATAGAACCATAATGTTAAATCACTACTTAATTAATATTATATCTATTTCTACCTATTTATTATTTAATGGATCTGAGAATTAATCCTATTTCAGAAAGTTTAAATGGTGAAATTGTAGCTCCTGGATCAAAAAGCTATTCTCACCGCGCCTTTATAGTTGCTAGTCTTGCTGAGGGCATATCTGTCATTAAAAACCCACTAGTCGATGGAGATGTTAAAACTACAATAGAGATTTTGAAATCATTAGGTGTAAAAATTTTAAGAATAGATAATGGGAATTCTTATATTGTTGAAAACCCAAATAAATCCTATAAATCCATTAATAAAATCCTAGATTGTAAGAATTCTGGAACAAGCTTACGGATTTTTACAGCTCTTGGATTAATTATTAACGGAGGAATAACACTAACAGGGGATTTTCTTAGAAAAAATAGACCAATTCTTCCTCTTCTTGAAGCATTAAGAAGTCTTGGAGGAGAATTTAAATTAACCAAAGAAAAGATAAAAATAAAAAGGAATGAATACCGGTGTAATATCGTAAAGATCCCGGGAGATATTAGTTCTCAGTTTATTTCAGCCTTATTAATAGTTTGCCCTTTAATAAAATGTAATGAAAAGGATTTTATTAAAATCGAGTTAACAAGCCCATTAACATCTGTCCCCTATGTAAAAATGACTATAGAAGTTTTAAACGCATTTGGGATTAATATACAAGTAAATTTCGAAGCAGGTGAATTTTATATATCTAATGATCAAAATTTTAGAGCCCAAGAATTTGTCGTCCCTGGTGATTTCTCTTCTTCGTCATTCATTATCGCTACTGCAGTTTTATCCAGTTATAACGCTAAAGTTATTATAAATAATTTAAGTACAAATAATTTTCAAGGAGATAGATCGATCATAAGAATCTTAAAAAGTATGGGTGCTGATATTGAATTTAAAGAAACTCAGAACCAAGTAGTTGTCAACGGAGATATAGTTAAAAATCCTTTAAAGGGAATAGAGATTGATTGTAGTGATATACCTGACTTATTTCCGATACTCTCTGTCGTAGGTGCATTTGCCTCAGGGAAAACCGTACTTTATAATGCAAAAAGCCTTAGATTAAAAGAAAGTGATAGGATCTCATCTATGGCTAGAGAGTTAAATAAAATGGGAGTTCATATAAAAGAAGAAGATGATCGACTTACTATTTATCATTGCCAAAAATTAAACGGTTCAAGAATAAATCACAATAATGATCATAGAATCGCAATGGCGTGTACAATCGCAGCACTATTTGCTTCCACCAACTCTTATGTAGAAAATATTGATATCGTAAAAGATTCCTATCCTACATTTTTAGATGATTTGCAGAAAATAGGGATTCAACTAGATTTAAAATGAGATCTATCTAAAACTTTTTTGTCTACGAGCCCGAGCTTTCTTCCCACCAAATTTCTTTGGTTCTGTTCTCCTTGAGTCACCACTCAATAGCGTGTTATCGTATTCCCTGAATGTTCTCTCAATCGTTTTTGTACCAATAAATTTATTAATAGATTTAGCGATAGCCATTCTTACAGCACTTGCTTGACCACTGATTCCACCGCCCTCAACCCGTACGTTGATATCACACTTTTCAAGCTTTGGATGATTCACAATTTCAAGTACTTCTTGTATCCTTAATCGAGCAATTTCAGGTTCATAAAGATTTAAAGGGATATTATTAATTTTGATTTGTCCCTTTGCGGGATGTGTTAAAACAGCCCTAGCAATTGCTGTTTTTCTTTTTCCTGATGTTTGAATTACTTTCACTGACATTATTTTAATACCTCAATTCCCTTTTTATTCCAACCAATCCGTAAACAAAGATTCTCTAAAGTTATAAATTTATTATAATAAGACAGTCGCTTTTTATCCGCATTGTAAACTTCAGTCGGTTTTAATTTTTGATATTTTATTTTAAACCGTTCAGGGATATCCGAAATGAAAACGTGAACTCTCTTTAAAGCTTCTTTTCCCCGAATTTTCTTTCTTGGAAGCATCTGTTTAATTACTCTTCTCATGAAAGTGTCTGGTCGCCTCTCATGAAATGGACCTCTAAGTGGATTAGTTGCTGTAGAAATATTTAACTTTGCTAGAAATTGTTCATGGATATTCCTCTTAGATCCGCTGATTATAGCATCCTTAGCATTAATGACCACTATGTAATCCCCCAATAGAGCTTTTTTAGCAATTTGACTACAAAATCGTCCTAAAATCTTATTTGTTGCATCAACTACTTGATATTCTATTACCATAGCCTCGATACACTCTTTTTTGTCTAGTTAATAAAAAATCTTTATCCCATTACCGTTTGGATTTTGTAATAGTAAATCTTCAATTGACATCAGTCTGCTTCCTGAAGACTCAACTTTTTTCTTTGCTGACTGAGAGTATTCTAAGCATGCAATTGTAAGTTTATGATCTAATTCTCCAATTCCTAAAACTTTTCCCGGAATTAGAATAACATCGTCACTCTTGGTCTTTTGATTTATACGATATAAATTTGCTTTAATTTTATTTTGTCTGGGACCACTTAATTTTTTTGAGATTTGTCTCCAAATCTTTATCTTCGTTTTCCATAGATTTCGAATTAATTTTCTAACGTAATAATTGCTTGGTCCTGTTATTCGGTGGCTCAATTTATTTAATCATCTACTCTTATAGTTAAAATCTGATATCTTTAATTGTTAATATTTTAATAAACTTGTGGTTTTCATGATTCTAACTCGATTCCTTCAAGTCTTTCAACAAATTCATCTATTTTTTCCAAGAATATTTCGAATGATTTTTTAAATACTACCCTAAATGGCAAAACTCCGTCGCTTTCGATTGAAAAAATATAAGAATTAGCTTTAGTTCCAATTTTTACAGCATTTTCTGGACAATTTTTTTCGCAGGATTTACATAAAGTGCAACTCTTCCATGATTCTTCCTGTAATTTAGGTGATTTCCCATCTGTAAATGTAAATAACCTTTCAGGACATAATTTCGATATTACACACTTTTCTTTGCATTTAACACATTTAGAGGCTTCAAATTCTATTTCGGGATAAAATCTATAGAATATGTTAGAAACAGCTTGCCATTTAACATGATCCTTAGCAATGCCTAGTATAGCATATGCTTCTAAGATTAACTGATTATTCTTATCTATTTTAACAATAGGTATATTTGGATCAACTGGCATTATTTCTGGATCGTTTGATTTTAAATCCCCTGAATAAATTTCTAAGGGTGTATTCGTTGTATTCGTTACTTCACAAGTTAATGAAACCTGACATAAACTACATCCGTATCCATCACAACTACATTCGCGTGGTAGTTTATATGCCTCCAAATCTGTTGTTAAAGGGATCATTCCTAAACGATGGCTAACTATTTCATCATAAAGTGGACTATCATTCTTTAATATAATTACCTCATCGACCGCCATAACGGGAACCTCTGAAACTATTATCCTCCTGATAGAATTAATCATATCCAAGGAAACATTTTCAACTACAAATACTAATCTATGATCGGTTTTTTCAAGAACATTAATGTCCATAATATTTAAAATAAGTTTTTTAATGAATATATTCCCAAATTCATCCTTTAAGATAAGTTTTACTGTTATTTAAGAAAAAAATTGATATTAATAAAATCGAATATACTCGTATGCCTTATTTGGTGTTTGGAAACAATACTTTATCTCTTGAAAATCTTTTTTAAAGTCTGCTACATCGTTTTTTACTTCTTTGGGGTCTTTCTTATCGATTAGTAGCTTTTTGAAGAATTCAGCAATATCTATCATTTCACTTTTCCCCATCCCTAGACGAGTGACTTCAGAAGATCCTATTCTCAAACCACCAGGATTTTGATAGTGTCTCCCTCCTGCGAGATCATAGGGCAAAAGATTGCGATTAAGGATTATATTTGCTTTCTCTAGTAATTGCTCAATATCTCCACCTAACCCAAGAGTTTTCTCAAATTCCGTAATATCGACAATAATTTGATGCGATTTAGTAAAACCCTTATGTTCCATTAATACGTTCAATCCCCTTTCATGTAGAGCTTGCCCAAGAGCTTGAGCATTCTCAATTACATTTTTATGATATTCCTTTCCAAATTCTAACATTTCAGCTAAAGTTACTGCCAGTCCCGCTACTGCTGCTAAGTGGTGGTTAGAAAGTAAGGCTGGAAAGGCACACGATCTTAAAGTTTCGATTAAATCTTCTCTATTTGATACTAATGCTCCATGTTGAGGCCCTGGGAGAGTTTTATGTGTACTAAAAGTCATAACATCAGCGCCTTCTCTTAAAGGGTCTTGAAAATACCCCGAGCCTATTAATCCCGCTACATGAGCACCATCATAACCAACATTCGCTCCGACCTCTTTTGCAACATCACCAAGTTCTTTAACGGGATGTGGGAATAAAAAAACTGAACCACCGAATAAAACTAATTCTGGTTTAAATTTCCGAATGATCTTAGCGGATGCATCAATATCAAGATTCATTTCATCGTTATTAAATGCTAAATATTCAACGTTTATTCCTCTTGTCGTTCCAGCAGTACCAAAAATTTCCCTTCCACTTTTAGCAAATCTTGGACCATGAGAAATATGCCCTCCTCTAACTATAGACATACAACACATTTTACCATTATTATCAGATGTAAATGCATTATACATTACTAAATTTGCGACAACTCCTGAGATAGGACGTACATCTGCATGAATGCATCTATAATATTCTTTTGTTAAATCCATACATATATCCTCTATTTCATCAATGAAATTACAACCAGCATAAACCCTCTTACCAGACCATCCCTCTGCATATCTATGAGAGAAGTCGCATGCACAAGCTTCATCCACGGCAGGACTAGTAATATTTTCCGAAGCTATTAACGGTATTGATTGTTTAAATAAATTATGATGTTTAAGTAATATTTCTCTGATTTCTGCTATTTTTTTTCTCAATTTTCCTCAAATCTGACTTTTCTTCTGAATGTTAATTAAAAAATAACTCTCCAATTTTTTTAAACATTATTACCAACTTAATGGTGATGAGAGAATTTAGTTAAACAATGAATTTCACAACTAGTAATGCAAGAATTATAAATATTCAAGTGGGAATTAGATTATAGGAGATATCCAACTCATTTAAGAATTATCTCTCAGATTTTTCTAATATTAACCGCGCTTCAAAAAGATTTAATTTCTTACCAGCCTTGTGCTTTTCTAAAGCTTCAGCTAATTTATTTTTCTTAATATCTTCTATCATTGCATTTTTCTTCCTAATCCGCTCAAAACTTGAAGGAGATTTTTTATAGGATCTATTATTTGGTCTCTTATTTTTTGAGATTTTCTTCCTTTGATTCATTACTTGTAGATATTGCTCGTGGTAGCTATCAGCTGTCTTCTTATTTTCAATTAATTCTTCTTCCATTAATCTCTTCTTCTCACGTAATTCATCAACGTTTTTAAATAGTTCTAACATTTTTGCATGGTTTTCCTGCGATTTGTCAGACCACTTATTTAAACTATCATATATCTTTGAAAGATTTATTTTGACAATTTCTATTTTTCTTTCTAGCTTCACCAAATCACTGTTCTGTTGTTCAGCCAAAAATCTGTATTTTGATTCGGCTAACTCTTTGATAATATCAATAAGTGCATTTTCCTCAGCTATATCTAGATTTTCAGTCTCAATTCTTCTTTCTAAGTTATCAATTTTTCTTTCCACTTGTTTGATAGATATTATATTATCTGAATTTTTACGCTTTTTACGAATAGATTTTTTTTCCTCTAATAACTTCTCAAAAAGTGCTTTATACTCTATTTTTTTCTCTTTTAATTCCCTTACTTTGTTATTCCAAAAATCTCGCTTCTTTTTGTATTTGTCCTTAGCGTTTTTTAAATCGACATTAATCTCCGTTTCGATTTCTTGTAAATCATTAATGTATGTCTTCGTTTTTTGGTTTAATTTATCCCTTTTTTTCCGAAGATCTTCAACTAAGATCTGAAGTCCTTTAAAAGATGAACGAGAATTTTGTGAGTTTCTAGTATTATTGTTACTCATAAACTAAAACTTTAAGAAATATTTATAAAAAGGAATTTAATTAAAGTGTTTGATAATGACAATTCTAAATGTTTTATATATTTTTTGTATATAATTTTATAATACAAGTAAGTTAATTGAACAAAAATTAAAGCTATTTAAAAATTAAGAAAATTAAAAACCAAATTTTTAAAATGAGCACTAACCTAATCAAAGAAAACGATTTAATTTTGCTAATTCTTGATCAGAGAAGGAGATGGTTAATACCCGTTAAATCTGGGGGTTCCTTTCATACACACAAAGGAATTATTGAATTTGATGATATAATTGGTCAAAATTATGGGACAGTTGTGTTTTCAAAACCTCATAAACAACAAGGATATAAATTTCTTGTATTGAAGCCATTACCTTCTGACTACGTAGTTCATATGGCAAGAAATACTCAAATAATTTATCCTGAAGATGCGGGATTGATTTTACTATATACAGGGATCGGACCTGGCAGCATAGTTATTGAAGCAGGGTGTGGGTCTGGAGCGTTATCCTGTATATTAGGAAATTATGTAAGACCAAATGGTCATGTGTACTCTTATGATATTAGACAAAAATCATTAAAAAGAGCAAAAATTAACGTAGAGCAAGCAAACCTTCAAGATTTCATCTCAATTCAATATGGAGATATTTTAACAGATGAATTAAGTCATGTCAACGTGGATTCCATAGTTTTAGACATGCCTCAACCCTGGAAGGCGATTCCAAGAGTTAAAAATTACTTGAAATTGAGTGGGACATTTGTTTCTTTTTCTCCAACTATAGAGCAGATAAAAAAGACAACAGAATCATTAAAAAGAAATGACTTTTTTGAAGTTAATACTTATGAATTGATCAAGCGAAGAATGCAAGTCAAAGAAAACGCGACAAGACCTGAAATTCGTATGATTGGACATACGGGGTATTTAACATTCGGCAGAAAAATAAGAAATTTGAAAAACCCATATCGAGAAAAAAAACCAAAACCAAATGAATTTATTGATTTAGAAGGAATGCCTTTAAGAAGTTGATTTTTGAATTAATTGCGTAAACGGTATTAAAAAGTTAAAAACCTTTTAGTTGTGCTCCAACTTTGAATTCTTTCTTTTTTTTAAACCGTTCTGTTTTGAAATAATGCTTTTTTTTTTCTGGTAAGATGTCTATATATTTTCTTAATATATCTTCTAAAAAGGCTCTAGTTGGTTTGCTACTTGTAATTCTATTAGGTTCTGTAAGATATGATAGTATTTCTTTGTTTTTAGAGTTAGGTTCTAACCCTAAATTTTTAATCGGGATATGAACCGAGTGTAAAAACCAACCAGTCTTTTTTTCTTCATGAGCTAAAATTTTCAAAATATTTGCTACTTCCTTTTTTATTTTTAAATCAATAATTTTCTTGCCTGGCCTTATTATGATACTCGCGTACTCAGGAATTGAATTCTTTGCACTATGAATCTTTTTATAAAAATCTTTCAATCTTTCACTCATTAAGAAAGATTAAATTAAAATTCATAAAAAATTTTATTATTAAATAGGTTAAGCTTAAATTGCCTAAGAGGCAGTCGAATTGAACTCTTATAAGTCTCTAAATCCAATTCATACCCATATTAAGAAGAAAATTTGTATTCTTGGTGGAACAGAAAGCTATAAAGATCAGTTTCAAAATAGAATAAGTTCAACTTGTTTATCACTAGAAAACAAGCAAAATATTGGTGTAAATATAAGCAAAATTGACTATTTTTACAAATCCAAGGAAAAATTTGAATTTCTTTTATGGAATATAGATTGTGGAAAAAATCGAGCTTTCCTTCGTACAATTTTTTATTCTGGGGCGGAAGCGTTGATAATATTTATTTCAGAAACAAAAATATATCAAATCACCCAATATTTTGATGAAATTCAATCAAGGATACCAAATATATTAATTATCTTCTGTGTTATTCTTGAAAACCTTGTTAAAAAAGATGATACAATTTCATTCTTTAAAACTAAGGAATATTGTTTGAGAGAAATTGAATTTAATATCCAAAAATATCAGATATCAAATCCTACAGAAATATGTGATCAGATTTCTTCTTTTTGTTTGACAAGAAAAAAGACAAGAGAATCCGAGGGTAAATGCATTATTGATTTTATTTTATTGGAATCTTTATTGGGATATCAGTTTATCAAAGATAAATGTAATGATTATTTTGAACCAGAAGCCCTCACTGTGAAAACCGATCAAATAACCAATACTAAACTAATAATTGAATACATCCAAAATTTAGATTTTATTATAGATTATGAATCTCTTAATTGGATTAATATTCAAAATGAAAAATTTGGAAGATTTTCTATTTATCTGAAAAATGGTAATGTATATTACTTTCCAATAATATGCGAAATATGCCATAACAAAAAATGCCCAAAATTTAAGAAAGCACCTTATTTTATATGTATTGAGGCAGGAGCATCAGAAGGTTGGTCTAATATTGAGGGATTTAACCAGAAAGAACTTGTTATTCTTGTAAAGATTCTTGCTTTAAAGGATGGTAATGAATCAAATTTACCAGAATCAATAGTGTATCAAATCAAAAATATTAATACGTGTGAAAAGAGAAGAAGGAAAAAATGACTGTTAATTTTCAAAGTTTCCAGTTGAAATCGAATGCATATTGTGATGTAATAAATATAACCAACAATGTTCAAAATTCAATAAACACTAGCGGGATCACAGACGGAATCGTCAATGTTCATATCGCAGGTTCAACAGGAGCTATCTCTACAACTGAATATGAACCCGGATTAGTTGATCATGACATTAAAAATCTCTTAGAAAAATTAATACCCTATGAGAAAAATTATGCACATCATAAAACATGGCATGATTACAATGGAGCAGGTCATCTAAGGAGCTTTCTTATCAAATCTTCACAAACTTTCCCATTTAGAAACCAAAAATTAATTTTAGGGACGTGGCAGCAAATAATCTTTATAGAATGTGATGAAAAATCTCGATCAAGAACAATTCATTGTACCATTATAGGGGAATAAATTGTTTTAAAAAAAAAGAGAAAATAAAATGTTAATTTTTGGATCCTTGTATTAACTCATCTAATTCTGTGATTATAGTCTGATATTTATCTCGAAGTCGTATCTTATTAAATTTAGCTTGAAGATTTATTACTGCTATATCAAACTGTTTTACTTGCTCAGAGAAAACCGGAATTTTTTTAAAATTTTTATAGGTATTTTCCTTCATGCTAATCTGAAACTCCAAATTTTCTAAGTATTTATTCTCTTCTTTATACATTTATATCTACTCTTTTAAAAAGTAAGTCATTAACTTAGATCACTTGATTTGCTTTTAATAATATAAATATCATTTATATGTCATCAAAATTTCCTTAGAATTGCTGTGCTTTTCAGATTTTTTATCAAAATTCCATAAAAAGGATTATTGGTGTAATATTAAAATGATATCTTAGTAATATGTCAATCAATATCCCACACTGTAATAAAAATAAAGTTCACAAACTTAATTTCCCATTCGCAGAAGTTTAAATGTATATTGATCTATTATTTTATTAAATGCTATAAACATTTCACAATTGAATTTAATGGAATCATTTATAAAAGTAATTATTTCTGGGTTAGATAATGCAGGAAAGACCTCAATTTTAACTGCTTTGGAAAAGAAGTATGATTTTCAGAAAGATATCGTCCAACTGAAGCCCACCATTCGAGTTGAATATCATAAAATGAACTTCCTTGCCTCAAAAATTATCGTATGGGACATGGGTGGTCAAGACCAATATCGAGAGATTTATATTCACTATCAAGATGTATATTTTGATGCTACTGACTTACTTATTTATGTAATTGATGTTCAAGACCCTGAAAGATTCCAGAACTCGCTTGAATATTTAAATGCAATTTTATCATTTTTTTCAGACAATAAAATGGATGTACCATTAATCATAGCTTTTCATAAATTAGATCCTGAATTAAGAGGAAATGAAGAGATTTTACAAAATATCGAGAACTTAAAGGAGAAGATCCTTGATAATTATTCAAATTTTAAGATTCTTTTTCAACAAACATCCATTTTCGATATAATTTCTATTGTTCAATTAGTTTCTTATGGATTATCCGTTTTTGATGATAAATTTTTCAAACTTTCAGAGTTATTAGAGAAATATTTGGTGGAACTTAAAAGCCAAGCCTTAATAATTTTTGATCGGAATGGCATAATCATCTCGGAATATTATGATGATCTTGAACCAGAAGTATATGTCGAATTATTAGAATCAATAAAGGAACATCTCTTTTTACTTAAAAGAATGGAAGAGGAACCAACTTATGAATATGATCATGATATCTCTACAAGCGAGCACACATTATTTTCATATTTGCATAGATTAAAGTTAAAATCAGAATTATTTTTCGTTTCTGCTGTTACAAAGGAAACTCAAAAAGAAGAACTTTTAGAAAAATTCCCCGATTTTCTTGATGATTTAACAAAAATTTTAAGCGAAATGAGATAGCCACTATTTATATTTGGAAAGTTTTATTTGTCTACTCACATTTTAATAGCTTTTTCGCAGTATCAATTAACTTATCTTTTTTCTCCCGATGTCTCTTAATAAAATTTAACACCTTTTCCACACATTATCGTTTACGATCTCCAAAGATAAGATTCCCTGCTAAACACATTTCAAAATATCTGGCTAAATTTTTATCATCTTCCTCAAAGTAGTACATCAAAATTTTGTAAATCATACAATTTTTTGGAATTCCACCTAATTCTTTCTATTCCTTTTGATTTTTTCGACCTCCCGTCTTAGGGCCTTTAATTTTTTTTTCTATAGATTCAAGAGGTTCATTTAATGTAAAAGCACTATTTGGATTTCTTTTGGATATTTTTTCTGAGCCATCTATTCCCACCAATAGAAGGTAATATGTTGCCCCTGGTAATTTTTTTTTTTTAAATTCCTACGTGTAAGATCTTTGTTAATTGAATATGAGTATCTTGATCAATTTCAACGGTACAATTGTCGGTTGGGGGACATCTAAAATGTGTGGTAGTATTAAATTTCAAGATCTAATCTAAATATTGCTCTTATTTAACGTTATAATGATTATTTTCTAAAGATACTAACTTTAAAAATCCCAAAATCTAATAAAAATGAAATTTTTACCTAAAAAAGTACTTTAAAAAATAATATTGATCAATAAATGCCTGATTTCATAGTTACTCCATGGGAAGTTAGTGGTGAAGTAGATTATGATTTGCTAATTAAAGAGTTTGGAATTGAACCTATTGATGAAAAATTATTATCCCATCTTAAAGAGATTACACAAGAGATTCACCCATTTTTAACAAGAAAGATTTTTTTTGCTCACAGAGATTTTAAATGGATACTTGATGAATATAAAAAAGGAAATCCATTTTACCTTTATACTGGAAGGGGTCCTTCTGGAAATGTCCATTTAGGCCATTTATTGCCTTGGATTTTTACGAAATGGTTTCAGGACAAATTTGATTCGGAATTATGGTTCCAGTTAACTGATGATGAAAAGTTTTTATTTAAGCAATCTATTTCATTAGAAGAAACTCATAAATATGCATATGATAATGCTTTAGATATTATTGCTTTAGGATTCAATCCAAAGAAAACATTTATTTTTTCTGATATTGATCTTGCAGGTACACTTTATAGAAATGCTCTACAAATAGCTAAAAAAATAACCTTCTCAACAGTTAAAGCAACATTTGGTTTTAACAATAGTTCAAATATAGGTCAAATATTCTATACAAGTATTCAAACTGTTCCAGCTATCATTAAAAGTCTAATAGAGGGAAAAAATGTTCCATGTTTGATCCCTCTGGCAGTAGATCAAGACCCTCATTTTAGATTATCTAGGGATGTTCTACCAAAACTTGGCTTTTATAAACCAGCTATAATTGAATGTGTATTTCTTCCAAGTCTTCAACAAGGTGGAAAAATGTCTGCATCAGTAAGAGAAACTGCAATCTTTACAACAGATAAACCAGAAACTGTAAGAAGAAAAGTAAGTAATGCATTCACAGGTGGACAAGCAAATGCAAAATTACAAAGAGAATTAGGGGGAAATCCTTCAGTGTGTTCGGTGTATAAATACCATTTTATGCTTTTCACTTTAGATGATAATGAACTTAAAAGTATTCAATCAAAATGTCTTGGAGGGGAGCTACTTTGTGGAGAATGCAAAAAAGATCTGACCCAAAAAATCAATAAATTCCTTAGTGAGCACCAGAAACAGAGAGAAAAAGCAAAGGACATTATAGAAGATTATCTACTAAAAGAAAAAGTAGATTTAAAATATTTAACAAAAAAATGAAAGAAAATAAAGCTTAAATTTGGCTCTTGAGGCACCTATGACTGCCCCTGGTTAGCTATATTCAATTGCCTTGAAGACATATTGTAAATCCCGATGTCCAAAAATTATTTTTCTCCTAAAAAATCGATTTTTTTATCTCGTTAGCTTTATTTTTTCATCTATTTTCTCAATTCCAAACTCTTTAATTAATCGTATATAATCTTCTTCTACAATTGCAGAAGAATCCCACGGATCAAGCTTAAAATCGTTACCCCTTTTTATCTTCTTTTATTTATACTTATTACTAATAAAAATAAATACAAAATAATAAATTTTGATAAGAATGAAAAAAAATTCTGAAGAGAAAATCAAAGAAGTTATTGATAAGTTAGACTTTTCGAAAATTGAAGGAAATTTGATACCCGTAATTGCTCAGGATTACCATTCTAATGAAATTTTAATGCTTGCTTTTGCGAATAAAATTGCAATTGAAAAAACTTTGGAAACAGGAATAGCCCACTATTATTCTAGATCTCGACAAAAAATTTGGAAGAAGGGAGAGATAAGTGGACATATTCAAGAAATTAAAGAAATCCTAACAGACTGTGACAATGATTCCATTTTGATTCGAGTAAAACAGACTGGAGCAGCTTGTCATAAAGGGTACTATAGTTGCTTTCATAAAAAAATTAAAAAGGGAGATTTTAGCATAATTGGGAATAAAGTTTTTAATCCTGATGATGTTTATTAGACTAAATCTAAAAAGTTTTCATCAAAAATCAGATTTTTATAAACATTTATATATTTTTCAAAATAAATCTTATTGGTTTTTTAAAATATTTTTTAAAAATTAGTCTGAAAAAAGCTTATAAGGAATAATTTAAGGCTGATATTCTGTGAAGAAAGAGAAAACTCTTGATGAAATCGATAAAAATATTCTAAGAATTTTACAAGCAAATGCGCGCACGAGTTATAGAGAGATTCAAGATAAATTAGGGATCTCTATAGGTACAATTCATAACAGAATTTCAAAGTTAAAAGAGAGTAAAGTCGTCGAAGGTTACACTTTACGACTCAACAATGAAAAATTAGGGTATAAATTATCCTTCTTAATAAGAATCGATATTGATGGCAAGCATACAGAGCAAGAGCTAAAAGAACTCGTTAAAATACCTGAAGTTTGTTCAATCTTTCATACTACTGGAGAACAATCTGCTGCATTGATTTGTCGTTTTAAAGAACCTAACGATGTCCATGACTTCATAAGAAAATTAAATGAAAAGAGATATGTCACCCGGACTAATTCAAATATGATTTTAAAGGAATATAAGAACACTTCCTTCGTGGAGATTTAAAATCGTTTTTTCTGTAAATCTTTAAATATTCTAATTGAAGATAAAACTATTCACAAATTTTTCTTTTATTATTTATCCTTTTTCTTATGATTTTTAAGAAGGTTCGTTATTGAAAGATATTAAAATTTTAGAAAACTTTTTTTAACCTATTTAATTAAAATTACTTATAAAGAACTCTAAGTCATACAAAATAAAAATTTCAAATATTAGTAAAAACGTGAAAATATAATGTCTAGTGTACCGATATTAATACTTAAAGAAGGGACGGAAGAAATTCGTGAAAGAGAAGCAAGAAAGCAGAACATTTCGGCAATGGTTGCGATTGCTGAGACGGTACGATCAACTCTTGGTCCCAAAAGTATGTCAAAAATGCTGGTTGATTCAATGGGAGATGTTACCATTACTAATGATGGAGCCGAGATATTGAAGGCTCTTGACATCGAAAATATAGCCGCTAATATGATGGTAAATGTAGCCAAATCCATCGACGACTTTATTGGAGATGGTACCACTTCAGCTGTGATTTTTTCAGCGTCTCTCTTAAGTAATGCTCTTGATTTAATCGAACAAGGCATCCATCCAAAACCTATTATTCATGGGTATAAATTAGCTTCTGATAAGGCTCTTGAAATCATAAAGACAATTTCTGAAACGATTTCCGAAACTCCAGATGAAATTCTTAAAAATGCAGCAAAAACAGCAATGAATGCTAAGGATATCGCACCTTTAAAAGATTTTTTCGCAGACTTGGCTTTAAAAGCCGTTAAACAGATTACTGACAATGATGGGAACACATTTGCAAAAGTATCTGATGTGAAAATTGTAAAAGCTCCTGGAAAATCTCTTAAGGATACCACATTAATAAACGGTGTATATATTTCTAAAGACAAGGTTAATGTCATGATGCCTGAAGTGATTGAAAACGCCAAGATCGCTGTAATTAGAAAAAAACTTGACGTAAAAAAAACAGAATTCGATGCTCAGATTCGAATAACAAGCCCTTCAGAGATTCAAAAATTCCTTGATCAAGAAGAAAAAATTCTTATAGATTATCTAGCTATTTTTAAGAAAATGGGAGTTAATGTTATAGTCAACAGTAGTGATATTTCAGATAAATTTGGCGCTTTTTTAGCTAGAGAAGGAATAGCTGCTATAAAGAGCGTTGGCGAAAGTGATTATAAATCAATAATCAAAGCAGTAGGAGCAAAGCTGGTCGATGATTTAACCAGTTTAAGTGAGGATGATTTAGGATTTGCAGAAAAAGTGCAATTCGAGAAACTTGGTGATGATGATTATACATTATTCACAGGCTGCAAAAATCCTAAATCTGTTTCTATATTACTTAAAGGGGGTTTAGACAAGGTCTTAAGTACAGCAGAAGTATCATTACATGATGTATTATCAGTGGTTGCTAAAATTATGGATACTAAGACTGTTGTAGCAGGTGGAGGAGCAATTTACATTGAACTTGCAAAAAGAATTAGGGAGTATGCGACTAATATAGGTGGTAAAGAACAATTAGCGGTTTCTGCATTCGCTCTCTCTCTCGAAGAAATCCCAAGGACGTTAATACAAAATGCCGGTTTAGAAGAAATTGAAAAAATTACAGAATTACGTGCTCTACATAAAGAAGATAGCGATAAATGGATTGGAATTGATACTATTACTAACACAATTGGAAATAACTTCACAAAAGGAATTATCGAACCTGCTGAATTAATTAATCATATTTTGAAATCAGGTAGTGAATTAGCAAATCTAATTTTAAGAGTCGATAGAATCATAAGTGCAAAAGGTTCTGGGCCACCAGGTATGTAAATTTTTTTTTAATATTCTTATTTTTTTTATTCTTCTTTGCGACAAACCATATCAAAATTCGCTTTAATTTTAATTCTAAAGATTGTTCCTTAAGCCTAGAAAAAGTTAATATAGTTACAAGATTTCCACTACAACATTAAGAACCGTTTGAAATTAGTAGAACAAAAAAGAAAGTGATCCATTATGAGTGAACCCATAAATCAGCTTAATTTAAATAAATTGAGAGCTTTAAACAATGAGCATATAATAAAAATTGTAAACGAATTTGTTATTATCTGTAAACCAGCAAAAGTTACTGTAATTACTGATTCGAAGGAAGATATTGAATATTGTCGTAAAATGGTAATAGAAAATGGCGAAGAAGCAAGATTAGCAACAAAGGGACATTCAATCCACTATGATGGATTCTTTACCATGTCAAACCACGATCAAGCAAGAGATAAATCTAATACAAGAGTTTTGATTCAAAAAGGGAATTATTCCAGCCCATGGATAAATACAGTTGAAAGGGAGGAAGGTCTTAGAGAAATTTTAGAATATATGGATGGTTGTATGAAAGATCGAGAGTGTTTAGTACGTTTTTTTTGTTTAGGTCCAAAAAATTCTCGGTTTTCAATACTTGCCCTTCAATTGACCGATTCGTATTATGTAGCTCATTCAGAAGACATTCTCTATAGAGCAGGATATGAGGAATTTAAAAAATTAAATGGTTCTGACAATTTCTTTTCCTTTATTCATTCGGCAGGAGAAGTAACAGGTAATCCTCCAGTCACCAATGATTTTAGCAAGCGTAGAATCTATGTTGATTTACAAGAGAGAAGAGTTTTATCTTGCTACAATCAGTATGCGGGGAATTCATTAGGTCTAAAGAAACTTGCCCTTAGACTTGCAATCGATAAATCAAACAAAGAAAACTGGTTAGCAGAACATTACTTTATTCTAGGTATACATCCGAAAGGAAAAAATCGAGTAACTTATGCTTGCGGGGCATATCCTTCTGGTTGTGGAAAAACATCTACAGCTATGCTCCCAGGACAAACTATCATAGGTGATGATATTGCCTACCTTCGAAAGTGGGAAGATGGATATGCACACGCAGTTAATATTGAACAAGGTCTTTTTGGTATAATTAAGGATGTAAATCCCAAAAATGATCCCGTGATCTATGAAGCAATAACAACACCGAGGGAAACTATTTTCTCAAATGTACTTATTAGAAATAAAATTCCTTATTGGATAGGTGATGGAAGAGATATTCCCGATGAAGGAACTAATTTTTCGGGAAAATGGTTTAAAGGAAAAAAAGATACGAACGGGATAGAAATACCGTACGCACACCCAAATGCGCGTTATACAATTCGTATTGAAGAATTATCGAATGCAGACCCAAATCTACATAATCCTGATGGTGTTCCAATTAATGGTGTATTTTATGGTGGTCGAGATAGTAATACAATGCCACCCGTCTTAGAAAGTTTTAACTGGGATCATGGTGTTTTTTTGGGGGCAACAATAGAATCTGAAACTACTGCTCAAACATTAGGTGCTGAAGGCGTTAGAAAAGCCCAACCAATGGCTAATCTAGACTTTATTGTTGTTCCTCTAAGTGTGTATTTTAAGAACCATCAACAATTCGGGAATACCTTAAAAAATCCCCCTAAAGTGTTTGCTATGAATTATTTCCTAAAAAATGAGAAAGGAAAATATCTCAACGGCATATTAGATAAACTTTGCTGGGTTATTTGGGCAGAAGGGAGAATGCAAGGAGAATTTGACGCGATAAAGACATTAATTGGTTATATCCCCCTCTACAGTGATCTCAAAGAAATCTTCAAGCTATATCTAAACAAACATTATAAGGAAGAAGATTATATCGAGCAATTTTCCATTAGGATCGAGAGACTACTAGAGAAAAACACGCGAATTGAAGTGAATTATAAAAAAGAACCTAAGATCCCTCAATTCTTTTGGGACATATTACACCAACAAAAATCAGATCTCACAAACCTGAAGAAAAAGTGTAATAATATTGTACTTTCACCCTTCGAAATTGCAAAGGAGGGTTAAATTAAATGTTTAAGTCCCGATCTGACTTTATAAGTCTTATTTAATCTGTCGACTTCAATAAATCTTTTTATTTCAAGGTTATTTAGTAAATCCCTCATTTCTGTAACACTTTTCTTAAGGTTATCTCCTAAACCTTTGATGTCAGTCTCGTATGATCGCAGAGTTTGTATTAATGATGAATATTCTTCATAAATATTGTTGACTAAATAGGTTATCGATTCTTTAATATTCTGACCAGTTTTCGTACTGCTGGGGAAAATAGTGCTGTTTTCACGTAAATAATTCTGATCACGTATTATTTCTGGAGCTCTTGCTCCTTCTATATCTTGTTTGTGAGCAAGAAAAACTATGGGGATATTTGGTAATAATTTTCGAATGGAATTTAATATAATGATGGCGTTTTCATCTTTCTCAGGATGAGCTGCATCGAACATAAAAATAATCCCATCGGCACCCTCAGTAACTATGTTCCTCATTGCTTTGAACCTGAGAAGTCCAGGTGTGCCAAATAAAAAAATATCAAACCCATTTAATTTCAACGACCCTAAATCCATACCAACAGTGTAATACTTATCATCTTTACCCTTTGCTTCCACATTCAGAGCATTTTCATCTAGCTTTTTTATGTAGCTTGATTTTCCTGACTGTTGGGGTCCTGAAACGACAATTTTAATATAGTATCACCACAATTAATTCAATGCAATTATTACTTAACTTTTTTTATTTTATATGAGTTTATTATTCAGATATTATAATATAAATTTCCTATTATAATTTTGATCATTAATTTTTGTTAACAAATATAAAAATCTTTAATTTCTTATCAATTTTTCTGATGTAATTGGATTGGTAGGTTGTACTCAAAATTAGAAATGCCTGGAGAAAAACTAAATATTTTCAATCTTTTGAGTTGTCAATAAAATCACACAGAAAGGTCAATATTTACTAGTTTTTTGACAGTTTTATTACCTTATATTCAATTTTTAATAAGTGATTTGTAAATGAGTAAAATTGATAATTTGATTCTTGATCATGATTAATAATTCACGTTTTCACTAAAAAATCGATATATAATTGATGAAATTAGTCGTAGAACAAAAACTTTATATGGAATTCCGTCGGAAATATTCATTAATTGACTTTAATAACTTATCAAACTGAATCGCAATTTTCAAATTTAAAAGAATATTCCTAAAAATTAGTATTATAACGCAATTTAAAACGAAAAATTGATGGAAATAAAGAAATCATGAAAAATAGCAATATTTTAATTATCGGTGCAGGTATAAGTGGAATAGAATCGGCATTAACTCTAGGTGAACAAGGATATAGGGTAATTCTAGTAGAAAAGTCTCCTTCTGTTGGAGGCCGAATGGCGCAACTCGACAAAACATTTCCTACTTTAGATTGCAGTATATGTATTCTTGCTCCCAAGATGGTAGAAGTGTCTAGACATCCTAATATAGAACTCTTTACTTACTCTGAAGTACAAGAAATTTCAGGTCAAGAAGGAAATTTCAACGTTAAAATCCTAAAGAAAGCTAGGTATGTTAATTGGGATACTTGTACTGGTTGCGGACAATGCATGGAAAAATGCCCTATGAAGAAGATACCATCGGAATTTGAAGAAAGTATGGGTAATCGAACTGCCATTTACATCCCATTTCCCCAAGCTGTACCAAGAAAAGCTGTTATTGATGCGGAAAAATGTTTGTATTTAACAAAAAATGCCTGTAAGCTTTGTGAAAAAGAATGTGGACCTGGTGCTATTACTTGGGATATG
>SDBU01001450.1_pt1 | contig 33834 bp, 27 predicted proteins | sample 2277071 | NCBI WGS metagenome assembly SDBU01 (sample SAMN10397929, study PRJNA504765) | marine sediment metagenome | isolation source: marine sediment core GS08_GC12, 126 cmbsf | place: Arctic Ocean: Gakkel Ridge, Loki's castle | collected 2008 | reverse complement strand
GGTTGTATACCCAACGACAGGCATCAAGCGACTTTTGCAGAGCAGATCGCTGTGCCCGGGTGGGATAGATCCTATATCTGTAGGTCCTTTTATGCATAATATGACTATATCAAAAAGTGACATAAGGGGCAATTCATCCCCACCGCAAGCAGTGGGGTTTTCTTGCCAGGAGCTTCATAAACTCATTAACACCGGTTACATGATCCGCCCGGCAAACCTGGATGATATCGAGGGTTCGGTGGAGATGTTCAACCTTTGCTCAAAGGCGATGATCGGCGCTCCCGAGTATACGGTTGAGCGCTTTGAGAAGGAGTGGCAGACGCCGAACTTCGATCTTCAACACGATACCAGACTCGTCATCGCCCCCACAGGACAGATCGTCGGATGCATCGAGGTGTGGGATGTATCCGAGCCGCCCGTCCACCCCTGGATTTGGGGCCGCGTCCATCCAGCGTGGGAAGGCAAGGGCATTGGAACGGCGATGATGGGATGGGCATTGGAACGAGCACGTGAGGCAATTCCCCGCGCCCCTGAGGGGGCGCGCGTCTCGGCCCGCGCCGGAACCGCAAACACCTACACTCCAGCAAAGGAATTGCTGCGAAATATGGGCATGGAAGTCATCCGCTATGAATGGGACATGTTAATCGACCTTAACGAAGAGCCTCCCGCTCCTTTATGGCCGGAGGGAATTTCGGTTCGGAATATTCAGCACCCTGATGATACCGAAGCCGCCTACCGCGCAGAAGACGAGGCATTCCAGGACCATTGGGGATATGTTGAAACGCCCTTCGAAGATGGATTCAAACAATGGAAATATTACGTGTTTGAAATCCGAAGGCCTGACCCTGCTTTATGGTTCCTGGCCATGGACGGGGATGAAATTGCCGGCATGGTAACGTGTCGATCAGAGTCAGATGATGACCCGGACAAGGGCTGGGTGAGTGTCCTTGGTGTCCGGCGCCCATGGCGGCGCCGTGGCCTGGGGTTAGCCTTGTTGAGGCAAGTTATCGCCGAATTTTATCGCCGCGGGAAACCACGCGTCGGTTTGGGCGTCGACTCAAATAATATCTCCGGGGCGACAAAACTGTATGAGAAGGCGGGCATGCATGTACAGCGAGAGTATGTCACCTACGAGAGCGAACTTCGTACTGGAGAGGAACTCCAAAAAGAGTGAAAATACCGGCATATACAAACAGCTTGACCTAACAAGGGTTAACTCGCTGCATGTCTCATAAAATGCGCGGGGATTATCTTAGTGTATATTTAGGGGAATCTTTATTTCTTTACTTATTGGAGCTGCAACGGCATGGACAAACCCGCCTCCTTCAAAGCCATCCTCTGGGATCTAGGGGGCGTCCTGCTGCGCACCGAAGACTGGGAACCCCGTCGTCGCTTGGACGAGATGCTGGATCTGCCGAGTGGAAAAATATACAAACTCGTTTTCGAGAGTGAGATGAGTCGTAAAGCCACCATAGGCGAAGCCGCCAATGATGATATCTGGATGTGGGTAGGTGAACAGCTCGAACTTTCGAGGGATGAGTTAGCGCATGTGAGAGATGAATTCTGGTCTGGCGATAAAATAGACATGGATTTGATCCGTTTTATCCGCGCCCACAAAACCGAAACCATTATGGGACTACTGTCCAATGGATGGCCTTCGACTAGACGTTTCATCGATGAGCACTGGCATATCGCGGATATCTTTGACGACATGATTATTTCTGCCGAGGTTGGGTTAGCAAAACCCGACCGGCGGATCTATCAATTAGCCCTCGATCGGCTGGGCGTCGATGCGGAACAAACCATCTTCATTGACGACCTCGATGAAAACATCCAGGGAGCGCGTGAACTGGGGATCCACGGAATCTACTTTCAAGACCCTCAGGCCGTCTTGGAAGAACTGATAGATCTTCTCGACCTCACAGCCTAAGCTATCCATTGTCCGTGAGAGTGTAGCTTGCGTTACCCTGCTAGAACTGATGAATCAGCGCTGTTGATAATCAAACTCTAAAACCACTGGTATACTCAATTTGCTATCCATAACAGTTCATGACAGAATTGGGGGGTTCTTACCAGCAACATTTGAAACACATGTGGTTTGGTCCTAGTCTCATTTACAGAAAAACCTCCGCAGCCTGTTTCGAAGGGGGACACGAAACTTCCACGTGAATAAATCATTACAACCGCTGCTCTCTCGTAAGATGATTATCTTCCTCATCGGACTCACTTTCGTTGAGGCGACACGGGCGATGACCGCGGTGCAGATCCCGGTCTTTTTGCGTGAAATCGGAGCGAGCGTCAGTCAGGTCGGGCTTTTTTTCACCCTGACGATGGTTGTGCCTCTCGTGCTCGGGGTTTTCGGAGGTTGGATATCGGATTCAATCGGCCGCTTGCAGGCGATCTTATTCGGGAGTCTTGCGGGGATCCTCGGATACCTCCCCTTTGCTTACGCACAACGCTGGGAAGTGACTCTCATCGGTCCTTTTATCCTGGCGGTGGCAACATCTTTGATCCAGCCATCCTTCCGAGCCTACATTGCCGACAATTGCCCCACGGAGACACGCGGCCGCATTTTTGGACTGAGTAAATCATTTATCACCGCGGCCTGGATACTCACACCACCCTTGGGCGGCTTTCTGGCAATGAACTACGGGTCCCGCACAATGTTTCTCACAGCGGTTTTTCTATACGGGATCGCCGCCGTCATTTTTATGTTCCTTTTACAATCCGAGAAAATTAAGACCAGCGCACCACTAGAAAAGCCCACCCTGAAGTCACTCAAGGATTCCTTCACCCAGATCTTCCCGATTGTCTTAGCTGGGGGGCTGTTAACCTGGGTCTTGATTTCAGATGGCATCCGAGTCTTTGCGACGAATCTTTCTTTCAACCTTCTCCCGGTCTACCTGAGCGATATTGGCCAAATTAACAAGCAGGGCATTGGCGTTATTGATGGTTTGCACGGCATCGCCTGGGTTATCGCTGCTCCAATCGGCGGGTGGCTCTCCGACAAATCGAGCGAACGGAATAGCTTCATACTTGGCGCGGCGATCTTCCTCTTCTCGTTCCTTGTTTTCATCCTAGCAGGAGGCTTCGGAATCTTTGCTCTATCTTGGATCATTATGGGGATCGGCGGCGCGCTTCTTGACCCGGCCGTTAATGCGCTTATCGCTCGTGGAGCACCCCCACATCTTCGCGGTGTCGCCTATGCTCTGATACCCGCTCTCATTGGCCTGGTCGCACTTCCCGCGCCCTGGATCGGCGGCCAGATCTGGGAAGCCATCGGCCCAAAGATCCCTTTCCTCGCAACTTTTCTCCTCGGATCCCTTGCTCTCATCCCAGCCTGGTTCAAGCTACGCGTACCCGCCTCTGAAGTTAATCCCCCCGCGGAACCAACACCTTAGAAGCTCTCAATTTCCAAAACTCCATTCTAGCAAACGGAAACCCGGAGTTCTTTCGGGTCATCTTGGCCGCGAACAAGTTTAGCTCCCGCATAGAAGCATCTCGTTCACAATATCTTTGCTCGATTCTTGGATGAGGTCTTAAAGGGGTGAGCCCCCTGCCATTCACCGGGGGGCCGGCATTGCCGCGTTCGCCGGGGGGTCCCAACTTCTTCGCTGCAGCGAAAGGGCGTTCCTCCAGTCGGTCGGCGTTTTCATCATGATCGCCAAAACTAACTGCGGATCAATCAGATTTGCCGGAGGTTGCCACAGCATACTGGGACGTGCAGCCCATTGGTGGCCTGGGGCTCATTACACCTTAACTTTAGACACCTTACGTCCTAGAGTCAATCAGCGATACGCTTAAAAAATTCCGGCGCTCATCTACCCCATAAAAGAATCCTTACAAATTTGTGTATATAATCTCGATTATCTTCACGCAATGAGTTGTTTTCTTCTATGAGAATCCTTCTTCTCCTTGTGTGAGCATTCTGCTCATGAGCGCACCGCTGAAGAATGGAGATAGCAGCTTGGGTCTGGAACCTAACATGGTGGCCCAACCAACAGATTACAGCCTTGTTATAAGATTGTCACCGCTGTGGATGATCCACGGGCATCAGTATCGAAATTGAACGCCTGGTGTTGTTAATCATAAGACGCTGGTTAATATTAGCGGTCGAGCATCACTCGATCGTTGAACTCTCCGTTAATGATTTGCATAACTTTCAAGCACTTTAGAACCCGAGAAACAAAGACCTCATTCATATTCGTGACCAACCAGGAGCAAACATCCATGAACCCTCGAGTGAAATTGATCTTCAACCCCTGCGCTGACCGGGGCCGGTCCTCAGATCTCGAAACAACCGTTCAGCATATACTCGACAAATACGATGGTGCGGAATGGTCCACAACCGAATACCCTGGCCACGCAACCGAACTCGCCGAGCGGGCCGCGCGAGATGGCTTCGATGTCGTCGCCGCGATTGGTGGCGATGGCACCGTCCATGAAGTTGTAAACGGTTTGATGCGAGTTCCCCAAGATCAGAGACCCTTACTCGGTTCTGTGCCCATCGGCTCCGGGAATGATTTTTCCTCTAATGTCGGAGCTCCGGAGGAAATTGAGGTCGCGCTCGAACGGGTCTTCAATGGGGAGACAAAGACCATCGATATCGGCTTAGTCACGGATGGTTCTGGTCGATCAGAGTACTGGAACAATACAATCGGAATCGGCTTTGACGCTGCGGTTACGATTTATTCCTATAAAATCACTCGTTTGCAGGGATTCACGATGTATCTCTGGGCAGTGATCCAAACGATCTTCCTCCACCATCACGCGCCCAGAATGAAGATCGTAACAGACCAGGAAGAGATCGATGAGAATGTCCTGATGTTCGTCGCCTGCAACGGACCCCGGGAAGGCGGCGGATTCTATGTCGCCCCGGATGCTATCTTCGACGATGGTCTTTTTCATTACGCGATGATTAAGAACGTGTCCCGTCCGATGATGTTCCGCTTGATCCCGGAGGTGATGAATGGCACCCACGGCCGTTTCAAACAGGTTCGAATGGGTCATTTTCGCGAACTGCACTTGACGTCTGAGGATCCTGTAACGATCCATCTGGATGGCGAGGTCTTCGCTGGGTTCGATTCCACCGTAGCCGAACTCAAAATCAAAGTCCTTCCAAACGCGTTGCGCGTCATCATCTAGAGTGGATAACCTTCTTTAGAAAAAAGCATTGTCTATTTCGCTCCACATGAGATCAACACTCCACACACTCGAGGACCAGGATACAGGCTACCTGCGAATCCTCTGTGAACTCTGGGGATTCGACTCACCCCAAGGCTCCCATCATTCGGTCGTGGAAGACATAACGCGCGCCATGCTCAAGCGAAACACGCTTGACGAATTGCTCGACAGCTTACCCGATGCAGCCAAACAAACCCTTGAAGGGATCGCCCACGCTGGCGGTCGGATGGCATTCCCTGACCTTATCCGGGACCACGGAGAATTGCGGGAAATGGGACCGGGAAAACGCGAGCGCGAACAGCCCTGGCGCAGCCCTGCATCGCCGGTTGAGGTGCTTTGGTATCGCGGTCTGATAGGCCGTGCATTTGCTGACACGCCCAAAGGCCCGCAGGAATTTGCCTACATCCCCACAGATTTGCTACAGATGCTAAGGGAATCTCTTCCTGAGTACAGCCACCCGTCGCTTTCACCGCTGACACAAGACCCAAAACACATCTATTTGGCAACTTCTGCTGCAATTGACGATGCCACAACTCTTCTGGCTGCAATGCGCCGGACCCCCCTCCTTTCATTCCAGATCTCCCTGGAGCAAGACACCCACCTGGAGCAATTTCTTCTCATCCCGCGTTTGCACAATCTTCTGCTCACAATCCTTAAAGAAATGTCATTAATCGAGGGACCGCCATGGACACCGAATCCTGAGAGAACCCGCACTTTTATAGACGGCTCCCGCTCGCAAGGAGTATGCGATCTGCTTCTGGCCTGGAAAGACTCCATGACCTGGAACGACCTGGCTGTACTCCCTAATATCGCATGTCACACCGACACCTGGCCTAATGACGCCGGACTTTCACGCCAGGGCGTTCTCGATCTTCTGCAGCATCTAACGCCTGGGCTTTGGTGGGATTTGAATGATTTCGTGGAAGAGATCCGACAAACTCACCCTGCCTTTCAACGGCCCGGTGGTGATTTTGACTCCTGGTATCTTCAAGATCAAAGCGGGATTTTCCTCCATGGTATTGAGAACTGGAATACAGTCGATGGCGCCCTTCTCCGTTACGTAATCACCGGTCCTCTTCACTGGCTTGGAGCCGTCGATCTCGGGCAAGATTCTCAATCGACTTCGATCTCCTCGTTTCGCCTCACGCCCGTATCGACACTGCTGTATGATCCCAAAGCGTCTGTCCACATTGAAGAACCGGATAAGGCGATCATCATTCACGCCGATGGACGCATCATCGTTCCCCGCGGGGTCAACGGAGCTGTTCGCTATCAAATCGCACGCTTCTCTCATTGGGTATCGGTTGAAGATGAGCAGTATGAGTACCGCCTCACGCCGAGTACGCTACAGCGTGCCAGAGAGCAGGGTTTGTCCCATCAACATATCCGGACAGTCCTGGAGAAGACCTACGAATCCCCGCTGCCGCGCCCGGTTGATCTGGCGTTAACTCGTTGGGCCGAGAAAGGCACAGAAGCGCGTATCAAGCGATACTGGATCTTACGCGTCCAATCTCCAGAAGTGCTCGAGATGCTGCGCAGCAAGAAATCGACAAACCGTTATTTTAAAGAGATTCTCAGCCCCACCACGGCAATCGTGGAGTCCTCGGATTGGCCAAAGCTGCAAGCAGCCGCCGCGCGTCTTGGGCTTTTAATGGACCCGCCGGATTCGACGGGGTAAGCTTTGTAGTGCACCCACATCCCCCGCACCCCCTTTCGAATGGCCAGGTATGCAATCCTTATACGCCCGAGTTCCAAAGCCGGGCTCTGCCCAATCTACCCCGGATTGCGTTTCAATGTGAAAAAGAGTTCAACATAAAGATATTTCCACATATTCGGATTTGCATGGTTGGTTTGAACTGAGAGCTTGATGTTTGATCCGGGGGGTGTGCTCCACGCTGCGCTTCGCGCAGCACTCCGTAGGAGCCATGAGTGCTTTGCGAGGGCAGACTACTGCACCCATGTCCCCCTGTCTTGTCCTTTCCGCTTCGCTGCAAGGATGCTTCGCGAGGGACAACAGGGGGGAAGAATAGAAAAAGCGATTCATCACATTTGCAAAGGTTGATCTACTCGTTCATACGCGCAGACCTCAAGGCACAGGCTGCGCCTGAGACCGGAAGCAGAGCTTCCGCACTCCACATAGTGCAGAAGGGATGTAGGCAGACCCTGGTTAGATCAACAATAGGATATTGAGGTCTCAGTCGGAGTTTGACGTGGTTTAAATGGGTTCCAACAAACACTTTTCCACAGTAAGTATGGAGGTGAACCGATTTTACTAACTTGAGAGGGTTCTCCGCGTACGAGGATAAACAAACTATTGATTAGACAAAGCTGTTTGCATCGCTTCTTCCAGCTCTTCGAGCGTTACGGGTTTAAAAACAAAAGCGTTCGCGCCAATCCGCATGGCTTCATCGACCTGGATGTCGGTTGTTTCTGACGATAGCATAACCACTGGAATCTCTTTAAAATCGTCGCGCATACGCAGGAACTCCAAAAAATCGATTCCACTTACTTCGGGCATGTTGATATCCAGCACTATTAATTCCGGCCGATCACCCGTAAGAAGCTGCTTGGCTGCACTGCGCGCATCGCGGAATATTTCGACTGTTGAATCTAGAAGCTGCAACATCAGCTTAATGGCATGGCTCATTTCATCGTCGTCATCCACAATCCAGACTGCCCGCATCCTTTCCTCCATCAACCTCTGAGCGCTTCTTGTATCTGCTCCGCTGTCTTTAATGTGATCCCGGAGATGCCGGCCAGATCTTTAAGGCTCGCTTGTCGAATCCCTTCGAGGTCACTAAAAGTTTTTAATAATGCCTTCCGGCGTGCCGGACCGACACCAGTGATACTATCAAGCTTCGAAGCCAGCCCTCCCCGCCTACGTTGAGTCCGATGTTGTCGCAAGGCGAAACGATGGGCTTCATCTCTAATCCGCTGAACGAGGTACAAGGCTTGTGAACGTCGCGGCAGGATGACGGGGTCGGCTCGATCTGGGAGATGGAGCTCCTCGTGCCCTTTTGCCAGTCCAACAACCGGCACACGCTCTTTCAGATTGTACTCCTCCAGGATCTTGCTAGCCCTGCTGAGCTGCCCCTTCCCGCCATCGACAATCAGAAGATCCGGCAGCAAACCGAAACTCCTATCCAGCTTGCCGCCCGGTCTCCCCGCTTCCTCATTCGCGATCCGCCACCGCCGGAAGCGCCGCCCTAAGATCTCCTCCATACTGGCGAAATCGTCCTGCCCCTGAACATTCTTAATCGTGAATTTGCGGTAGAGTTTCTTGCTGGGCGCTCCCTGCTCGAACACAACCATCGAACCCGCCGCGGCGGTCCCTTGTAGATTAGATATATCGTAGCACTCAATCCGGTTTGGTGGATCCTGGAGGGATAGCGCCTCCCGGAGTTCGCTCAACGCTTGTACGTGCTTGCTGCGGTCCGCTTCCCATTTCGCTTTTAGAGAGGCAAGGGTCTCCGCCGCGTTTTCTGCCACCAGTGCCACCAAATCCCGCTTTGCGCCCCGACGCGGCACCTTCAGGTAGACTTTTGACCCGCCACGCCGATCGTTGAGCCAGGTTTCAATGATGCGCGCCTCCTCTATCTCAAGCGGCAGGAGAATTCGCGATGGGATATGAGTCGCCTCAGTATAGAACTGTTTTACAAAAGCCTCCACCAGTTCTTGGTCTTGGGCCTCACGGGTACCATCAAGGACAAAATACTCAGTCCCGATGAGCTTACCCCTTCGAACAAAAAATATCTGAACGCATGCATCACGCTCGTCTCGAGCGAAGGCGATGACATCCGTATCAAGCTTATCCTGTGAAACGATTTTCTGGCCCTCGACGACTCTCTCGATGGCGATCAACTGATCGCGTATAGTTCCAGCCCTTTCAAATTCCATCGCTTGCGACGCTCTTTCCATTTCCTGCTCAAGCCGGCTCACAATCGGGTCCGTGCGCCCTTGAAGGAATCGGCCGAGGTCCTCAATCATCGCTCGATAACCCACAGCATCAATTTTTCCAATGCAAGGCGCCAAGCAAAGCTTAATATCGTCATACAGGCATGCGCGTTGGTCTTCGCCGGTAATCACGCGATCGCAGGTGAGATAAGGGAAGATCTTGCGTAACACATCGAGAGTCTGATGGACAGCCCAGACGCTTGTATACGGACCATAATAGCGGGCCCCATCGTCTAATAACCGGCGCGTGACCGTGACTTTCGGAAAGGGGTCTTTCCAAAGTATTTTGATATACGGATACCTTTTATCATCCTTAAGGCGAATGTTGTACTTCGGTCGATGACGCTTGATGAGGTTCATCTCTAAAATCAGCGCCTCGAGCTCTGAGCTTACAACGATCCATTCAATATCTTCAATCTTTAAAACCATCTCGGCTGTCTTGCGACTGTGGTTGGCGGCATCGTGAAAATAGGATCGAACCCGGCTTCGCAGGTTGACTGCTTTACCAACATAAATAACCCGGCTCTCCTTGTCCTTCATCAGGTAGCAACCGGGCTTGTTGGGAATTCCCTGTAAGAGTGGTTTGAGACGGTCTGATGCAGCCATACTGAGTCGATTCTAGCATATCTGGATCACATCAAACTTACGGGAAGCCTTCACTTCACAGGATTCTCAGGATATGGGCGCACAAATCCTGCGCTTTGAATATTCCCATTGCGACCTGGGAACCAGTATAATCGCGAGACTATGCCTAAATTCATGCGCCGCCTCCCGGTCGTTCTTATTGTCACGCTCGCACTTTCTAGCTGCGTGAGCGCAAGCGCCACGACGACTCCCGGTCTGCCGGCGACGGTTCCAAGTTCCCCGGTGCCTACAGAATCGGCAACGGAGGCGCCACGCCCAGCACCTCGCAGCATTACGCTCTGGGTTGCTCCAGCCTTCGCGCCGGATTCAGAAAGCCCAGCCAGCGCATTGCTCTTGGAGCGCTTACGAGCTTTTGAGCAGATTCATCCCGGGTTGAGCATCCTGGTGCGAGTTAAGAGCACCGATGGCCCATCGGGATTATTAGAGACGCTTGTCGCTGCGAATGCCGCCGCGCCTGCACTCCTTCCCGATGCGATAACATTCAGCACTTCGAACCTGGAGGATGCAGCATCCAAGGACCTAATCATCGAGCTAAACAATCTTCTCCCGGTTCCCGAAACCCCGGATTGGTATGAGTTTAGTCTTCCCGCCGCACGCGTCGCCGGGGATTTCTTCGGACTTCCATTCGCCAGCGAGGTAGATATCCTGGCATACCGCAATGATCTCTACCCCTCGCCTCCAAGAAGTTGGGATGACCTAGTCGGTGAACCGCGCAGTTTCCTCTTTCCTGCCGGCGATCCAATAGCAGCCTTCACATTGGCGCAATATCTCTCCTTGGAGGGTTTTCTCCTCAATTCTGACGAAGATCCAGCCCTAAACCCCGCTGTGCTATCCGACGTGTTGGCCGTCTATAACTCAGCCCTCGCAGCTCAAATTCTCCCTTATTCCGTAAGGCAAATCTCCGCTGCGGAACAATCCTGGTCTGCGCTGCAAGACAATAGTATAGCCAGCGCAGTAGCTCCCTTCAGCGCCTATATGTTGGATCATAATCCGGCGAAGTTCTCCGCAGTACCTCTTCCAACCCAGGATGGCCAAGGTGTCGGCCTCGCCTCAACATGGTCGTGGGCAATCGTTACACAGGATGCCGAGCGTATCCCAATTGTCGCCGAGTTGCTTGCCTGGCTTAGCGCACCTGATTTCCTCGGACTATGGACTCACTCACTGGGGATGCTCCCACCTACAAGTGCCTCTTTAGCCGCCTGGCCTGAAGGGGACGATACCGCGTTAGCCAGCAGCCTCGTCACCGTAACACAACCGATGCCGTCTTCATCGCTTCGCCTCACGATAGGGCCGGTTCTTTATATAGCTGTCGAAGCCGTCATCGGCGGAGGAGAAGCTCCAACGACCGCAGCCCAAGCTGCGGCGGAAGCGCTCTCCAACCCTTAATATCACGGTCGGTGATGGAGATCTCGTTCAGGCTATGATAGAGCTCCCTCGATTTGAGGATCATAAGAAACACCTACAACTGATCTCTCTGCAGGCACTCAAGGCTGCCGATGCCCATCGGGCTGTTCGAAGGTATCTTCGTTTTTCCAGAGAGGGTATCGAGGCAGGGACACACACCATAGGGTTAAAACCCGGGGCACGGATTTACCTGGTCGCGTTTGGAAAAGCGGCACCGGCGATGGCAAGGGCCGCGGTGGAAATCCTTCGGAATCAAATCGTGGCCGGCATCATCGCTGCGCCGCGCAATATCGATGATCTACCGCCTTCGCTTAAAATTTTCCATGCTGGTCATCCCCTGCCTAATGCTGACAGCCTCGCCGCGGGGCGCGCTACCGAGCTGCTCCTTGAAGGTACCACCCGTGATGATCTTCTGCTTGCGCTCGTCTCCGGTGGTGGATCGGCAATGCTCGAATTGCCGCTTCCGGGCATCGAACTCGATGATCTCCGTCTCCTAAACACACTTCTCATCCAATCCGGGCTTCCAATCCAAAAGATTAACACCATACGCAGAGCACTTTCCCGTATTAAAAATGGCGGTTTAGCGCGGCTAGCCGCTCCTGCGCGCGTGTTATCCCTGATCCTTTCTGATGTCGTCGGCGACCATATTTCGGCTATAGCATCGGGGCCCACAGTCCTGAAACGTGCCTCGCGAGCTGAGGCGCGTGACATACTCCAAGAGAGCGGTCTATGGTCAGAAACCTGTGCCTCCATCCGCTTCGCCCTTGATTGCCCTGATCCTGCGTTGGAGAGGGCACGACGTCCAAGGAATATTTTAATCGGAAACAACTCACACGTCGTTCACGCTGCCGGACAACAGGCGCACGCCCTCGGTTTTTCTGTCAAAACCGTCACAACAAAAATGCAGGGAGAGGCGCGCGAAATCGGCGAGCGTTTTGGTCTGCGGATGAAAAACCTTCGCCAGCGCAGGGCTCTCGAAAAACCCGCCTGCCTACTAATGGGCGGTGAAACCACAGTTACGATAACGGGCCAGGGCCTTGGTGGACGCAATCAAGAATTGGCGCTCGCCGCGGCCATCGCTCTTTCAGATATTCAACATGTAGCCGTCATGAGTTTCGCTACGGATGGCGTTGACGGCCCTACGGATGCTGCCGGCGCAATCATCACCGGGGATACAGCGGTCAGATCAAGATCTCTTGGGTTCGTGCCACAAGAAGCGCTTCAAGAGAATGACTCATACCCTCTTTTAAAAGCTGCGGATGCTCTCCTGCACATCGGTCCGACCGGCACAAACCTCAACGACCTGGTTGTCGGCCTTATCTATTGAGCTAACACCACATGCTGCGATATTTAACCTGTTTGACCCCTCATTGAGCGCCTGATACAATCCCGCCGCGACTTACATCTTACCCAGGAGGATTCATGCCCATCCACTTTGGAACAGACGGATGGCGGGGAGTGATCTCCGACACGTTTACCTTTCACAACCTGCGCCGTATCTCTCAAGCAATCGCGGATGCCGTCGCTGCGGAGGAATGGCTCAACGGAGTAACGAGCGGACCGAAACCAGATCCAAAACGCATGGTGGTTGGTTTCGATACTCGATTCCTCTCTGATCGCTACGCGGCCGAAGCGGCGCGGGTGCTCGCAGCGAATGGATATAAGGTGTATCTCACCACAGCCGATGCGCCTACACCAGCGGTCTCATACACCGTAAGACATCTGGGGGCGATCGCGGGCATCATGATCACCGCCTCGCATAATGCACCGCGCTACAATGGGGTGAAGCTCAAGGCCGCGCAGGGCTACTCTGCCGCCAGAGAGCAATGCCGGAGAGTGGAGGTTTATCTTAGCGACAACGAGGCTCGAGGCCGGGGGCCAAATTTGATGGATTTCGAGCAAGCTCGCTCAGAAGGCCTGATCGAACGCATAAACCCCACGCCGGCCTACTACGACCATTTGAGACAACTCATCGACTTCGACATAATCGCAGATAACCCGCAGCACATCGTCGTTGATTCGATGTTCGGATCCGGCAGAGGGCAAATACGCGGCATACTGCAGGGCACGGGTTGTGAGGTATTCGAAATTCGCGGAGAGATGAACCCTGGATTCGGTGGCATCCATCCTGAACCGATTGGGCACTACCTTGGCGCGCTTGCCGGCGCTATCGCTGCTGGCCACGGCCAACTCGGCCTGGCTACGGACGGTGATGCCGACCGTCTCGGCGCCATGGATGGCCGTGGACAGTTCGTCGATCCGCACCGCATTATGGCCCTTGCGCTCAAATACCTTTTCGAGAAACGTGGTTATCGGGGGAAAGTCGTAAAAACAGTTTCAACCACTCAGATGATTAACCGGCTAGCCGAGAAATATGGGCTCGATGTAATAGAGACACCGGTCGGATTCAATTACATTGCCGAGTGGATGCTGCAAGACGATGTTCTCATTGGCGGCGAAGAGTCAGGTGGAATCTCCTTCAAAGGACACATTCCAGAGGGAGACGGTATCCTCATGGGACTTTTACTCACGGAAATGGTCGCGGAAAGTGGCGTCCCGTTGGACGAGATGATCGCCGACTTGCTCGCCGAGGTTGGGCCAGCCCACTACAAACGCGTTGACCTGCGTCTTGCCCGTCCGATAGTGAAGGACCAAATGGTTAAACAGCTCGCAGAGGACGCTCCGTCATCCATTGGCGGTGTTGAAGTTTCCACGATAAACACAATGGACGGCGCGAAGTACCTCCTGGCCGACGATTCCTGGCTCCTGATCCGGCCGTCCGGTACAGAGCCAGTCTTACGCGTGTACGCGGAAGCTCGCGATCCCGAACAAGTCAATCGGCTTCTCGAGTTTGGTCAATCTATAGCTGAAGGAGCTTAATAAGGAAAAGGTTAGTGCTTGGCCCCTGACAATGACACCAAGGGGCACACTAACCTTTACGCGTTTTCTGTAATATCGCCTTGAGAATCCAGGGGCTCGAAAGGCAGCGAGATCCAGAAAGTGCTCCCTTTCCCAAATTCACTCTCAACGCCGACTTCGCCACCGTGAACTTCGATGATCCCCTTACAGATTGCCAATCCAGATCCCGAACCCTGCTGTTCTCGTTTCGCACGGTCGATCTGGTAGAACACATTGAACAAGCCGCCTAGTTCCTGTTCCCTTATCCCTTGCCCTTGATCCTGGACACGTAGGATTAACCGGTCTCCCTCTGCTTCCGCTGAAAACCGGACCCATTCACTTTCATCCGTTGAAAACTTAATTGCATTATCGAGCAAACGCCCAATCGCATCCGAGAGATATGCCTCATCTGCCACAAGCGGTGGGAGATCCTCCGGGACATCCATAACCAGAGTTAACCCTCGTTCTTCCGCTGTCGGCTGGAAGGGTTTTACGATCACACGCAACCAAAGCCCCGTCTCTTCAATTCGACGCCTCCGGTAACGATACGCCTCTTCCGCTTCACCTGTTTCGATCTCCACTAAAACGAGGAAATCATCGACGAGGCTGTTTAACCGCAGGGCTCCCCGGCGAATACCTTGCATGAAATCCTGGAAATCTTCTCCGGCGATTTCCTGACCCTCGAGCTCGAGCAAATCAGAATAATTGATGATGTACGTCAGCGGAGTCCGGAATTCATGGCTCAGCGTGAGTAGAATCTTACTCTTTAAGTCGGCAACTTCATCATCTCGATGCTGACGGAGGTTCTCCCACCGGCTAAGTTTCGCCCGTACGGCGACCAATAAATCCTCATCATCAAACGGTTTAGTGATGTAATCGTCGGCGCCAACTTCTTTCCCGCGGCGGATGTCTGCTTTTTCTCCACGCGCGGTGAGAAAGATAAACGGAATTGCGCTAAGCTCGGGCTGTTCGCTCACCTTTTCGTGGAATTGATACCCGTCCATCTCAGGCATCATGATGTCTGAAACGATCAAGTCCGGTTGCTGCTTTTCCAGAACATCCAGCGCCTCTAGTCCATTCATGGCAGTTAGCACCTGGTACTCGGTCAGTTCCAGAAGTTCACGAATCCCCTCAAGCAGCGCCAGATCATCCTCGACAACCAGGATTAATGGATTGGTCATGGTCACCCTCTTTCCCTTGTTATCAGGGGTAGCCGTACGGTAAATACGCTTCCAACTCCGACCTCGCTCTCAACCGCAACGAGACCGCCATGCAGGTTCACAATCTCCCGCACAATCGCAAGGCCCAGACCGCTTCCCGGGATATTATTCTTCCGTGCCATAGTACCACGATAAAAACGATCAAATAAAAAGGGTTGGTCTCCCTCAGAGATCCCGACGCCATTATCCCGGACCTCCACGCACACGTAAGCAATCCCATCCTTTTCTTCTTCCCTGGTGGTATTCAGGGAGATCACCCCACCAGGATCGGTGTAGGTCGCTGCATTCGCGACCAAATTGGTAAAAAGGCGAATCAACTGATCGCGATTCCCCAAAACCATCACTGCATTCTCAGTTTCGTGAGCCAGGTGTATCCCCTTCTCCTCACAAGTCGGGCGGTGCCGCTCGACAACTTGGTCAAGTATATCTGTGATCTCTACAGGCTCCATCTCAATTTCTTTCTGAGACTCCAATCGCGAGAGATCCAACAACTCCTCGATCATGCTCGTGAGCCGATCCGTCTCCTGATTGAGCACACCCAGATACCTCTCTTGATTGTCCTCTTTAGATCTCCGGAGCAGCGAAAGGTACACCTTGATATTCGCAAGAGGAGTTCGCAACTCATGCGATACAGTAGCGACAAATTTACTTTTTAATCTATCCAATTCCTGCAAACGGGTGATGTCCCGCAGGATAATCACCGTGCCGATTGAGCCTCCATCCAATTCGACCGGTGAGGCGAGAGCTTGAAATGAGGCTTCGCCGATATCAAATGATTCTTGAACCCTACTCTTTGCTCCATGCAGGCGAGAGATCTGCGTCAGCACACCCTCACTCCATTCTCCCGCCATAAGGTTCTGCGCTTGTGAGTTTGCCATAACCAGATCCCCCTCAAGATCGAAGACGAGCACAGCGTCCGCAACGGATCGTAGAATCGCCTCGGTTTGCTCCTTCTGTGACTGCAGCTCAGCGGTGCGGCTTTCCACTCGCTCTTCTAATGCAGCGGCGTGGTCATGGATCTCGCCGAAGAGACGAGCGTTGATTAACGAGATCGCGATCAAGGAGGTCAGAACTTGAAGCATCTCCAAATCCTCCTCCCCTAGCTGTCCGACACCTTCCTTGTCAACGATCATTACGCCTAAAACTTCCCCGGCAATTGAGAGAGGCAAGATCATTTCACAGCCCGTATTGGGAAGTTCGGGGTGGTGGTGAAACCGCGGCTCCTTGCTGACATCTGAAATCAAAAGCGGCTGATCCTCTTTAACAACCTCTTGTGCCAATCCCGCCGCGTTTAAGTCTAGCGGCTCAACTCGACTTACAGGAACCCCTTCGGGACCGCGCAAGTAGGCACACGGGACCAATCTGTCGCCTTCGTTCAACAGAATTCCTACGGCATAGTAATTAAAAACTCTCAGGGCGCCCACTGCCACTTCAAGAGCCAGTTGTTGGATATCGAGAATCGAAACCGCTCTGCGGCCGATCTCATACACTTTGTGCATCTTCTCGGCACGAGCAGTGGAGCTGCGCAACAGGCGGGCATTCTGTAATGCCACCCCCAGTTGCCGGGCAAAACCAAGCACAATTTGTAGATGGTATTCCTGAAAAAACCCCTGTACCTTGCTGCCTAAAGCCATCCCTCCGATAATTTCGGATCTCCACAGAATCGGCACACCTAACCAAGACTTGATATCGACTGGAAAACGTTGAAAACCGATTCGCAGCGGATCTTCAACTACGCGCAGGAGAATAGGGCGAGCGTCGTAAACCACCTGCCCCAAAGCCGACCGATCAGGGGGGACGATAACCTCACCTACCTGAACCGCTCCATTCGCGGGGAGGAAACCTCTAGCCTGGCGCACAATCAGATCTCCATCTTCCTCGAGAATTACACAAGCAGAATCGAAGGGCACAACCGTCTTCAGTAGATCAAGGACATGATCCTGGATGGCCTCAAAATCGAGCGTCGAGCTGAGCGCATAAACGACTTGCTGCAATGCCCTCATGACATGCGCATCACGTTGTAAGCGATCCAATGATTCCACTCGTATGAGTAGCGTGCTTAACCTGTTTGCGAAGGTCTGAAGCGCATTTTGGTCCTGGAGGGAAAGGGTCTCGGCGATCATCAAGATCCCACGCGGCTGTTCTCCGTCCAGGATCGGCAGCATAAACAGCGCATTCAGACGAAGCCTCTTAGCCAAACCCTCGATCTCTGAGGCTGTCGCCCGATGAAAAATAGATTGGAGGATCTCCTTGGGGCGATCGGAATAATGTGAAGAAAGGCCGAGGAGCACGTCGCCTAAAGGCTGTATGACACGCTCGGGATCCGGGGCAAGCGATCCAGACTTTTCCACAATTGCGTCAATCTCTTGGTGGATGTCTACCGAGTAGCTCGAACCGTGTAAAACCCAATGCCGGTCCACAGGATCGATGCTGATGTACATCGAATTCAGGCCGAGCCCGCTAAGAAGCTTGATCGCATGTTCCGCTATTGTTCGCCGGGTATTTTCTTTATATTGGTCAAAATGAACCCGCTCGAGTTCATCCGCTAAACGAGAGATCAAGCCTGGGCGCAGATAACCCGGAAGATCTTCGAGAAAACGGATAATTCCCGACTTTGTTTTTTTGAAGTACCGATTAGTGGCTTTACCGCCTTCGGAAGCTTGCTCCGCGAGCAGGAATATCTCAGGCCGCTTAGGGATTTCCTGGTATACAAGCAGTACCTGAAGGAGTGCGGGGATGTCGATGGGCAAGCCGAGGATTACGGCATCGAAGGGGCGTTCGCGCAAGGCTTGGACACAACTGTCGGCACTCGCCCGGATCACGGCCACGCACTCTTCGCAGGATCCCTGAAGTGCCTTGCGGAAAAGGCGTCGGCCTTCCGGATCTGGGTCGAAAATCAGCAACCGGGCTTTCATCAGTGCTCTCCATCCCTCTATGGGACAATTGCCATCAGAATACTAAACTGACCTTGGGGTCGTAAGCAGCTTATATCCGCGGCCCCGTCGCGTGATTAAATAAACTGGATCGGCAGGCTTGGGTTCGATCTTCCCTCGCAGGCGGCTGATCAGTTTCTCGACACGAGCATCATCGACGCTCCCCAGGTATTCCTCCCCCCATACCGAAGTCACGATCTGGAACTTATCCGTCAGCTTATCCCGCCGCTCATTAAGGAGCTCCAATAACCGATACTCTAAGTCCGTGAGAACTGGGATTCGAACTCCATCAACCCATACATCGCCGGAATCAGTGTCGAGATATACTCCCTGCACCTCAACGTCATGCCCGCGGCTCTTCCTGGCGACGAAATCGGCGAAGATCGGTGAGAATGGTTGACTGGCGACGAGCATGCCCAAGGAGTCCAAATGGCGAATCTGCTGCCGGGGCAAACCAGCGTTCGGTTCGAGCACCAGTGAGGTTAAACCGGCTCGTTCCTCCCCGTTGAGTTGATGCCACAGTTTCATGCACTCAGCTCGCGGTTGGGGCTCCAGCTGAACATAACCAGCGGGTTCCCCTTCCCAGTCCTTTGGAAGATGAGCTAAAGCCTGGGACACCGCCACCAGCATCCCCGGGTGCCCGCCCGCGAACTCGCTCGCCTTTTCCTTATATTCTTTCTTCAGACTGGCTAGATTTATGCCAGCTAATAGCGCGAGAGATTCTTCAATAGATAGCAGCGGCATGTTATACGTAGAACGGGAAAAGAGTTCAGCGAATTCATCTTCAATCGCGTCACCACGCAATTCCGGCAGACTGCGCCGCGTGGCTGTCGCATAAACAAGACGATCACGAAAGCGATCACGGAGTGCGCGCAAGTTCAGGAGCGCCCGGTTTTCCAACGCGGTGTAGATCTCATCGAACTCATCAAACAACAGGCATAAATTTTGACCCAGTTCCTTGCACAGTTCCGAAAGCGCCAGGTTGAAAGAGAGTGAAGCAGTGAAAGATGAATCCGCCTCTGTAATTGTCTGGTGGTACCCACGCAGATTTGTTAATAGGGCCTCAGGAACTTCATCAGAAAGGCGCTCCAATGTTGACCGCAATACAACCTCGTAAAATGCCTGACCCGAAATCGCTACTGCCCGGTTGCAGTCGATATAAATCAGAAAGCCGGACCGACCGGCTTTCGACGGATAGAACTTCTTTGCATTCTGGTCCGCCAGCGAGCGCATTAGATTGGATTTTCCACTGTTACTCAAACCGGTAATTGAGACACAGTGGCCCGCAGCAAGTTCAGATAGCGCAATTTCGGTGAGGGAGGAAAAAGGAGTGACTTTCTTCGCCATCATGCCTCCATATACAAAGGCAGGGTCAACATCAAGCTGACCCTGCCTCCAGCAGTTCCGTTGTCGAGCAGGTGATCAAAAAGCTGCTATCAAGTAGTGACACGATTCCGCAGACTGCGTGCGATGAAAATTAAAGCCAGGAGCAGTCCACCCGCTAGAGCTAAAGCTGGAATTCCGACTTCATCAGCGAAACCGGTTGCAGGAAGAGCCGTCGCAGTCGGTGTTCCACCACCCCCTCCCTGCGCGGCTGCCAGAGTCAGCTGAGCTGCAGCCGTGGCAGTTTCCGGTGCCAGGGTAGGCAAGGTCAGGAATGGAGTCGGTGTTCCCGTTGGGAGGACGACCACCAGCGTGGGTGTCACCGTTACTGTTGTATCCGGCAGCTCAGTCCCCGTCGGTGTGCGTGTCGGCGTCTTTTCAAGGACGACAGCAGTCTGGGTTAACGCTTCCTCGGTGTTCTGTTGGTTGACAAGCACCACATCAGTGGCCCGAGCCTCTTGCTGTTGCGGCGCTAGTACCAAAGCATAAACCAACAGACAGATCATGCTCAGAACCAGCAAGCCTCCCAGCGAGACTGCTGCGATCACGAAAGTCCGATTAGATGACTCTTCGGGCAGTGGACCGCCTACATCAAACTCTTCTGCCATGGTCTCTACTCCTTAGCTTTTATATGCCTGCTCGAATCATTGCAGTATCTCGATATTCGCGAGAGGAATTGTTTTGGTTCCAATTCCATCAATTTCAATCGTTGCGCTTTTAGCCCGAATTCCGCTAGGATACGTTTCTACGCGTTTAAGTATTTCCTTAACCACACCGACTTCCCCAAGATATGGCGGCTTCAGAACCCGGACTCTCACCCCGCGTTTAAACGTTACCACCCGATCAGGATGGGTCACTTGACGACTGGAAGGCTGCGGGATGATCGCCTCTGGACGTTGCCCAGGTTGCGGCCAGGCAGAGCCTGCATCAACCGCGACCTCACGCCCCACATTACTTACAAAAAGATTGAACGCGGCCGCATTAATAGGATGCTCCCCGAATCCCTCGGTGAGCAGAACCGGATAAGGCAATCTGCGTGCAACCGGGATCAATTCAGATGACATTCCGCCCAGGATCACCCCGCGCACAGAGAGCTCTGTCGCCTGATGAAAGGGCGCCGGATGATCACACATCCCCGCGACCAGGACTGCCCCGCGCAGATTGACATCCAACTGATCGGTTTGCAGACGCGAGGAGGGACCATCGCCCACCAGTCGCATGACACCGTAGTTCTGCAATCCGTTGCCCCAGACACCTTGGATCAAGGTGCCAATCGTTTCAATCGTCACAACCTGTGCCCCATCCGATGAGATGACCTTTCCCGGGAAACCCGCTTTTATCTGCAACACTTTGCCAAAGGTTTCCAGGAGAATTCGGCCGCTGTTTATCGCCACGATGCGGCCTGATGCTGGAGCACGCACCGTCCTACGTGGAACTCCTACTGGGCCCGCAAGCACATCGCCCGTTTCCACTCGATCGCCCTTATGGCAGGTAATATAACGTCCCGCATCTTTCGCCGAGACTCTCAATCCCCGGACAACATCGAGGTAATAGTGCTTCGGATCGATTTCAGCTTCGGCGACGATGTCTGCAGCCTGAAGCCGTTCGTTTACACGCACTAAAACCGCCCCCGGCACTGGAAGAACACGCTCGCGGCGGATAACTGTAATAGGGATGACGTGCGTCATCGAAGACAAGAATAATTCGCTCATGTTATGAACCACTGAGCTTGATGATGCAAGAATGATGCCAATGCCTCATGCCACGGCTCCGATGTCATACAACCACTTCTTATTCAACTCTCGGCGTCGGCCAGAGTCTTTGGCAAGCACAAGCGGCCGACCGCGCGCGTCGATGATCAAACCTACTGCCCCACCGGCAATACGCAGCGCACCTGCTTTCCCCGGTCCTCCGAAGCCAACATCGATCCCTCGTTCAGGTCTGAGCGTTAGGTGAGCATGCTCACCTTGCCGGATCGGCACGATTGCGAGCTGACCCATCCGAACCTCGCCGACAACATCCTCGGTGCTTTGTTCAAGTTCGAGGTGCAGACTGAGAACCTTGCGTCCCATCCGTGCATTCCCAACTGGCGAAACAACCGTCCCCAGGCTCACGAAACTCCCGGATTCTAAGACATGGACGCTCAGCATTGGGACTGAGCCTGACGCGGCACCAAGCGAGGGGGAGAGACCATGCGGGTCAAGAACAAGCGTTGTGATCCCCGTTGGCTCTAAGGCGTCCAGCAACGTCAATGCGGCATATCCTGGTCGAGGAGCTCTAGCCAAGACACTTCCACTGGCGATAATCGGTTCTACAGGAGGCATTAACCAGGTTGATTTGAGGTCTCGGCCCTTGGGCCAGCGCTTACGAGCGCGTTTCAGTGATAGCCTAAGGATCTCACGCGCTAACGCTAATTCTAGAAGAAGATCCTCATCTTCCGTAGGAACGGTTGCCGGGTTAATCGATTTGTTATAGATATAATCCAAGATCGCCCGCTCCGACATCTCGAATGGCAACCAACGGGAGATATCGCTGAGACTGCAATGCCGGAGCAAAGTTGGCAGGGGTTCCCCCAATCCCAAGTCGGTCTCAACACTCATACGCAGATCGCCCTCGAATGCTGCGGCGATCATCGTATTGTTTGCGCCTACATCCACTCCGAGAACACCCTTCGCTGGGTCGTAAATGCGGCTTAAATAACGAATCACCCTTCCGTACGCGTCGGCGGTCAGCATCATGGTGCCGCCAGACCATTGTTCCAATTCATCAAAACCGCGCACCCGTTTATTGCGCGCTTCGGCAATCGCTTCTCCGAGCGCCAGACGAGCATGCCCCAGATCCTCCACCCGGAGACTGGGTCTAACATTCGGTGCAAGAGCGATATCTAGGCGCTCTCCCACGCGGTCGGCGATCGCGGCGCCCAGCTCGCGGTTGCCCGCGTAGACGATCCGTGGTCTTTGATTCGGGGGGAAAAGCTCGCTGGCTACAGCGACGAGTTCGATCAATTGCAGGACAGAATCCTGCGCGCCGCCATCCGTCCCACCGACAACAAGGATCAAATCCGGGCGTGCAGACAGGATGAGATCAATTTTCTCTGAATCGCGTCGGCTGTCGAGTAGGTCGAAAACACCCACAAGATCCAAATATGTCGAATCAGCGAGCCGCAAGGCGCTGTCTGTTGAAACTCCCGGCATCAAACCAACAAGTACCGTTCGGACCGTCGGTCCCGCTGAAGCCGTCGCCACGAAAGAATCCACTCCCGATCCCTGACTCGTGACGGGCATGATCAGCAAGTCCGTATCATCGAGCAATTTCCTTCCCGTAACGGCCACCACCTGGTCGAGCGCCATCCGCACACCCTCGCTAATATCGAACAAAGGTGCTTTCGCGGTTGAAGGTGCTCGCCCAGAAGCGATCAGCCTAAAGTGGCCATCGACGACATCGAATAGGCTGGCGCGCGTGCTCACGCTGCCCACATCGACAGCCAATATGGTATCGGTATCCAGCATCGTGCTCATCGGCTTCTCATGTCCCGCCCACTATTCGGGTGACCACGTCCTTAAGGAATTGAAATCGCTGTGCCAGCACGACGATCGTAGCCATCAGCGCACCGGCATACATCACACCAAATGTTACGGCGATGAAGACCTGACCAAGATATGCAATTACTTCGGCGATACGTGATCGCCTTGCCCCGCCGGTCAGCTCCCGCTGGGCGCTGAAGCGGAAATAGATCAAAACGCTGATGGTCGCCAGGATCATTAGCAACGCGCTGATAAGCCGCTCCAACCAATCGGCCAGGGGCTCGCCAGCAGTAGGAAAGGCTGTTGCCGCTGATAGCGTGTTTGCCGCGGCCAGGCTCTGCGGTACCAATGTCCCCGTGATGCTTCCGCCGACAACGACCGCTGCCCCCACACCAACAAGAAGTGCAACCGGGAAACTCCCGAATCGCGACAACCGGGGAGAGAGTTTTAATAGGAGAAACATCACGAGCATCCACGGAATCAAGAATGTGAGGGCGCCCTCAGGTGAAAACAACTTGGCAAGCCCCTCATCCATGAGCGGCTGAACAAGTGTGGGTTTTACAACATTATCCCAGGCGATGGCACCGGCAAAGCCAGAAGCGATCCCGATGAATAGGTATGTCGCGACTCGGAAGAGGACATTGTCCCCTATCGCGTAGCTCAAGATCATCACTGTGACGAATGCAGCTACGATCATTTGGATGAAATCGAGTGGTAACTCGGGCATCTAATTAACGCCACTCCTCAACGGTTTCGCAAACGCAAGAGCCACAATCCAACGCCATAAACTCCACCAGCGATTAAGATTAATTCAACGGCCAACATTCCTATCCCAAAAGCATCCCACAGGACACCTGTATCAAGTGGCAACCCGCTGAGTTGCCGATACGATACGGCCGCCGGTAATCCAGTTAGGATTCCATCCACCTGTGGCACGGAGGCTTCATAGTAAGGGCGCACGAGTGGCTCCGCTCCAGCGCTCAATACCATCACCAGAGGAGTATCCCCTATCCACGGCTGGGTCTGTTCCACCCATGTACGTGCCGTATCTGTTCCGGCAGTTATCACGACGACCAGATTGAAATCCGATAGCCGCTGCACCCCCTGAAGCAAAGGTGATTCCCAAACCGATCCTTCAGAAAGAGATTCGGGAAGATGGTACCCAGCTAAAACCACGCTGCGCGGGGCAATCGCAAATAATTGAACCGCAGTCGGTCCTCCGGAGAGATAACCCAGGTGCAGGTAACTCTCGCCATTTATCGCACCGTAGCCGGCGCCGATCTTGTTTAACAACCCCTCCGCCAGCGGCGGTCCCGTTGGGCGGGTCGAAACAGTGACGATTGGGAGCGAGCGCATTATCGCATGCTCTAGCAATGCACCGGCGACCACGTCGAGTTCACCGCTGTAACCGGGCGTGTAATCGAACACAACCAGCGCCGGGCGGTCCGTCGGGATGCTGCCGACAAGATCGATTAAGGGTACGAGGTCCCTCGATACCGCGCTCGGCAGGGCGTAACCTTCAACACCAAGCTGACTGAAACCGAAAGGCAGAATCACGGCAAGAAGAAGGATGAAAGCTATCGCCCAACGCATGAGAGGCAGCCTGCGTCTCACCGCCTTTACAGGTGGGATTTCCCTCTCCTCTTCTTCAACAAGGCGCTGCAGAAGTTCGGCTTGCGCGTATTGACGTTCGGTAACCTCTAATCGTGCGGCTGCAGTGCTCGCCGTTCGCGGCATGGCGACCACTGGCTCGGCCATTAATACTCCGCGCAATCCAGCAAGCGGTCCCGCTGATTCAACCGCCTGCACTTCATCTGATTCGATTTCAATCTCTGAACGGAAAGTGTCAACTGGCCGCATAGCTTCAAGCCAGGATGGGAGCGTTGCCGGTGCTAGGTCTGGCTCCTCACCTCCCTCTTCGACCGCTGGTGGAGTCTCGGGTTTCAGTTCCCCCAACCAATCCGGGAGTTCGATCGAATCCAGGTTCAGGTCACTGATTTCTGTAAGGGGTTTCTCCCCAGTCTCTTCGTCGAGTAAAGCGGGTACATGCGGGAGCCCTTCCGCATCCAACAATTCACGCTCGTCGGGGGCAGGGAACCATTCCATCTCCTCCTCAGGAGGAGGTGGTTCCGCTTGAGGCACCGGATCAGGTACATCCGGCCGTGGGCTAAGATCTAATGCTTCCGGCGCTGGTTGTTCTGTTAATTCCTCAACATCAGGAGAAGGCTTGAGATCTTCTACCCCGGCTGGCTGCTCCATGGGCGCGTCATCACGTAATCGCGTGATCCAGTCTTCATCCTCGCCTGCCTCGGGCTGGGCATCCGTCTGAACTTCTCTTCGCGCTCGAACCCGTGAAAGCCACTCCGGAACTTCCTTTTCCTCGGTAACCTCATCGCCCGCGGCTAAGAAATCATCCATCCAGTCTGGAATTTCTTCTGAAGGTGGCCCTTCATCGAGACTCGAATCAGCCTCTCGCAGCTTTCCCAGCCAGTCTGGCGCATCATCATCCGCTTTGTCCGTCTCCGAATCTTGATCTTCTACGCCTGATCCCATTATTGCATCGGCGCGAATATTCGCCAGCCAATCATCCCCATCGACGGGTACCTCTGAGTCCGGAGGGGTAATCCCCTCCGCACCAGGTGGCTGTTGATCTGAAGGCGGTAAATCAACGACAAGCGGCGTCAGGCGCGCTTCACAATTGCTGCAGACTTCCGCAGCTTCCTGATTCATAGTGCTGCACATCGGACAGCGGATTTCAGCCATGCATTATTCCCCGTATGGCCGGTCAACGGCCAGTAAAACACGGAGACCCGTCACAATGGACCCCAGGGCTACTCCGAGGAGGATGCCACGCGCACCTCCGGAGGCAACCACCTGCACCAGCCAGTTTCTTAGGCCAGCGAAGAAACCGAAGAATAGATTCTCTGTAGACAATAAGCCTGGTCCGGAACCGATCAGCACAAGCAGCGCGGTTCCAACGAATACGAGGCTTATGAGATCTCTCCGCTGCGCCACCAGACGAAAACCAGCAAGCGACAACGTGATTGCCAGCAAGGCAATCAAGCTTGTCTCGACTGGCAGCTGGATCGAGTTAAAGAGAAACAGGACCACTCGACTATCGGGTCCGAAGGCCAGCCCCAGAATGAGCGTGACCACAAAGGTAAGGATCAATAGCGCACTGTACTTCCATCCAGTTCCCTGCTCACTGACCTTCGTCCAGTGAACCAAGAACAAATTGAAAAGACCGATGCCTAACGAGACTGCCGCCAACAGGACTGCCCAACGCATGATCAACAGGCGTAATTCAAAGATGTTGCGAACGAGTCCATCCGCGGGAATTTGATCTAGCTGGACGAAGTAACCCAACAGAACGATGATCCCAGTACCGACGGCCATGGCCGCCCATAATAAATAGGTTCCGATCTTCAACGGATCACTCCCAGAAGGCTTAGGACAGCGCCGATAACGATCCCCGAAATAATAAGCATCCGGACCGCATCCTGCACTCTCAAACTTGCCCGGTGAACCCGACCCACATTCAGGTACGCTCCACCCGCGAAGATTTCCTCGCCGATCAAAGGATGCTCAGCGGTGGCATAAAGCAAGGCTTGTGACTGTGCGTCATCCGTCCCCGCTAAGACAAAAGCCCCCTGCCGCTCACCGAAATCGGCCGCCAATGCTCCTTCTGCGCCAAAGGAGCCAGCCAGTACGTGAACGGAGATATCTTCGCTGGCCAGCAGTATCGGCAAGTTGGCAACATAAGAAAAGGGAGTGGGCCCTAGCATTCTTCCGGAGATGGGACTATAGCGGTGCAAGGCTCTAGCCTCGGAATACACCCTGCGCAAGGTATCCTGCGCCAAGATTGCCATCGCCCCATCCCCGGTTGTGGCGACAACTGGTTTATCACTCATCGTCGTCGACTCGGCGATGCTTGTCAGGATCGCCAGCCCAGCCAGCGCAGGCGCGCAATCGGTCCCGATGACCGACCCTGTTCCGAGCGACAGGTGAACTCGCTCCCCCGCCTCGACTGCGCGCTCGATCGCTCCCTTTAACTCTTCATAGCCCCTGATGGGCCTGAAAGTCGCAGGCCGCCGGTGATCGATGATCACGAAGAAGGCTAGAAGACCGACGAACAGCAGCAGGATAAAGAGACCGGTTAGATCCACTCCGCTCATTGGGGTTCTTCCTTCTTCCTGAGCATCACGATTAGTTCCGAGACAGCGTCCGGGTCTTCCAGTATTTTGCCGAATTCATTCCATGTTCCAGAAGGACCGCCCATGAAGGGGCTGATCAAATACGCCGCTTGAGCGCCTAAGGGCAAGATTGGCCCGCCAGCGTCGAGAAAGGCCGCAACCAAGCCGCCCATACCTGATCGACGAAGTGTTCGAGCCAGTCTTCGCTGCACCTTTATCCCTCCCTCCATCGCCGCGCAGTATAGCATATCCAGCGCGCGCCGGATACAAACACGCTCCCCCACACAGAAAGGGGAGAACGGCGACACTGGCCGATTGTAGACCGCGGTACTAAGCGGGTCAAGCGGATGAGATTGCCACGACTTGGTCTTGGGCTATAATTACGAACAGTTGTTCGAAAGCTAAACACTATGGGAATCCATCTACCTTCCTTACTTCCACAGATGCAAGAGCTCGGCCAAGCCCTCTATGAGCGGAGCCTGCAGATGTCTGAGATGATCCCACAAGCCGTTAAAGCACTGCATTTCACGGCCGAACTCGATCGCTCTGACCTTCAATCCAAGATTAAGAAGGCTGGGAACCGCTGGACAGGCGCTATCCCTACTGAAGAAGCGCTCAACCAGACGTTCCCGCCGCCTAAAGCGCCGCAGAGTCTCCACGTGATCGGCGCCGATGGCTCACAGATCTATCCAGATCGCCACGCATCCGCGTTTTATTACCTGATCAACATAGGCAGCATCGTCGTTGCACACGGCAGCGGCAAAGCTCCCACGATCCAACAGGAATCCCGGCTTTTTTTCGAACTTGAAGACCTTTACGACGAAGCAGATCACCCTATCCAGAGTGCTTATATAAACCTGCGGCGGGATGTCGCCGAGATGAAAACTCTCGCAGAACGGGCGGAAAGCCTTGCTGGTCAGCAGACTCTCGCAATTTTAGACAACAGTCTTCTACTGTGGATGGCGCTGCAAACCGGCGGGTCGACATCTCGGGAGACGGAACGTTATCTCCAGCAGTATTTGAAACTGCTCGACCGTCTGCGCTCCTCTAAGTCTGGCCTGGCCGGTTTCATCGACCGCCCTCGAAGCGTAAGTGTGCTCGCCTTAATCCACCTTGCCGGGCTGCCAGATGATCAAATTACTCAAGAAACTGTACGTCTGACCCCCTTCCGCGGTTTAACCGACCGGGCGATTTTCACAAAGTTGCTGCCGCCCGGTCATCGCAGTGCACGGTTCATCTCTGCATCACCCTTGAATCGCGACTTCCGCACGGCCGGTCATGAAGTCCATTTCTTCTATCTGAATACTGATGCCGACGGCACGATTGTGCGCGTCGAAATCCCGATCTGGGTCGCGCAAAACCCCGAACTGCTCAATCGCGTTCATGCCGGTATTTTGAAGGATTGCCAGACGACAGGAGGGTTCCCCTATACACTGGTGCGAGCCCATGAACTGGCGGTGATCCCTCCGCAAGAGCGAGCTGCTTTCGAAGATATGTTGCAACGGACACTCCTCGGGCACGGTCTGCGCCCCACACAATCTCAAAAAGCGCTTACAAAACAGCTCACCGGACAGCGGAAACAACACAGGTTATAACAGGAGGATTGATGCCGGAATCGCCAATGATGATCGGACGCGTGACACGCTGCAGCACACGTGGATTCGTGGGCGCCATGAAGATATCCGAGAACGCGCTCCCTGTGTTCGGCTCTCTTTGTCAGGCGGAAGCGCAAGGCGGACGCAGTTCCGTTATCGGTCTGGTGTACGACATCAGCATCACGGATGACCAGTTTGCCCGGCAGTTAGCTGCGCTTGAAGAAGTTCCGCAAGAACAAATCGCGGATGGACAAATCAACCGCCAGGTTCCAGTTGAATTCAGCGCTTTGGCCGTCGGCTTCCACAATGATGAGGGATTTCATCAATCTCTGCCCCCACAACCACCGCTTACGCTGGCTTCGATCTTCAGCATGGTGTCTAAAGACTCGGTTGATTTCACCTCGCAGCTGCATTTCCTGCAAACGATTCTGAATGCGCCTCAACTCCCTGTTGATGAACTTCTGGCAACCGCTTTGCAGTTATCCGCGCAAGAAAGGCCTGAAGAGGAACGCGAGCGGTTTCTGCTTCAAGCCGGCCGCGAAGTCGCCCGTTTGCTCGCACAGGACCTCACTCGCCTGGAGAACATCCTGCGCGGCATGCGCGCATAGGACTGAACGACCCTTGACCACTCACCCCGCATCCAGTGTTATTGAACACAAGAGGACGATACATGTCAGACTCATCTGAACTCGACGCCTATTTCGGCCCCAAACGAGATGAACGCCCTCTCGGGATTGTCCTGGACGGATCGCTGTCTGCCGGCCTGCAGGTGAAATTAGACCCGCGATATGCGATCGAGAAGCTCGCCGTAGGTCGATATGTCGTAATCCAGAGCCGAAAAACCGGCAGCATTTTCTTTGGAATCATCACGGATATCGCTCTCGGTGCGACAACGCCTGATTTGCTACATCATCCGCCCGATGCTTCGGATCCATTCCTGCTCGATGTGTATTCAGGCGGGGTGGCCTTCGCGACGCTACACGTCAGCCCGATGTTAATACTCGATGAGACGGACGACCAACCCCGCCCCATTAAAACAATCCCATCGCATTTCTCGCCCATCTATGAGGCAACGGCAGAGGATGTCGCCCGCGTATTCGGGGAGGAGGACGAGACGCATTTCTATATCGGAACGCCACTGGATATGGAAGATGTCCATGTCAACCTCGATCTAGCCAGGTTCGTCGAGCGCTCATCTGGAGTGTTTGGAAAGACAGGCACTGGAAAATCATTCATCACGCGTACGATCCTCGCCGGCATCATACGCTCAGGCCTGGCATCGACGCTTATCTTCGACATGCATAACGACTACGGATGGTCGGTTAAAGACGAGAGCGGTCGAGAGTTCAAAGGACTGCGGCAGCTTTTTCCAGATGGACGCGTTAGCGTAATCACACTTGATGAGGCGACCTCGCGTGCCCGCGGCAGCAAGTTCGATGGCATCCTTACGATCGGCTACGAGGAAATTGAACCCGAAGACATAGAATTGTTGGCGTCCTTACTCGGGTTGAGTGAGATTCAAACCGGCGCGCTTTACTTCCTTTACCGACGCTTAGGCAAGAAATGGATCTCGAAATTACTGGACGAACAACACGAGGATGAGATTCAGAATATGCTCGAAAGCGGTCGCATTGTGGGAGGGACGCTGGGCGCGATACAACGCAAGCTCGAATCCTTCATCCCTCGTATGGGATTCCTCGTCCCCGGTGAGGGATCGAAGGTGGTCGATGATATCTTCCAACGACTCAACATCGGCACGAGCGTTGTCCTTGAATTCGGGAATTACGGAAACACTCTGGCCGCCTATGTATTGGTCTCCAACTACCTCACCCGGCGCATCCACGCAAGCTACGTCCATCGAAAGAATTTGGCCGCCGGGAAGAAAGGCGAAGATCCCCGCCCACTCGTGATCGTGATCGAGGAAGCCCATAAATTCCTCGATCCAAGTGTCGCCGGGCATACGATCTTCGGCAACATCGCCCGGGAGCTGCGTAAATACAACGTTACCTTGCTAATCGTGGACCAGCGGCCGAGCGGCATCGAAGATGAGGTGATGAGCCAGATCGGGACCCGGGTGACCTGCTTGCTTGACAACGAAGCCGACATTCGGGCTGTCTTCTCGGGTGTAAGCGGATCGAGCGCTCTGCGCGAGGTACTTGCTCGACTTGATACCCGACAGCAAGCGCTCATCCTGGGTCACGCTGTTCCTATGCCTGTCGTCGTGCGCACGCGCGATTACGATCAGCATTTTTACGCAGCGATTGGCATGGACGGGCCCGATGATTCCTCAGGGGCAAAGCCACCAGTAGAGGATAAACTTTTCCCTGCTTGATCTTTTGGGTTGTTCTTCACCGAACGAATCCTCGCGAGCAGCATCCCAGGGATTTCTCGCTTCGCTCGAAATGACAGGTTCCTGACTAATGTCATTCTTGAACCGAAGCGTAGCGTAGGCGAAGAATCTCGTTCACCGTCAGAAGAACCCTTACGTTCAAAGAACGAGATTCTTCGCTCCGCTCAGCATGACAGGTTCCCGCGTAATGACATTCCTTCGCTGCTGAACGGCTCTCTCAAAATGACATTTGAGAAGGGCCAACCTATAGAATGGCCGGGGGATCTACTCCAGGTCCCTCTAATCCACGACTAACATCGGTTGATTGTATTAACAGAACATATGTGCTATTCTGGATCTAATGGATCCTGTCGAAAAACTCGCAATCTCCAGCCGAGAAACCACTTTCGAGGCGGATGGCCTCCCGCTGGCAACTCGCACCAATAGCCTGACCGGCGGTTTGAAACCATCCGTGATCCGCAGTCGTTATGGGGATCCGGACAAGGTACACCGCGTGCGTTCCGACGGGCACGATTTCCACATTCACCTAGTGGCAAGCGGTGGTGGACGTCAGCTTCCCCTGCTTAAGGCCATGCTTACATCAGCTTGCGAACGGAACTGTAATTACTGTCCCTTTCGTGCCGGCCGCGATTTCCGCAGGGTGACTTTCCAACCAGAAGAACTCGCGCAGACATTCTACGCTGCCCATCGTTCTGGGCTGATTGAAGGGCTTTTCCTCTCGACTGGCATCTTCGCTGGTGGGGCAAACACCCAGAATAAACTTCTAGAAACAGCCGAGATTCTCCGCAAGAAGCTCGGCTACCGCGGCTACCTGCATCTGAAGATCATGCCGGGTGCGGAACGCGGGCAGGTGTTGCGGGCCATGAAGCTCTCCGACCGCATATCGACAAATCTTGAGGCTCCCAATTCATCTTGCCTTCATAAATTAGCCCCGCAGAAGGCGTTTCAAGAGGAGTTGGTATCTCCACTTCAATGGGCACAAGAGATTCGCCAAAACCTGCCGGCCCATCTAGGGTGGCGTGGTCGTTGGCCTACAACAACTACACAGTTCGTGGTTGGCCCCGCGGGAGAGACAGATCTGGAACTCTTGAGCACCGTCGACAACTTACATCACCAGACCGGGTTGCAGCGGGCCTATTTTGAGACTTTCAGCCCTGTTGAAGGAACACCGATGGAGAACCACCCGCCAGAGGACCCCCGACGCAAAGTGCGGCTTTACCAGGCTTCTTTCCTGCTGCGCGATTACGGTTTTGATCTGGAGGAACTCCCCTTCACACCAATTGGCAATCTCCCCAAAGAGCGTGATCCCAAGGTGGCTTATGCGGATCAGGCTATTCGCGAGAATCCCGTAGAGGTTAATCGGGCAGCTCGCAGCGAGCTTCTGCGTGTACCTGGGATCGGACCGCGTGGAGCAGATCAGATCTTGAAAGCCCGCCGCTCATCTTCCATTCGTGAACTTGGCCAACTCCGCCGCTTTGGAGTCCTCACCGAACGCGCCGCACCGTATATCACCCTGGATGGGTCCGCTCCATCCACACAGCTAACGCTATTCTAATGACCTAACCCGGGGTTGTTGTGTAAATATAAGTGCACCAAAAATCAACACCCTCAAAGTGAAACGATCAATTCTGCGCCGGATTAATCGATACCTTGATGGTCGACGAATCTATCGAGATGGGCGAAGAGGAGCTTCGTCGCAAATACGCGGCGACCAACTACTCGCCCTTTACTTGGGGTTGCGCTGTGCCATGATGCCGCAATGCAAACCATGCAACCGATGCAGTCGCCAGCCCTGAAACAATCAGACCAATTGCGAAGAAAATTGAAGCTGCACCAGAGCGAAAACTCGCCGATCCAACAATTTCGGGAATATGTTTCACGGTATCGGCCAGAGCCAACAAGAGACCAATGGTGATCAAACCCTGGTAACTGGCTCGAGTTCCTCGGGCTGCGAGCGCAATCAAGCCTGTAAGGGCAACGAAGAACGCTAATGCAAGGAACTGAGTAGGCGGGTTGGACAAATTGAATTCTGCAGGAACGCCGTACAGGAAATCATCAATCAGATGGGCGGCGCCAAACCCGGCGAAGATCGATGAAACTGCGACCACGCGATTGCTCCAACGGCTATGGCCTGCTGCTGGCTTGAGCACGGGGCGCCTCCCTATTGAATGCTCATCAAGCGGGACTGCCAAATATCGGGGTACCATCCGTTATATAAAGTTAGGCACCCGCGCCTTTCTTCGGGTGCCTAACTTAGGTTCTGTGGTGTACCTAGTATTGCTTTTTTTCTTTTTTTAGTTTACGTTTTTCCTTAATCGTAAGCTTTGGCTTCTTTTTTGTCTCTTTCTTGCTCTTGTCTTTTTTCCCTTTTTCACCCATATTGACCCATCCTCACTTAACAATGACCGTTTGCGATTCATTCCCAATCATAGCACTTAAAAGCCCAACCGCTAGGAGCTTCACTATAGTCTGAGAAATGTCCGGTCATGATTCATGCAGGGTTGAAGTAAACTGGGTGCCTAACGGATGAGCTCAGCGGCGCGTACCCCAG
>SDBU01001449.1_pt1 | contig 33837 bp, 35 predicted proteins | sample 2277071 | NCBI WGS metagenome assembly SDBU01 (sample SAMN10397929, study PRJNA504765) | marine sediment metagenome | isolation source: marine sediment core GS08_GC12, 126 cmbsf | place: Arctic Ocean: Gakkel Ridge, Loki's castle | collected 2008 | reverse complement strand
GTATTATAAACATTTATGTATTTCGACACTGATTGAAAGGGAACATTGTTATACACAAAGTTAGTAACTCTATTGTTTGTTATAGCTTTTAAATAGACTGTCATATTTTTTCTCCTAAATTTTTTTCTTTAATTCGAGAAAAAAAGAGTAGATAATTTTAGAAATTAAATAAATAAAAAGTTCTTTATATTCTTAATTAAAATAATAACTTTACATAAAAATTATTTAATTGAGGATTTGAGCTTAATAAGGTGTTTTTTTGTCTAAGCTGTCTAAGCTGATAGATATTTAATATTTCTTACTATATTTCAAATATAGCTCTATTTAGGGAGAAATATGGCTAAATTGGCTGAATAACATCATCTTTTTAGATATAATAGGGTCACATAAGTAGCCTCATCAGGGGATAGTGGAATTTTCGAGGCCTATATAAAAAAACAACCCTAATTTTTAGGGTTGTTTTTTATAAATAATGATTTAATAAATAATATTTTTTTATTTTGTACAATTTCTATAAGCTTCTTGAATAATTGCATCTCTAGTACAATTGTTTTCACTGGATATATTGTTTGGTACTGAGTTTTTCATACATGAAGATGTTTGTAGATATTGGTAAGATGCAAGCAGCATTGCTGAACCTGCAAGATATGCCCCTGCATTAGCAATCAAAGATAATTTGTTAGATTTTGATTTGTCAGTAGATTTTAAACAGCTAGCAAAAAGAGAGACAGCTTTTAACGTTACGGCAGTTAGCATAAGTGTAGTTTGAGTATCTAGCATATTCCAACCATAAGATGGATTAGCTTCTGCAAGTAGACTTGCGCCTTTACCTAGGTTAGTTAAAAAAGATGCAGGCGAAAAAGTTGCTTGTATATTTGAAAGACCATCTTGCATTGGATAACTTGTTACATTTTGAACAAGACCAGTTGTTGTATTAAGTATATCAGTTGTTCTATTAACTATACTTGATTTATTTGGAAATGAATTCCAAGCAGTGGTTGCCCAACCACTAATAGTTGATAAAGTCGTCATTTTAATTTCTCCTTTTATTATATTTTTATTTTATGTTTTTTTTATAACCTAATTTATTTATTTTAGTTTTTAATTTTTTTAAACCATACAACTAGTAAATACACTTAAACCACCTGTAAGTGTAGAATTCCCTGCGCATGATAAAATGTTATAACCTTTCACAAGCTCTGCTACTCCCCAAATGGCTGATAGAGCACATCCAATTGCTGTAAGCGTTCTTGCTTTTTCATTTCTTGTTGTTATTGCTTTTTCACCAAGCTTATATGATGCATAAGAAAGTCCGGCAACAGGAAGGCCAAGCTGCAAAGTTGCTCTAAAAGGACCTGCTTTCCATAGTCCAGATAGTATAGCTTGCGTGGCATGCCATAAATTTGTTCCGAGAGGCTTATTATAAAGGGTCTTTAAAAAAGAAGACGCTTCTAGTACTTCTTTCGGTTTTTCTAGTACTTCTTTCGGATTACTGGAAAAAACGTTCCAAATATCAGACATTATAGCAGGCATTTTTTTCCTCTTATTTTTATTGGTTTTTATTATACATAACTAATTATGTAAATAATATAACACAATTTAATAATTAAATTCTATATAAATGATATTTTTAATTAATAGTTAAAAACAATTTATTATAATGTAAATTTATAAAAACATATTTTTAATGATATTGCTATGTAAGTAAATTTTTTATCATTATGCGACTATCCCTTGAGCATAAGTGCATATAAGTATTTGAGTTTTAATAGCTCAGATAAAAGGCATTAAACTAAATATTATTTAGGGAGTAATTTTGTGGAAACTATATCTATTTGTTTTTTCAATTTGATATTTATAAAAGATAAAAAAAATTGTTAAAATAGTTTTTTACATTGATAAATTTTGAATTGTTTCACAAGAATAACATAGAAAATATTTGAATAGATTGAGGTTTATATATTAATTTTTTTGAAATTTCCACTAAAAAAACAAAAGAAAAACCAGCCCAAATTTTGGACTGGTTTTTAAGTTTAGATTAACCTAAGCAACTAGAGAAAACTTTTCCAGCTTGTGCAGCACATGCAGCCATTGGGTTTAACCAAGTATCTTTATTTGACAAAGTAGCTTTAAAAGTTCGATCACATTCAAATGAATTAAAACAAGAGAGGACACTTCTAAATTTAACAATCTCAAAAATCCCAAAAGCTACAGTAAGTAGAGCTGCAGCAGCAAATCCGATTGTTTTTTTCTTGTTGTTATTTTTATAGGCTGTATAAGCTGTATTACCTAGTTCAGCTGATAGTACAAAAATAGCTCCTTGAGATGCCATAGCTCCTAATGCTCTGATCGGTACATAAGTGAATGCTTTTGTTAATGCTCCATTTGGAGTTAAAGTATTAGATATATAAGATGCTAAAGAAGAGGCTCCAGAATAAAGACTTTCAGAAACTGGTGTGTGTGTAAAACTATGTAATGCGCTAGTAACATTTATAAACATTTTTTTCTCCTTATAGATGATTTAAAATAAAAACATATCATTATTAATATTTTTTAAAATTTAGCAACCTTTTTTTAGGTTTAAAAAAAATAGTATACATTTTTGAGATGCAAAATATCAGAATAAAAAAAATCTATTATTTTAGCTAATATGGGTTAACCAACTATTTTTTTTAAGGTTATGAGTAATAGAGAGCTTTTAAGAAGAAATCTATCAAATAATAAATTTAATTAGGTCTAAAAACGTTTAAAATAAATGTAATTTGATGTAATATAATAAGTAATTATAAAAAAATTAGGAGTGCGTTTTGTCTACATCTAAAATTGTAACAATAGGCGCAGTAGCTCTTTTTGGAGCGATTGCAGCTTTAGGGTTTTTTAAGAAAAACCAAAAAAAGACAGATGTTGTTTTCGATACTAAAAATAGTAAAGTTCAAGAAATTGTAATTGAAGAAAAGATTAAACCAGTCATTGAGGAAAAAAAAGTTGAAAAAACAAAAGTTGTAAAACAAGAGAGTAAAAAACAAATTAAAAAAGCAGTTGCAAAAGAAGTGAAAGACGCAGATGAAAACTTGCCAGATGCAAATCTAATAGATCGGCTTTTTGCAACAGACTCATCTAGGCTCCCAATTGTTGATACGGTGACATATACATCGAGAGCTCCATGGATGCAGGGAAGACCCGCTTGGATAGCAGATTATGCATCGCACTACTCAACGACTAGACACTTTATTGCTAGAAGCTTGAATAAAAAAGCTGATTATTTGACTCAAAAGATTGCTCAAGGAGATAGATTTAACGTACTTAGAGATGATAAAAATATAAAGTTTCATCTAGTGATTGATATCAATAGATCAAAACTTTGGTTTTATTATTTCGATGTTGATACAAATGAAAGAGTTTTATTAAAAACATATAAAGTAGGACTTGGAAGAAAAGAATCTAAAAGAGAATCTGGCTCTTTAACTCCAAAAGGTAAATATACTCTAGGATCTAAAGTTGCTATCTATAAACCAAATACTATGGGATATTTTCAAGATAATAAAATTGAGATGATCAAAATTTTTGGAACAAGATGGATACCATTTGATCAAGAAGTTGAGAACTGTACAGAATCAGCAAAAGGCCTTGGTATTCATGGAGCTCCTTGGGTTGAAACAGCAACAGGAGAGTTTGTAGAAGATAGATCTAAAATTGGAAAACTCGATAGTGATGGATGTATTAGACTTTTTGCAGAAGATATAGAAGAGATTTTTTCAATAGTAATATCTAGAGATACAACTATTGATCTTGTAGAGGACTTTCATGATGCAAAGCTTCCAGGCGTAGAAAAAATAATAAAATAAGGTAAAATTTATGGAAATACTACCTCATGAAAAACCTATTTATGAATATGAAGAGACGATTAAGCAAGTCGAAGAGCAAAATAAAAATAATGCTCTTTGGACTAAAGATGAAATCGAAAAGATAAGAAGAAAACTAAAAAAGCTAAAACAAAAGATCTATTCCAATCTATCTGTTTGGGATAGAGTTTTGATTAGTAGACACGCTTGTAGACCTCATACAGTTGACTATTTAGAAAATATTGCTGATGAATATGAAGAGATTTTCGGAGATAGAACTCTGATGGATGATCCATCAATTATTACAGCTTTAGCGAAAATCGATGGGAAAAAATTTGTAGTTATAGGTCAAGAAAAAGGAAACGATACTGATTCTAGAATCTATAGAAACTTTGGGATGACCCATCCTGAAGGGTTTAGAAAAGCTCTAAGAGCTATGAAACTCGCTGAGAAATTTAATATTCCTGTTGTAACATTATTAGATACACCAGGAGCTTATCCAGGGCTCAGTGCTGAAGAAAGAGGTCAAGGAGCTATAATTGCTAAAAATCTTTTTGAGATGTCAAGACTTAAAACTCCTATAATTGTTGTTCTAATCGGAGAGGGTTGTTCTGGAGGTGCTTTAGGTATTGGCATTGGTGATAAGATAGGTATGTTAGAACATTCATATTATTCTGTGATTTCTCCAGAAGGTTGCGCTTCTATTTTATATAAAGATAAAACAAAAAATGCAAAAGCTGCTGAAGCTTTAAAGATGCAATCTGAAGATCTTTTAAAGTTAAATATCATTGATGAGATTATAAAAGAGCCCCAAGGGGGCGCTCATCTAGATCCTAAGATAGCATATAAAAATGTCAAAGCATTTATTTTGAACTCTTTTGATAGCTTGAAAAATATTAAAGATGATAATCTAATTGATAAGCGTTACGAAAAGTTTCGCTCTATGGGTGAATTTGTTAAAAATTAATAAAATATGAGACTACTTCTTAAAGCTGCTTTAAAAAATTCAAGGCATCTATCTTTAGCAATGATTACATTAGTTACTTTGCAATTTATGAGCATTGCAAATCAAATGGAGATGTTTTCTTTAGGATTTATTGCAAATACAGGAGCGGATTTTTTTACTCTTTTTGGAAAAGATAGAAAAAGAAAACTTCATTCAAATGATAAAGTTTCTCTAAATGATGTTAAAGAAAAATGGGATGCTATAGATACTGATAAAAATGGAGTTATCTCAAAAAAAGATGCAGCAATTTATATAGCAGGTAGAAAAAATTCAAATCCATTAAATCGTATTTTTAGGATTGTAGGTAATAAATTAAATTTAGAGGGTAATTTTAAAGGGCTTATCTATATTTTAGTATTTGTAGCTCTTTTTAAAGCTATATTTTTATTTATCTCAAGATATCTTACACAAGTTTTATCTATAAGAATTACAAGAGATCTGCGCCAGCAATTCTTTGAACATATTCAATCGCTTCCCCTTAGTTTTTATCAAGAGCACAATATGGGGAGTTTATCTACAAGAGCTGTGGGAGATGCTTCTCAAATTGCATCTTCGATAAACTCTTTAATTACTAATTATTTTCAAACTCCATTTACAATTTGTGCAGCTTTGCTTGCTTGTTTTTATCTTTCTTGGAAACTATCTCTAATTATTTTTATCGGTATGCCAATGATAATTTTGCCGGTTGTTTTTTTAACTAAAAGAATTAAAAAAGTTGCCCGTCAAATCCAAAAAAATCAAGAGAGTTTTAACTCTGTTTTATTAGATTTTTTAGGGGGGATTCAAACGATAAAAATCTTTGCTATGGAAAAGTTCACTCTAAAAAAATATAACGAACAAAACATGCAAATGGCTTATCTAGAGAGTAAAAACGCTAAATATACTCTTTTAACAAGACCTGTTTTGCATCTTATTACCACTTCTTGCATGGCGACTGTCGTAATGCTTGGTCTTTATACTTTAAATATGAGCATCCCTGTTTTATTAGTTTTTGTAGCGTCTTTGCATCTATTTTATGAACCTGTTAAAAAGTTTGCTGAAGAAAACTCAAATATCCAAAGAGGAATTGTTGCTGCAGAGAGAATGTTTGAGGTTATATCTTTAAAACCAGCCATCCAAGATGAAGATGGTGCTATTGCACTAAAATGTTTTTCAGATTTTATAGAATTTAAAAATGTTAGTTTTAGATATCAAGACGAATGGGTTTTAAAAGATATAAATTTTAAAATAAAAAAAGGAGAAACAATTGCTATTGTAGGGCCAACCGGCGCTGGAAAATCTACAATTGTTCAACTTCTTCCAAGACTTTTTGATGTTCAAAAAGGGGAGATTATAATAGATGGGTATCCCTTAAAAGAATATACTCAAAAATCTCTTAGAGAAAACATTGCTTTTGTTCCTCAAAAGCCCTTTTTATTCTATGATTCTATTATCGAAAATATCTCTTTTGGAAGAGATTTTACTTTTGAAGAAGTTAAAGATGCTGCGATTAAAGCGCATGCTCATGAATTTATTGTAGATCTAGAAAAAAACTATCATACGATATTAGCAGAAAGAGGAAAAACCTTATCAGGTGGCCAACAACAAAGACTTGCAATTGCTAGAGCTTTAGTTAAAAAAGCTCCTATTTTAGTTATGGATGAAGCAACGTCCTCCTTAGATGCAATAAGTGAGAGTAAAATTAAAGATGCAATTAAAGGCCTGCAAAGTAAGGTTACTCAAATAATCATAGCTCACAGGCTCTCGACTATAGAACATGCTGATAGGATAATTTATATTGAAAAAGGAATTAAACTCGCTGAAGGTTCTAAAGATGAGCTTTTAAAAACTTGTGCTGAGTTTAAATATATGTGGGAACATTACCACCGATCAGAAAATTTAAAAAAAACATCTGTTTAAATTTTTATGAAAGATAAATTTAGTGAACTTGCAAATACTCTAACAGATCTTATCAATATCTTAGAAGAATTCGAAAAAACAAAAGATGATTATAAAAAACCAGATATTAGAGCCCGCCAAGTAAAAATACTCTCAATTGCTAAAATAATCGGAAATACCACCCTAAAACATGCTCAGAAACTATTAGATGATATAGATGTATATTTATCAAATCCTCAAAAAGAGAAATTTTCATCTTTAATTAAAGATGCTATAAAACTTCAAAATGATCTTTGGGAATTATAACTCAAATATCTATAAAATATAATAAAGAACTATTTTGGTAATTGTATAGATCTCGTCTGTGGAGCTATTACCAAATCAAATTCGATTATACAATTGCATCAAATGGTAACCACATTAGATCTCCAGCTCGAGCTATAGATTTAGCGCTTTTTTCATCTGCAACTACAACAAAACAAAATGGATTTATTAAAAAATCAGCTAAAGACCACATTATAGTGAAAGTTGAGCTTTTGAGCCATGTAGTGCAATAATTAAAATTATTTTTTGTAAATGGCAGAGATAAAGTTGATAATATTGTAAAAATAGATGCTACTACACTCTCAACTATTGCTGCAGCTGCAACCATAGGATAGGCTATTTGAGCTTGTGCTTTATTAAAAACTCCAGGTTTGTTTCGATATAAATTTATAACCATCATCAAACTTGAAGATAAGCTCTTTGGTCTTACATTAATATCCGCTGACATATTTTTTCCTTGTTTTTCATAAAGTATAAAGGTTTGTTTATTTTATTACAAGAAGATAAATTAAGTAGCTAATTTTTGAAATTTAATGATTTTTTTTTCATATATAATAATATTTTTTTACGAATAGTAAATAGCTTAAGATATTGATTGTTAAAAATATATAATTAATAATTTTCGATAATTTTCGGGATTTCTCTGATTTTCTATTTCACAAATAGCTTTGTTAACTTGTATCAAATCACTCGATTAGGATGTTTAAATATATAGCCTTTTTCTTTGATTCTATAATTTGCAACTCTTTTATTGTTATCTGGAAAATCTGCGAGTGTTGGATCATATTTAGGGATATCAAGATTTAATTTAGCACAAATCTTTTTCGCAAATTCATCCCTTGTTGGATGCTCATCATCAGAGGCATTGTAAATACCCTGAATATCATGATCTATAAGATAAGATATTATTCCTACTACATCATCTCTGTGTACCATATTTGTATAATAATCACTGTGACCTGTAAGAACTTTTTTATATGACTCTTTGAATAAGTCTATAATTTCATGATTTTCTCCTCCATAGACTTGGGTAAGTCTAAGTATGGCAACTCTCCAACCAAAATCATTTAATGAAAGTATAGTATTTTCAGTATCTATTAAAATTCTTGCAAAATCATCCTTAGCTTTTAGGGGAGTTGATTCATCAACCCACATACCATCGTGATTACCATAAACTGAGGTTTTTGATGTAAATATTATCCTTTTTGGAGCTTCTATCTCTTTGGCACACTCTTTTATTGTGTGAGCTGTTTGAAGATATGTATTTTCAAATTCATCAGAGTTTTTAGCTTCTACTGTTACAATAATAGTATCGTTATCTTCTAAAATTAAAAAAACTTCATTTTTATCAGTGCCTCTCATTATTAAAGATTTTTGAGTTGTTTTTTTTAGTTTTTTGATAGATCTGGGATTAATAGTTGTACAAGTTAAAAAATGACGGTTTTGATGTAGCTTTTCAGCTAGAGCAAGTCCAAGATATCCACATCCAATAATTGTTGTTTTCATAAGCTATAATTTAGATAAAAGATTTAATTTTTCAAAGCTTTTTTTCAAATTAGCATTTTGAGGTTTATTAAGTGCTTCATTCTCTTGTAACCATTTAATATATCCTCTTGGTACCTCAGAGAGCTTTTTACCCTGATGCTTGCCAAAAGGCATGTATTCAACTAAATCACTTTTTTGTGCATTTAACAATTTTAAAACAGTCTCTATATCAAGATCATCAATCATCTTTTCAAAGACCTTATATAAGACAACAACATCGTTTAAAGCTCTATGAGCCTGGTTTGCTTCAATATTATACATCTCTCTTAAATATTGTAGAGAATGTTTTGGAAGATCAGATCGATATTTCCTTGCCCATTTTAATGAATCAATAAATGGCCAAGCAGGCATTTTAAGATCTGCTCTATTAAATTCAGCATCTAAAAAAGGTTTATCAAAACTATCATTGTTATGAGCGATTAGTATCGTATCAGATCCACAAAACTCAATAAATTTTTTTCCAATGATATCAAAAGTTGGAGCATCTTTTACCATATCATCTGTGATGTTACAGATATTAGAAGAGGTTTCAGGAATTGGAGTGTTTGGATTAATAAGCTCTTCAAAAGTTCTATTTTGAACAGGATCGAAAGCACCTATCTCAATTATACGATCTTTTTGAGAACTGAGTCCTGTTGTTTCTGTATCATAATAGATTGGTCTTTTTGCCATAAGATGTCCTTAAAATATAAAAATGTTATTATCAATAAAAATATCTTAGCAAAAAAAAATATTATGCTTAAGAAACTTTTGATTTTTTTAACTTTTTTTTTTCTAAGTGGCTGCTATCAAAGGTTTGGCTAAGAGATCTACAACCATTTTTTTCTGGCAAAAATAAATACTGAAATCAATGATATTACAATCGTTATATTGATTATTATTAAAAATGCATGAGGATTTGTCTCTAAAGGAAGTTTAACGTTCATTCCATAAATCGATGCTATAATCGTTGGAATAGTAAAAATTATGGTAATAGCTGTCAAAAGCTTGATGGTTTTGTTGACATCATTAGTAAATAAAATCTGATAGGAGTCTCTAAGAGATCTGATACTTTTTATACTAATTGAACATAAATCCTCAGATTGTTTCAATGCAATCATTAGATCTTGAAGTAGATCATAATCTTTTTCATACAACGATATGTATCTTCCAGAAAATATAGCCTCTAAAACATTTCTGAGTGGAATTAAACTAGATAGATACTGATTTAAAACTTCTTCATTTTTTGTCAATACAACTATCGCTTTGTTAGTGACAGCTTGCATTTGCTGCTCTTGAGCAATCACTGCGTTTCTAACTTGTTTTATCTTAGTTGTAAAATCTTGAGTTATTTTTAAGAGAATATAGAGTAAAAGCTTTGATTTTTGAGTGGTCGCAAGTTTAGATTTACTCTCAATTAAAGTTTCAATAATTTTACTTTTTTGTGGGCAGATAGTTACGATATAACTATCTGTTAAAAGTATTGCTATTGTTGTTGTATGCATCCCTTTTTCTAAATCTGAAGAGTTTCTTGCATAGAGTATTATACTACCATTTATATGCTCGATTCTTGGAATTTCATATTTATCTAATGTATCTAAAATATCATCGGTCTCAATGTTCGTAATTTCAGAGATTTTTTTTATATCATCCATATTAGCATCTGAGATATTAATGAGCACACCAGGTCTAAAGTCATCAATTTTCTGAAATATTTCATCACGAATTGATTTATAATAAATCTGAAACATAAAAAATACCCTCTTAATATTACTACTTATCAGTAAATGGGGGGTATTTCAAGAAAATTTAAAGATTTTTTGTTTTTTCTTCTAAAATAGAGAGTTTGTCTTCTAGTTTTTTTAGAGTTTTAGAAAGATTTTTATAGGTGATATATTGTCTGTTATAGTCATTTAGATCAATAGCAGGGGAGCCTCTAAATTTACCCTTTTTAAGGTTTTTAGAAACACCAGATCTAGTAGCGAGCTGAACAAAAGATTCAATCTCTACATGGCCAGTTACTCCAACTTGGCCTCCCATAATGACATAATCACCAACCTTAGAAGAGCCTGCAATGCCTGTTTGAGCTGCTATTGCTGTGTTTTCGCCTATTTCCACATTGTGAGCTATCTGCACTAAATTATCGATTTTAGTGCCTTTTTTGATAATTGTAGACTTAAATCTAGCCCTATCTATACACGTATTTGCTCCAATCTCTACATCATCTTCAATAATAACAGAGCCTACTTGCTCTAACTTTTTGAATGTGCCATCTTTTTGATGTAAATATCCAAACCCACAAGAACCAATAACAGCGCCGCTTTGGATAATTACTCGATCTTTTATGATAGAAAATTCTCTTATTGTTACATTTGAATGAATGGTTGAGTCTTTTCCAATTGAGCTATTTGGACCAATATATACTGAGGCTCCTATAAATGTGTTATCATCAATATGAACATTTTCATCTATAACAGTGTTTGGTAGTATTACGACATTTTTTCCAATCTTTGCGCTTTTATGGATAACAGCGCTTTTGTGAATAGATACAAAACCAGATAATTTTTTTTCTTTTGAAAAAAACTTAATAATTTCTTGAAAAGTTTTAGATGGATCATCTGATACTAAATAGTTTTTGTTATCTTGCAGCTCACCTTTTTTATCGACACAAATAACTCCTGCTTTAGATTTTAGCATTGAATCTACATAGCGAGGATTTGCTAAAAATGAAGCCTCATTTTTTGAGGCTTCATCTAAAGTGTTTACACCAGATATTTGAAAATTAGCATCTCCGATGAGTTTACTAGCTGTTAGAAGTGCTAATTCTTTTAGTGTTATCATTTATTTTGTGTTTTTTCTTGGAGCTTGTTTTGTATCAGCAGCTATTTTACTTTCATCTTTAGCAGCTTCATCATTTTTTACAGTCTCTTTATCAAAGTTTCTATCCATCTGTTTTATAACAAGTTCTGTAATATCAATTTTTGGATTGTTATAAAAACAAGCTTCTTTGTTTAAAACAAGATCAAGCTTTTTATTCTCAGCAATTGATTCAGATGCTTTAGATATGTTAGATGACATCTTTTGAATAAAAAAGTAATTTGCTTGATTTAAAATTTGATAGAGCTGATTTTGATATTTTGCTAAATCTTGATTTAGAGCACCTTGCTTCATTTTTAGCTCTTCTTCTGCTTCTGGTGAAAGACCATCTAAATAATCTTGATCTTCAAATTTAGCAGATACATCACCGAGCTCTTTTTCAGTCTCTTCAATTAATGATGACCATTGTTTTTTTATGTTCTCTAATTGCTCTTGTTCATTTTTGCCATATTTAGAGTCTGTAAGACAGGTCATAAAATTTACAACCCCAATTACTGATTTAGATTCTATTGCAAAAAGCGAACTCGAACATATTAATAAAAGTATTAAACTTAAAATAAAACGCTTTATTTTCATTTTACTTACTCCTTTTGGTTAATTAAAATTGTCCTCCCATATAGAAGAAGAGCGATTGTTTATCATTATTTCCTCTTTTAGGATTAATAGGATATCCCCAACCAATTGTTATTGGCACTCGATTCATTACTTCTAATCTAAGTCCTAATCCAACACTGGCTCTGGGTCTTTTAATGTTATATTGTTTAAAAGATACAGCTCCAGCATCTGCGAAAAAGAAAATATCAACTAGTGGTTTTATAATTTCTTGGTTGTATTCAACAGAAAGTAACATAGAAGAAATTCCACCTTTTGGATCATCTTTAGCCTCATCTGGAGTCATTTGAGGTCCTATGATATAAGGTTTATATCCCCTAACTGTTTTTTCTCCACCTAAAAACAGTCTCTCTGAAATTGGCACTTCCTTATTGATTTTCTTTTTATGGTTAGTAAACGGATCTAAAAAGGTCAAATTAAATCGATATTTCATTGTTCCTTTTAGCCAAAGAGGATAGTAGTAGGTGTTTATATAAGAAAGTTTTAAAAAGTCATATTTTCCTCCTAGACCAACATATTCAGCTTCTAAATTCGAACGCAATCCTCTGTGAGGTTTATATGAGTTATCTGTTGAATCATAAGATAGGAAAGGTCCAGCTCCTGAAATTAGTCCTTCAGAATCTTTTTGATTGTCTTTTATAAGCTGTTCTCTATCATCTTTAGGTGTTGCTTTGATTAGTTTATTTTTGACAATATTATCTGAATTTCTAAGTCTATATCTAATTCCAATACTCCAAAAAGTAGAAAATGGATATGCAGTATAAGCAGAGCCACCGAGAGTTCTGATTCTATAATCTTTAGATTGGAGTCTTGAATGAGTTCCACTAAATTCAAAGCCAAGTTTCCATAAAGAATCTCTAAAATATGGATTCATCCAAGTCGCTGAATAATTGCTTTGACGTTTTCCTATAGTTCCTTTTAACTGAGCATATTCTCCGCCGCCTCTTAGAGATGAGGGGCCATGTCTAAACATTTTATAAAGACCAGTATGATCAAAGTTATTTTCTGTAATATCTACTGTTCCACTAACATTGTCAGTTGAGCTAAGAGCTGCAGAAAATGATAAATGGCCAGTTGATTCTTCATCAACTTCAATATGGACATCTCTATAATTTGGTCCTAAAGATTCGTCAGAAGATTGAACAGCATAAACATTTACATTTTTGAAATATCCAATGTTTTCTAATCTTTGCTCTGTTGCTTTTAATTTTCTTGAATCAAATTTTTGACCCGGAACTAAAAGAGATTCTCTTAAAATTACATTGGGTTTTGTAGTTTTATTGCCATAGATTTTAATAAGACCAATTTTATACTCTTCTCCCTCATCTATATAAAAATTTACATTAAAAATAGGCTCATTTTCTTGAAGATGAGTGTCAAAGTAAATGTTTGCATCGATATAGCCTTTAGTCCCATATGCATCTTTTATGGCATTTGTAGTAGCTCTTATTTTATCTGGAGAAAAAATCTCGCCCGGATGTACTAAAAAACTATTTATTATCTCATCATTTGTAAGAAGACAATTTCCTTCAAATGTAATTTTACCAAAACGATATAAAGTGCCTCTATGAGCTATAATTGTGATAATAATTTTACCACTTTGAGGAATCTCGAATATTTTAATATCTACTTTAGCGTCAGCATAACCTTTGTTTTGAAGAAAGTTGATAATATTCATTTTATCTTGATCTGCAGCTTCTTCTTTATATGTTCCTGTGTCTGTTATCCAGCTAGTTAAAAGATTATATTTTCTGGTTTGCATTGCCTTTATAAGTTCTGTTTGCTCTTCTTTAGTAAACCCTTCAAAATAAATATTTTGAATTTTCCCAGATTTTCCCTCTTTTACAAATATATCTATTTTAACTTCATTTTTATAAGCCACCTGATTTTCTTTAAATGATATTTGAGTTTCAAAATAACCCTTTTTTACATAGTATTCGTTGACTTTATTGAGAGCTGCATTGAATTTTGCTTTGTTAAAAATACTAAATGGTTTTATTCCAAGCTCTTTTTGAAGCTTACTAGTAGAGACTATTTTATTCCCATGGAATGTTATCTTGACAATAGTTGGTCTTGCCCAAAGTTTTATAGTTATATAAATTTTATCATCTTTTACTTCAAAGCTAGGCTCTATTCTATCGAATTCGTCTGATAGCTTTTTTAAATCACTATCAAATGTTCTTTGTGAAAACAAAAGCCCTTTTTGAGTAGAGAGTTTAGTTAAAATTGTTTGAGTATCGTATCCTTTGTCTTTTGCATTGTCTATTTTAATTTGGACATCTGCTATCTCTTTATTTTCAAAGCTGTCATTTGCAAATAAAAACGAGCTTAGAAAAAGTAACACTAGCGATAGGTACCTAGATGTTTTTACCATTATGATTCCTTATTATTTTACTTTTGAGTTTTGATTATAAGAAATCAAAAGTAAAAAATCAACAAAGTCTAAAATGATTGTCTGCCAACAAAAGCCTGAGAGAGCGTTGTGCTATCTATATAATCTAAAGAAGTTCCTATTGGAAGTCCAAAAGCGAGTCTTGAGACATTAACTTTATAATCTAAAAGCTCTTCTTTTATATATAGAGAAGTAGCGTCTCCTTCAATTGTTGAATCTAAAGCTATAATCACTTCATTTATAGGAAATTTTTCAATTCTTTTTTTTAACCTAATAATATTTTCTTCATCGATCTCTTTTCCTTCAATAGGGGAGATTAAAGTCTCTAAAATATGATAAAATCCATTATATGTTTTAGTTTTTTCAAGTAAAAAAACATCTTTAAACGATGAAACGATACATATTTTTTTTGAATCCCTCAAGCTACTATCACAAAACTTACAAGTATCTTGAGCTATCAAACAACCACATGTATCACAATGCAATATATTTTTTTTTAAATTTTTTATAAGATCACCTAGATCATCTAGCTCAAAATCACTATAGTTAATTAACTCAAAAGCAAATCTCTCTGCAGTTTTAGCTCCGACTCCTGATAATTTCTTTAAATAATGAATCAATTTTAAAAGATCTTTTGGATACATATATTTAGTTTTTTTTAAAACACTTCAAATTATAAATATAGCAAAAAAATGATTTTAAATGAAGAAAAGAAATTTTTATAAAAATTTTTATATAGTAAACTTTCATTTACTCTTTCATTTTAGAGGTTTTTTTAGTAAAATATCTATAATTTAAGACAAAAATAAGGATAAATATAAAAGTGACTAAAGCAAAAATAATAGGTCTTGGCTCATACTATCCAAAAAAAGTTTTAACAAATTTTGATCTCGAAAAGATGGTTGAAACTTCAGATGAGTGGATTAGAACTAGAACAGGTGTTGAGGAAAGAAGGATAGCAGCTGATGATGAATTCTCATCAGATATGGGAACGAATGCTGCAAAAGAGGCCCTAAAAGATGCTAATTTAAATGGATCAGATATTGATTTTATACTGGTTGCAACACTTACCCCTGATTATATTTTTCCATCAACTGCTTGTTTGATTCAAGAAAACATAAAAGCAAATAACGCCGCAGCTTTGGATATACAAGCTGCATGCTCAGGCTATGTTTATGCACTAACTTTAGCTAAATCCTTAGTAGAAGCCAAAACTTATAAAAATGTTTTAATCGTAGCGACTGAAAAACTATCGTCAATAGTTGATTATAAAGATAGATCAACAGCGATTTTATTTGGAGATGCAGCAACTGCATGCGTGGTTAGTCTAGATGGAAAAGGATTAGAGATAAAATCTACATTTTTAGCAGCTAGCGGAAAAGAAGCTGATCTTTTAATTCTTCCCGCAGGAGGCAGTAAACTCCCCGCATCTATACAAACTGTTAAAGAGAAAAAACATTACATTCAAATGAAGGGTAAAGAGGTTTATAAGCACGCTGTTAGAAGAATGAAAGAAGCAATAGAGATATGTTTAAAGGACGCAAATTTAACAGAAAAAGAGATATCTTGGCTTATTCCTCATCAAGCTAATGAAAGAATTATCGATGCTATTGCTAAAAGATTTGAGCATTTAGAGAGTGATAAAGTATTTAAAGAGGTTGTTCATAAATTTGGTAATACTTCAGCATCATCTGTTGGTCTCGCTTTAGATATTTTAAAAAAAGAAAACCGTATAAAACCTAAAGAAAAAATTCTTTTAACTGTCTTTGGAGCAGGCTTTACTTGGGGAGCTTGTATCTTAGAAAATAATTAAAGTTTAAAAGGTAAATTTTCATGAAAAATATTGCTTTTATATTTCCCGGACAAGGATCGCAAAAAGTTTTAATGGGAAAAGATTTTTATGATAATTTTAAAGTCGCTAAAGAGATCTTTGACAAAGCTAATTCTCTTCTAAATTATAAGCTAACAGATATAATGTTTAATGGTCCTAAAGAAAAATTAGATCTAACTCAAAATTCTCAATTAGCTTTATTTGTAAACTCTATAGCTATTTTAAAAGTCCTGCAAGATAAATATCCAAATATCCAACCTAAAATATGTGCAGGTCTATCACTCGGGGAGTACTCGGCTTTATATGCATCTAAAAAATTAAGTTTTGAAGAGCTCATTTTTTTAATTCAAAAAAGAGCGAAATTTATGGATGAGGCTTGTCAAATAAATACAGGTGCTATGGCTGCCATTATAAATTTAAATATAGATGAGATCAAAGATGTAATTAAAGGTTTTGAAGATGTTTGGATTGCAAATATTAATACAGAAAATCAAATCGTTATCTCTGGAAAAAAAGAGTCTGTTGAAAAGGCATGCATAGCTTTAAAAGATAAAGGCGCTAAAAGAGCTCTTTTATTAGATGTTCAAGGAGCCTTTCATACGCCTTATATGAAAAGCGCTGAAAACAATTTAAAAAATGAAATTCTACAAGCTGACTTTATAGATAGCGAAATAGAAATAGTTATGAATGTAACTGCTAAAGAACCTCAAGATGCTAGCAATTTAAAAACAAATTTGATAAAACAAATAAGTTCAACTATTAAATGGGCCGAGTCAATTAAAGAAATGGATGAAAAAATTGATCTTTTTATTGAAATAGGATCAAAAGCTTTAACAAATATGAATAGAAAAATTGGTGTAAAAGCTAAATGCATAGCTATAGAAAAAATTACTGATTTAAAGGAGCTTGATAATGCATTTGAAAAATAAAAAAGCAATAGTAACTGGCGCAACTAAAGGAATTGGAAAAGCTATTGCAATAGCTTTTGTAAAGCATGGAGCTGATATTGCTATTTTTGCAACAAATCAAGATCGATTAAATCAAGTTCAAAAAGAGCTAGAAGATATAAAAGTTGATCCAAATCAAAAAATTATTACAAAAAAAGTTGATGTATCAAAATACGTTGATGTTGAAAAAGCTTGCCTTGAAGTGATAGCAGAATTGGGACATGTAGATATATTAGTTAATAATGCAGGGATCACAAAAGATGCCCTTTTAATGAAAATGTCAGAAGAGGACTTTGATAGAGTAATTGATATAAATTTAAAATCTGTCTACAATACTTGCAAAGTATTAATTCGTCCTATGATGAAAAACTCTAAAAGTAAAATTATAAATATTAGCTCAATTGTTGGTCTTATCGGCAATTTTGGCCAAACAAATTATGCAGCTTCAAAAGCGGGAATGATTGGTTTTACAAAATCACTCGCTAAAGAAGTAGCGTCAAGAAATATTAATGTTAATGCAGTAGCTCCAGGTTTTATAGAAACTGAAATGACTGAGAAAATACCTGAAAAAGTAAAAGAGCTAATGTTAAAAAATATCCCCCTAAAAAGATTCGGTAAACCTCAAGATATAGCAAATATGGTCCTGTTTTTAGCAAGTGACGATTCAGATTATATCACAGGACAAGTGTTTACCGTAGATGGTGGGATGGTAATGTAAGTTATTATAAATTAAAAAAGGTGAGGAAATATGGCACTAGAAAAGGAAGTGATAGATATTATTGTTGAGCAGCTAGGAGTTGACGCTGCCGATGTAACTTCAGAAAAATCTTTTGTTGAAGATCTAAATGCAGACTCTTTAGATCTAACAGAGCTTATCATGACTTTTGAAGAGAGATTTGGATTTGAGATATCAGAAGAAGATGCTGAAAAACTAAAATCAGTTGGCGATGTAATCAAATACATTGAAAACAAACAAAAAGAGAGCTCATAAAATTCTCATATAAGCCGGCAATGAAATTGTCGGCTATTTTCTTTTTTTATTATAAAGTTAACAATAAATTAAAATAAAGATTGTCAATAGATAAATAAGTGGCTAAAAGATATAATACTTATATTATTTATAAAAAAATAATTATAAAAGGAGAATAATTTATGTTAAGAATTAGTCAACTGGCGCCGGGAATAGATAGAAGAGATTCAAATCTTGAAGTTTTAGATAGCTGTATAAGAATTTACAATAGTAAAGATTCAGCTGAAGAAAAAGCTAATAATATTTTGAAAATCAAAGGAGTAACTGTAGAGTCAATAAAACTGTTTGTAGAAAATGTTTATCCTATAACGAATGATGAAAAAATGGTTATGACTTATTTACTAAAAAATGTTTTAAATGAACAGGTAAAATATAAAGAAAAAAAGGAATATTTAAAATCTTCGCTAGATGAAGTACGACGACATGAAAAATTGTTATTTGATTTAGTTGTGGTGTTGAGAAATAAAGGAGCTTTGATTGATGGTCCTGCTAAAAATGTAGGTACTTATAAAATTGGTAAAGATTCAATATATATAAAAGATCAGCCGACTCCTTTGATGATTGCAATTAAAAAGGGACTCTTTGATACAGCTGATTTTTTAATTGAAAATTCAGCTGATATTCACTCAGTTGCAAAATATAAATCTGTAGATGGTACTGATATAGTAACGACAGCTCTTTTATCAGCAGTTCAAAAAGGTGAATTTAGACTTGTAACGAAATTAATTGGTTTAAAGGTAGACCTAGAAGTTCAGGATCAAAATGGAAATACAGCTTTAAATTTGGCCATTATAAAAGGATTTAGAAAAAGTGCTCAATTGCTTTTAAATAACAGAGCAAATATAGAAACTAAAAATGCTAACAATTATACACCTTTTGCTAATGCTTGTATTTATCGCTGTAGAGAGACACTTGAAATGTTGGGTGAAAGAGGAGCAAATCAAATTAAACCTAGAAATTGGTCTCTATTGAGTGCTAGGTTAGCTAAACCTACCAGTGACTCTGCAGCTCAAATATTTGCGACTTTAGATGGATTGAGTAAACTTCATCTATCGGAAAAATGATAAAAAAAAGCTGGCAAAATTTAATTGCCAGTTTATTTTCTTTTTACAAAAATTATATTGTAGAATTGTTATCGAATTAAATCTTCTTTTAAAGCTTTTTATTTATTTCATAAATAATCTTTTTTTGTTCAAAAGTATTTAGCTAACACTTTGAGTATCAGTAATGCAACATTGAATTTATAAAAAAATAAAATAAAAGTTGTAAATAAACAAAAAATATTTATATATTGTTTCCTTTTGTAAACAAGGAGGATTCGATGGCTAATATATCAAGATGTTTTGAACAGTACCATGATTTTAATAATTCAATAATTTTTCAGGAAAGAAAAGGAAAAGTCGAAGTCACTATATATGACATGGCTTCAAAAATTATACATTCATCTCAAGTATCTGAAGATATTTTAGATGGGATGATGCTTGATAAAGAAAATGAAGGAAATGTTAAAGCAAATATATCCAAACTTTTAGAGATGGGGTGTAAACCGAAATTCGATGAAGCGTTAAAAAAAGTTTTTTTTACAAAAGATGCAGCTGCTAAAGTGGTGGATTATTCCTCTGTTAATAAAAGTGTTGAAGATGCAATAGGTTTGCTTGAGCCAAAAGCTTCTTTTGAACCTTCAGAGAGCTCAAATTATACATGTCCTATAACTCGTATGCTCTTAAAAGATCCAGTTGTAGATAGAAAAGGACATACATATGAAAGAAAGAATATTGAAAATTGGATTAAGAGTCATCATCATCCTACTTGTCCACTTGGAGGAGAGCCTTTATCCTTACTAGACTTAAGTCCAAACTATGTTCTTAAATCTATAGTGGACGAGGTAAGAAACACAAAGTTTGCCGTTCCCACAAAAAATTTATTTAAAGGTACAAATGCAAAGCTTGCTCGATCTTTTTTAGATCAAGGAAAATTGCTTGAAGATGCAGGCCAATATGATGAAGCTTTAGAGAGTTATCGTAAAGCTTTAGAATGCACTGGTAAAGCTAAGGATTATCAATATATACCTGAAATTTTAAAGAAGAAGGAAGATATTTTAAGCGCAGCATTAGCTTATCTATATCTAGCCAAATATCAAATCCAAGAAAATCAATATGAGAAAGCTTTAGCAAGTCTAGTTAAAGCAAGAGATTTAGACCCTGATGATATTGAGCTAAATAAACCAATTGCTCTTTTTTATAAAGAAATTGGAAGAGACAAAGAAGCCTTTGACTTGTTTATGCGAATAGCAGATACATTAGCAGAAAAAAGAGATGAAATGGCTTCTATGCAGGCAATAGAAGCTTATAAAAACGCATTGGCAATTGATCCAGATTTTCAAGAAGCATATCTAAAACTTGCTTATCTAATTCAAGATAAACAACAAAAAGTTAATGTTTATTTAACAGCGGCTAATCATTTTTTAAAAAAAGATGTACGTATTGCTAAAAGATTTGCAATGGAAGCTTTTAAATTAAATCCTGAGCAACCTTTGAATTATTTTCCTTATATTCAAATGTTGAAAAAGCAAGGAAAAATAGATGAATTGGTAAAAGCCTATCTAGCTCTCTCAAATGTATATAAAAAGGCAAAAGATAAGAAAAATAAACGCATTTGCTTAAGAGACGTGGTAGAACTCAAACCATCAGGGCAAATTTATGAAAGAATAACAAAAAGTTATCTTAAATTAGGAAAAAATGAAAAAAGCTTACAATACTTTTTAAAATGGATTGATTTTAATATTTCTGAAAAAAGATGGAATGAGGCTGAAACCATAGCTCAAAGAACTTTGGTGCATTTTAAAGATAATGTACAAGTTCTAGAAAGACTAGAAGTAATCTATAACAACTTTTTGGGTGAGCATTTACAATCTTTTATTAGATGGCATATATGCATTACTTTTTAGACTTGCAAAAGCCTACATTTTCATTAAAGATTTAGATCGCGCTACAAGTACATATATGCAACTTTGGGAAAGATTTAAAAATGGTGAAGCTTATTTTGAAGTAGCTAAAATTCTTATGAATCAAGAAAATTCAACTAAAGCTGTTAAAGTGTTGTTTGAGCTTGCAAGACACTCTTTATTAAGAAGCAATATGACACTCTTAGATAAATGTGTACAAACTATACTTCAAATAGATCCTGAATTAAAGTTTCTATCCAGTGATCAACAATTAACATTTTTATCATTTTCACATATTGGAAAACTCACATCTCAAGTCCAAGATTTGACAAGAAGATTTGATCATAGTCAATGTAAAGATATTTATGAATCTTGTGCAATCGGAGATATTGCCCATGTCGAGCAAATGGTAAAAGCAATTAAAGATCCCGTTAAAATAAAGGAAATTATTGAATTGCCAAATGATGAAGGGTTAAATTTACTTCATATTGCTGTTTTAAAGGGTCAATTAGAAATTGCTGCTTTATTGGTAAATTTCCTTAAAGCTGATGTATCTAAACCTATTCATTCAACAGCTGCACATGAATTAGCAGGTTTGAGTCCTCTAGATATTGCAGCTATTGCAGGTAATGATGCTTTAATGGAGCTACTCTTACAAGCTGGCGCTAAAGCTCATGCTGATAATGAAAAAAATCCTTTGCACGATTCTGTAGAAAATGGTCATTTGTCTACAGCAGAGCTTTTGTTATCTTTTAAAGCTCCTACAAATCTAAGAGAGCCTAATAAAGGTTTTACAGCTTTTCATTTAGCTGTACTAAATAATAAACTTGGAATTACAAAAATACTATTGTCTTCTAATGATATTGATCCTAGCTTACCAGATAAAGACGGTTATAGCCCTCTAGATTATGCTGTTGAAAAGACTATGCCAGATTTTGTTAGGGTTATTTGTGAATGTAAAAAAACAATTCTTTCAGCTGATGAAATCGATAGTTTATTAGTCAAAAACAATAAAAATCTAAAAGATGACAATTTGGAAGCGATTAGAGAAATAGAGCAGATTCTAAAAGAAGCTAAAATAAATAGAGGCTTGAGAGATGAAGAAGATCATGAAGAAAAAGAAGGAGCTGTATAACGAAAAAAATTATTAAATCTAATGCTTTTTGTGAGTATTTAAAAATTCAGGAGCTTTAATTTTAGCATGATTTTATTAATTTTTTTTTCATTATTAATGATAAAATAAAAAAAAAAGTAAAATTTTATTTCAAAAATAATAAGCTTTTTTGTAAAATTGTCGATGAAAAAAAAGGAGGCATTTTATGGCTACATGTTTTAAAGGATTGGGAAGAAGTATACACAATTATAAGGATTATGAAGTTGAGGAAATGGATTCGTATGCATCTACAGACTCTGATGCTGCTAATACTGAAAAGCCTACATTAATTACTTCTCTTGATGGAACTAAAAAATGGACAATTTTAACAATTACTCCTGATGGAAATATTGATCATTCATTACAAGAAATTGAAAAGCATTTCAGTTCTTATGAAGGTATAATTGAAAAAAATATTAGGGGCAAAGTTGAAGATGAACCTAAGTCGCATTTTTTATCATATGTTCCCCCTGATTTAAGTGAAATGGAGAAGTCTTGGTTAAAAACTCAATTAATTTTAGGCGTTTCAGTTAAAATATTTGGAAAAAGCGTAGGTAAAATGGTTGTTTGTGCTGCTGTAGGAGGGACTGCAGGTTTGGTTGTTGGGATATTTATTGGCGGAGCTGTTGGAGGAATTGCTGGTGGAGTTGGTGTCGTCCCTGGAGCTGCTGTCGGTGGTCTTATTGGAGCTGGTGTCGGTGGAGCTGCTGGAGCTGGATATGGTGTATATAGAGTGATAAGAGATGGAAAAGTTGATGTAAATGAATTTTATAGAGATTTCCAAATTTTAAAAGATGTAGAAGATGGATCTCACAAATCTGTAAGATCTACCATTGTCGTAGCTCAGGAATTTTTTTCCTATTATTTGGAAGAATTGGATGGAAAAGAAATGGGACCTATGATCTTTTGCCCGTTATCTTTAGATATTATGTTGTTTCCAGTTAAGGCAAATTGTGGTGATGTTTATGAGTTGTTAAGTATTACAAAGAGCTTAAAAGAATCAAAACAATGTCCTCTATGCAGAAGAAAAGTTGAAAAGCTTACTTTTGATTTTGAAACTATGAAAGCTATACGAGATGCTGTAAGAGGAGCTTTAGGATGTTTAAGAGAATCAGCTGGAAATCAAAGGGTATTATTATGGCAAAAACAATTTAAAATAACCAAATTTGATCGTCTTGATCAAATAACTAGAGCAAAAATAAAAAATGGAACCCCTCTATCATTAGCGGAAAAAAGAATTCTATATCATATATTTAAAGAATATTCGAGAAATTTTGAAAGAATCAATCGTGTTATCAAAGATACATTAAGTTCACTTCTAAGTAATTCTTTTGATCGAGAGAAAATTGATTTAGATAAATATGGTAAATTGAGGAAACAATTACAAGAATATTTTAAATAATGTTTTGGTATTTATTATTTTTATTTAATGCTTAGTAATTGAATTTATATTTTTTCATTAAGCTAGCTTAATCGCGATTTAAAATGATAATTTTTAAATTAAAATATAATGAGAGCAATGATTTTTTCAGAAAAAAATCAGCTAGTAAATATGAAAAATTAAAAATGATAAAATTTATATATAAACAAATAGTATTTTAATAATAAATACTCTATAATCTCAACTATTTTTTAACTCAAATTGAGGTTCTTATGAGTGTTAGGCCATATATTGATCAGTTTTCGATTAGTTTTTATGAACATTTAGTAGGTTTTAATCGAAATAAAGTTAAAAGTTTACAAGATGCATTTGATAATGAAGTATCTGAAGCAGATTCATCTATAGGTGAGGATTACAAATTGGTTGAGAGTTATTATGTGGATAAAAGGAAATCAAATAAAATAGATCCTGAAACTTTAAGAATATTGATTGATCAATTAAAAAATAGCATCGATATAAAAAAAGATTTTAAAATGGAATTTGCAACGCTAAAAGCACATCCAAGAGAATGTAGGTTTTTTTTTAGAGTTTATAATAGGAAATTTGATGAATTTTCAAGACTTATATTAAAAATAAATCCCTTTCCAATAAATACAAAGTCTAATATTCAATGGCAACGTGCTATAAATTTGAATCAAACCCCTCCTGTTTTTAGAAAGTTTGAAACGCTTTATAATAATTGGAAACTAAATGCTATGACATGCTCTCACATTTATCTTGAAGAAGCTTTGCGAATGGATTTGAAAAATAGATCAAGTAACAATAAATCATTAACTCGTTTTACCTACTGCGCAGATAAAGAAAGAGAAGTAAAAAATAGGATTGCTTTTAGAGTGATAAATAGGACCTTTATAGTAATAGGTATTGTGTTTGGATTAAAAATGCTTTTAGAGCCGTCTTCTCGCATAGATCAAGGACTGAGCCAGAGTTAGTCGAACATATGTCTTTAAGGTATATAAAAGTAACGAGATCTACAAAGCATTTGAAATAAGTTAATTTAAAAGATTACTCAATTAATCCACGATATCATTTTTGATTAGAATTAAATTTATACATTTTATATTTTGAAATAAGAAAATTTATAGATAAATTTTTTTTTAAGCATTTTTATTTTGAATAATTTTTTAATATTTCAATGTAGAAATTCATAAAGTAAAAAAAAATAGAATTTTTATCCAAATTTTTCTTAGATTTGTATATTATGAAATATAAAAATTTATTTGGAAAAATATGGATGTAAAAAAACTAGTCATAATTGGATCGGGCCCAGCAGCTTATACAGCTGCTATATATGCAGCTAGAGCAAACTTATTTCCCATTTTATTCGAAGGTTTTATGTCAGGCCCTGTCGGAGGACAGCTCATGACAACAACAGAAGTTGAAAATTTCCCAGGATTTCCAGGATCTATAATTGGACCAAAGTTGATGGAAAACATGCAACTTCAAGCAAAAAAGTTTGGAACTACAAATCTTGTTGAAGATGTACTAGAAGTTGATTTTTCAAAAGAACCTTATGTAGTAAAAGGTACAAAATCTACATTTAGGGCTAATAGTATAATAATAGCAACAGGAGCAAATGCTAAAAGACTAGATATTAAAGGTTCTAGAGATGGAGAGTTTTGGCAAAAAGGAGTAACTGCTTGTGCTATTTGTGATGGAGCCGCTCCAATTTTTAGAGATAATGAGCTTTTTGTAATTGGAGGTGGGGATAGCGCTGTTGAAGAGGCTGTATTTTTAACGAAATATGGAAAAAAAGTTTATATCGTACATAGAAGAGATGAACTCAGAGCTTCCAAGATTATGGCAAAAAGAGCTCTAGATCATCCAAAAGTTGAAGTTTTATGGAATTCTGAGATAATAGAAATATTAGGCGATAATATTGTAAGAGAAGTTATTTTGAAAAACAATAAAACAAACAAAACAGAAAAAAGAAAAGCTGCTGGTGTTTTTTTTGCAATAGGCCATAGCCCAAATACTGGGTTTTTAAATAATCAAATTGTATTAGAACCAAATGGTTATATCAAAGTTGAAAAAGGCTCTACTAAAACTTCTAAAGAAGGTGTTTTTGCAGCAGGCGATGTTCAAGATTATATATATCGCCAAGCAATAACAGCAGCTGGCACTGGATGTATGGCAGCTTTAGAGGCCGAAAAATATCTTCTAGAAAAAGGGTATTTAAATTAATGCGAAAAATATTGTTACTAGTTAGTATATTTTTTATTTCGACAAGTTACACACTTGAGAGAGCTCCTTGGTTTGGTGATGTTTTTGAATTTCATTTTTTAAGTAAATATACTTACTATTATTTCAATAGAGTGGATGCAGCACTCGTTCAGCCAGATAGCTCTTCTAATAACCATTTAGTTCATTTTAATATGTCTTTTTCTCCATCTCTTCAGTGGAGTATAGATTCAGATTTAGAGTTTATTGAAACTCCTCGTCAAAACTTTGGTTTTAGATCTGTAGCTTTTCAAACAAGATATCTTTTTAAAGACGATATTTTAGGTGATCCCTTGAGCATATCATTAGGTGGTAATTTCAGAATTGTATCATCTGAGAGTTTAAAAGATGTCTCCACTTTGTATCATTCAGATTCTGATTTTGAGCTCAATTTAGCTTTTGGAAAAGAGTTTTCTAGATTAGATTACTGGAGGTTTAGATTTTGGTTCTATGGCGCTGTTGGTGTTGCAAATAAAGGCTCTCCCTGGCTTAGAGGAAATTTTGCTCTAGAGGGTAATCTAAACGAGAAAAGAAAGTGGTCTCTTTTTGTTGATGCTATGCATGGCTATGGTAAAAGAGAATTTGTAGATGTTTTTAATTTTGATGGTTATGGAAAGATTAGAGAGAGAAATATTGATTTCGGTTTTAAATATGGTTATAGATTAAGCGTCTGGGGGACTCTTAGCTTTGAGTATAAAAGAAGAGTTTTAGCTAAAAGATGTCCAGAAAACGTTAACTTTTTCTCTGTTAGCTATTTAATGCCATTTTCTTTTTAACTGATAGTAACAAATGCAATTGCTAAAGTATTTGTATGAGAGATACTAATCAATATTTCAGGCTTATTAAATTTCATTAAAGCTTCTTTTGAAAGTTTGACCAACGGTTTCCCTTTATCATCATTAGTTATTTCTATATCTAAAAATGATAGATCTTTTCCAAAGCCAGTGCCGAGTGCTTTTGCTATCGCTTCTTTTGCACAGAATCTAGCTGCGTAGTGAATAGCTGAATCTTTGAATTTAAGACAGTATTTTCTCTCTATTTCTGTAAAAATCTTTTCTAAAAAGGCCGCGCCTTTTCTTTTAATAACTAAGCGCAGCCTTTCAATTTCTATAATATCAGTTCCTATGCCTTTAATATTCGTCATCTGGCTCATCTTCATACTGTTCTTCGCTTTGCCCATCGTAGCCCTCAACGTACCCCTCTTGATCAAAAGCATTACAGAAAATCATTCTACCACTAGAAGTGTGCTTAACAGATAAAACTTGGGCATCTATAACCTCACCGATAAAGTCGCCTCCACCGTTTACAACAACCATAGTTCCGTCTTCTAAATAACCAACACCTTGACGAGGCTCTTTTCCATAACGTTGAATTTTGATTTTTATCTGCTCGCCTGCTTGCATTAATGGTTTTAAAGCATTTGAAAGAGCGTGTAGATTAATTATTTTAATGCCTTCGATTGATGCACTTTGAACTCTAGAGATATCTGCTGTTAAAATATTTGCATCTAAAAGTCTAGCTAATCTAAATAGTTTTGATGTCTGATCTTTGATTTCAAGGAAATCAGTATCGTTATATCGTAGCTCTAAAGTGGGGATATCTTCTAATTTTTTTAAGGTTTCAATACATCTTTTAGCTTTGCCTTTACCTTGTTCATCGCCCATTTCTACTTGAGCATAGAGCTCTTTTATTGTAAATCTGGATATTACTAAATGGTGGTCTACAAGTCCAGATGAAGCAAGGTCAATAATTCTTGAATCTGCTAAAATTGAAGCATCTATCAAAAGATCTTTTTTCTTTTGAGCTAAGGCTGTGAATTTTACAAAAGGAATACTAACATATAATTCATCAGATGCTCTGATAGTCATCAATGTTCCTAGATATAAACCAAATAAGAAAAGAGCTATTCTCGTAATTTCCATAAACTGTGGAGTTAAAATAAATGTTTTAGAGCTGATATGTAGAATTGTATTTAAAATTAAAACTAAAGCTTGTCCCATTAAATAACCGATGAAAAGTCCAATAATTGCAATATTAAAGGACCTTAAATTGAACCTTCTAAATAAAATATCAAATCCAAAAAGTAAAAAAGCAAAGACAACACCTATAATTATGCCGATAGCAGCATTAATTGTTACATCTCCTACGGTTGCTCCTACCATATAGATAGTTATGAAAAAAACACTTAGTATGAAGAAAAATATTCTAGAAAACACTAAAGATAGATTCATGGCTTAAAGCCTCCTATATATATATTTTTTTTATTCTAAAAATAGTAATTTTATAACTTAAAATTGTATGGGATATGGAGTTTTTTTGTCGATGATTATAAAAAATTATTTATGATATTTTGTGTTTTTAGAAATTTGAAAAGCCCTATATAGTTGCTCTAATAGAATTAAACGCACCATTTGATGAGTAAATGTTAGTTTAGAGAGAGAGATAGCATAATTTGCTTTTGTCTTTATTTTTTTAGAAAGTCCAATATCTGATCCAATAACAAATGAAATTTTTGATTTATGATTTTCAAAAAAATTAAAAATTTTTTTACTAAAATCAATGCTTGTCAAAATTTTTGCTTTTTCATCTAAGCAGATATAAAAATTTTCTTTTAAAACTTTTTTTTCTAAATCCTTTTCATCTTTTGAAATGTGCCAATCAAATTTAATATCTTTAGTTAATCTTTTCTCATATTCAGCTAGAGCCATTTTTAGCCATTTTTCTTTGGTTTTATGAATTGTGAATATTTTTATGTTCATTGGTTAAATATTTTTTGAATTTTGATATTGTTACAAAAAAAGAAAATACCTATTTATTCGTTGGCATACAATTAAATACTAATTCTCTTAATTCAGCTACTTCTAGTTCTAATTTATCTATTTTCCTTTCGTGAACCAAGCATTGAAACTTTAAAATATTTATTTTAAAGTTGCAATTAGGGCATCTTTTTATATCTTTTTTATCAACTAGGGCTAAAAAAGCACTGTATGCAAACGCTTTTTTACAACAAGAAGCTATTACAACTAGTTGATCTTTCTTTAGTTCTGAATTATCAATAGAGCAACAAGGCTTACCGTTCAATAAATAAAAATCGATTGTTTTTGAAAGACGGTAATATTGATGATCTGATAAATGATGCTCAGAAATGTTTGTTAGTGAGAGATTATATTTCATAGCAATTCTACTTTAAATATGATTAATGAAAGAGATTTTATCTAACTAAGTAATTAATTTAAATTTAAATTATTTTGTTTTTTGAGTATAATTTTGGTTACATGAAATTTACTAGGGATTTTTTTATTTATGCTTAAAAATTCAATGCTAAGTTTTTTTTATTGGAACCCTAAAAAGGAAATTTTTACAATACCTTATTTGAATATTCCAATAGTTTGGTATTCTCTCTTATTTTTAAGTGGTTTTGTAATTGGATATTATATTGTAATTTCTATTTTTAGGCGCTATTTTTATATTTTTGAAAATATTACTAAAAAGGATATTTTATCTTTTGATATTTTAAAGGAGGACTTGAAAAATCCTAAAACAGAATCTCAAAAGAGAGTATATGAATTCTTTTTTGAAAAAACTAAAAATGAAAATTTTTTAGATTCTAATGATAAAGTTTTAGAGCTTTTAAATTTATATATAGATGGAAAAATAAAAAATAGACTTTTTTTAGAAAATATATTTTCAAAAGCTATACTCTCAACTAAAAGTAAACTAATAAAAATTGTAGATACAGGAATTGTATATGTTGTTATAGCAACAATCATTGGAGCAAGATTAGGTCACTTAATTTTTTATGAATCTCCATCTTACTATTTAAAAAATCCAATTAATATTATAAAAATCTGGCAAGGAGGCTTAGCATCTCATGGAGCTGGCGTAGCTATTATGATAGCTCTTTTTTTATTTTGTTATTACCTTAAGAAATTTTCACCAAAACTTAAGTTTGTTCATCTATTAGACTTTGTCGTAGTTCCAACTGCTCTCGTAGGATTTTTTATAAGAATGGGCAATTTTTTTAATCAAGAGATTTTGGGCGTTGAAACAAATCTGCCTTGGGCGGTTATTTTTGGATCTCCTATGGAAAATGTAACAATAGTTCCACGCCACCCAGTTCAATTATATGAAGCTTTATTTTATTTAGGAGTTTTTGGAGTTTTATTTTTTTTAAGCTATAGAAAGTATTTTCTTATAAAAGAGGGTAAATTACTTGGCCTTTTTCTAATTTTAGTTTTTGGATTTAGATTTTTTATTGAATTTCTAAAAGTAAGACAATCAGCTATTTTAGATGATAATACCTTTTTACTTATGGGACAGTACTTAAGCATTCCTTTTATAGCTCTAGGTATCTTTTTTCTTTTTTGGGATAAAATTAGAAGCTTTTTCTTGAAAAACTAACAAAGTATAAGTAATCTTAATTACAAGTAAAATAGATATAAAGTATTGAAAAGGAGTAAATAGATGAATATCATTACAATTGCCGGCCGTTTAGGAGTAGATCCAGAAGTTAGATTTACATCAAACGGACAAAAAGTTACAACACTTAGAGTTGCTGTAAATGTTAGAAAGTCAGGAAAAGAAGATACTATTTGGTATAGAGTAACAGTTTGGGGAGAGAATTTCGATAAGATGATCTCCTTTTTGAAAAAAGGAAGTGCTCTTATAGTCGTAGGAGATTTAGCAAAACCAGAAATTTTTGATAATAGAGAAGGAAAACCACAAGTATCAATGAACATAACTGCATCTAGTTTAATGTTTAGCCCATTTGGAAGATCTGATAAAACAACAGAGAGTCCAGCTGCTAGCGTAGAAAAACCTTCTTCAAATTCTCAAAGTGCTCCAGCAAGTGAAGAGTTTGCTGCATATGCTGCTGGAGAGAAAAAACAAGATAGTTCAAGTACTGAAGAGTTTTCAGATGATGAAATACCATTTTAATTAAAAATGGCTTAAAAAAAATTATAGCAATTATGCTATAAGAAAAAATATTGACTAGTTTAAAAAAAATGAGTTTTTTAAAAACTAGGTTTTGAAATTTGTATAAAGAAAAAATTTTTAATAATTTTTAGGAAAACTTTTATGAAAATTACTATAGCTTCAAGTCTAGATAAAAGAAAAATAGCAGATTATTTAGTTTTGCCGTTTATTGAAGATAAAAAAGTCCCAAAAGCACTTTGCTCAATTTCTAAATTTTCAAGAATTGTAAAAGGACCTATTGAGACTAAAGATTTTCAAGGTAAAAAATCTCAAATATCTGTTGTATACGGATCGAAAGAGAAAAGAATAATTCTTTTAGGGCTTGGAAAAGCAGATAAGATAGATGAGTTTCATATTAGTGAAATTTATTCAGAGATGGTTGCTTTTTTGAAAAAGAAAAAAACTAAATCTGTAAATATCATAGTTCCTGAAAAATTAAATATTTCAAAAGAAGATCTTTTAAAAGGAATTGCAGAAGCTCTTTTCTTAACCAACTATGGTTTTGATAAGTTTAAAAATTTTTCTAAAAAAGAATCGGCAACTTATTTAAAAGAAGCTTGTTTAATTGGAGCTGAAAAAAAAGATATGGCTCTTATAAATAAGGGAAAGATCATAGCATCTGGTGTTAATCTTACAAGAGATTTAGTAAATAATAACGCTGATGATGAAACTCCTCAAAATTTAGCAAAAATTGCTAAAACTTTTGAAAAGATATCAAAAGATGTAAAAGTCATTGTTTTTGATAAGAAAAAGATTGAACAAGAAAAAATGGGACTTTTGCTCGCTGTTAATAAAGGATCTGATAAAGAGCCTGTTTTTATTATGGTTCACTATCATGGAGATAGATCTTCAAAGGATCATTCAGTAATTGTAGGAAAAGGAATTACTTACGATACAGGTGGGCTTAGTTTAAAACCTCCAACTGCTATGGATACTATGAAATCTGATATGTCAGGAGGAGCTGCAATACTTGGCGCTATGTATACGATAGCTAATTTAAAGCTTAAAGTGAACGTTACAGCTTTAGTTCCTTCTACTGAAAATTCAATAGGACCGGCAAGCTATAAGCCTGGCGATGTATATACCGGTATGTCAGGGAAAAGTGTTGAAGTAAAAAATACAGATGCAGAAGGTAGACTTATTTTAGCAGATGCTCTCTCTTATGCATCTCAAAAAATTAAGCCTAATAGAATTATAGATCTAGCATCTTTAACAGGCGCTTGTGTAGTAGCTCTCGGCGAAGATGTTGCAGGACTTTTTTCTAACTCAGAAAAGCTTGCAAAAGATTTAGAGGCAGCATCAAAAAGAACAGGCGATCATCTTTGGAGATTACCTTTATATAAACCTTATAAAGATCATTTAAAGTCTGATATTGCTGATCTTAAAAATATCGGAAATGCAAGAGAAGCAGGAACTATAACAGCCGCTTTATTTCTAGAAGAGTTTGTTGAGAAAGTAGATTGGGCGCATATAGATATTGCAGGCCCTGCATTTTTATCTAAACCCAAAGGGCTTCATCCTACACATGCAACTGGAATTGGAGTGAGACTCTTAACCTATTTTTTTGAGAATCTATCTGTAAAATAGAATTTTATGCAAAAAAAAAGCTATTCATGGAAAGTCTCAAAAAAAGATGCTAAAAAAAAGATTTTAGATTTTTTAAAAGAAAAGTTACTCGCTTCGAATCGCCAAGTAAAAAAAGCGTTAGATAAAGGGCTTTGCAAAGTTAATGGTAGAATAGAAAGGTTCGCGACTAGTTTATTAAAAGAAGGATCCCTCGTTACTCTAAGCTCAACTTTTAGAGAATCTATACAAGAAAAAAAACTAAAATCTATAAAAATTTTATATGAAGATGAGTTTTTTTTAGCTGTCGATAAACCTTCAAATTTTGAGTGCTTAGATAAAAATATTCATCTGTTTTTTCCAAAAAAATATACACTCATTCATAGACTAGATAAAAATACTACAGGGGTTTTATTGATTTCCAAAACCCAAGAGTTTAAGGAAAAAATGATCAGAAATTTTAAAAATGAAAAAGTTCAAAAAACATATCTTGCATGGGTAGACGGTCATATAAAAGAAAAAACAAAAAAAATTGAAAGCAATCTTAAAAAAATAAAAGCTCTTCATGGTCAATCCATTTATGGGCCATCATCTGATGGAAAATATGCTTTAACTAATCTAAAAGTAATTGAAACTTATAAAGATAAAACAATAGTAGAGTTAAAACCTATAACCGGTAGAACTCATCAATTAAGAGCTCATATGAAACAGATATCTCATCCAATCTTAGGGGATTTTTTATATGCTAAAAGATTTATATGTAAAGATGAAGTTTTAAGACTTCAGCTTCACGCATCTGAAATTGAGTTTGAGCATCCTGAAACGCTAGAAAATATTTATATATCATCTGAAATTCCAGATGATTTCTTAGGTTAATTGTTGTGTAGATTTTTTATCATTTTTGATTTTCATATAAAAAAGTCTATTCGAATATAGCTTATAATTTATAGCAAAGTTGTTGTCTTTTTGTAATTTAGATATTTTTTTGTAATACTCTTTAATGTTTTTAGAGAAATATTTTATAGCAATAGCTGAGATTAAACCTGACGCAAGTAAAATTGTTGATATAATGACAGATGTAGCGCTAATTGCAGCAATTATACTCAAGGCAATCAAAGAAATAGATGTTATTTTTGCTGTTTTGTGTTTTTTAACATTCAAATTAATGTTAAAAACATTTTTCAAGAAAAAAATACATTGGATTCCACTTTCTTTAGAAAGTGGAGGAAAATGTGTATAATTTTTTTTAAAAATATTTTATAATGCTTTTTTTTGA
>SDBU01001448.1_pt1 | contig 33844 bp, 57 predicted proteins | sample 2277071 | NCBI WGS metagenome assembly SDBU01 (sample SAMN10397929, study PRJNA504765) | marine sediment metagenome | isolation source: marine sediment core GS08_GC12, 126 cmbsf | place: Arctic Ocean: Gakkel Ridge, Loki's castle | collected 2008 | reverse complement strand
GGTTGCTGAAGATGATAGTGAAAGCGTGAATAGTTTCGTATCAGTAGAAAATCTTAACGCCCCTGTTTGGATAGGAAGATATTCCGCAAATTATTCCAACGGCCTTATTGATGACGTAAGAATTTATACCACAGAGCGAAGCGCCGTTCAGATAAGAGACTTTTACAACCAGACCCGATGGAGATATTCGGTTTGAATTTAACTACCCCATCGCACAAAATCTGGCCTATGCGGGCAACGGGGGCTGAGGATTCATCTCGAATCGACCTTACTACCGAAGGCGACTTTGCGCAAAAGCCGAGTACGGGCGTTGTTGATTTACTGAAAGACTCTTTGGAATGGACTGGCAATTCAACCGAAAGAGAAGCGCTGACCCACGATTCTGAAGCCAATGGCATGGAGATATACATAGCAGGCAGTACGGCAGCAGGCAGGAATGTTATCTGGTATCTCACGGCTTGGCGCAACGAGAATGGCCCTGCCAAGAGAGTGGCGCAGGGAACGGCTACTACAGGCACGCAAGCGGTGGTTAAATGGCCTCACAATGGAGCGGTGATATCAAATACGTTTTGGTGCGATACCATCGTAGTTACCTGGGAAAATTGGCTAAAAAGTGTAGAAGGAACTGATAGTGGCAACAGCAATAGCGTAGCGAGTTTGTGGTTCGACGCTGCTGGATATCGCTATTTTATGATAGAGTTTAATACGACTGATGCCGACGCTACGGCACTGACTAACCTGACAGCGTTTTATGGGAGATTTTAGCGAAAATTTATGGAAAAGTTATTATCCAATAATCTTGTTATGAAATTGCAGATGGATTGTATTGCTTGGAAACAATTTCAGATTCTCTATGCGATTATCGCTCAAAATGTTGTTGATATGGTGAACAATCTCTTTCAGTTCAAGATAACGACCAAGTTGTTTTTCGATTACAAGTCGATGTTCAAGAACATATCCTCTTTTATCGCTAAAAGGATGAGATGGCTGAAGAATGCGGATGTAACCATTGCTGGTAACCTTCCTGCCACCTTTCCATTGATGATTTTTGGTACCCCTTTGGGCTTCGCTTATTCTTTTGCTCCACTCAGCAGAAAATTTTATTCCTTTGTGAGCGAGACTCATTTTCTTTTTTGTTTCTTCAGAAACAGTTGTTCCTGTGTGGGCAAGTCTTACTTTTTGTTTGTGTTCTTCAGAAAGTTTTTTGCCTTTATTAGCCAAACTAAGGTTTCTTTTGTGTTCCTCAGAAAACGGCTTAGTTCTTTTGTAAACTCCAGAAGGCATAATAATCTCCAAATAAATAAGGCAGTTTTCAGGTTGCTAACGAAAGAACGATTAGATTCTTTCACCTTACTGACTGCCTTAAAATTATCAGGGATTTTCGTCCCTTCGTTAGCAAATATCAATATAGCAAAAAATGTAAGGATGTCAAGGTAAAAATGGCGCGCATGTCAAAAATCTTACAATCGTTCAATTCCGGGGAATTAAGCCCTTTAATGGATATGAGAATTGACCAAGATAAGTATCAAATGGGTTGTAGGACTATGGAGAACTTTTATCCACTAATATATGGGGGGTGCGAAAGGCGGCCAGGCTCATATTACGTGGCTGAGGCTAAGGACAGTAGTGTAAAGTGCAGGCTTGTAGATTTTGTTTATTCAGTAGACCAGGCGTATGTCCTTGAGCTTGGCAATCAATACATACGGTTCTACGCGAATTCGGGCCGGTTTACGGGCGTATTACTGGCAAGTACTTCTACTTGGGCCACTGGTACATTATATTATGCAGGCGACCAAGTAAAGACTACAAGTGCAGATACGGTTTATAGATGCTTAATAGCACACACGGCTGATAGTGGTGGTACGGATGCTACCGGTGGCGACCCCGACAGCGACGGCAATCCCACGCAGTGGTCGAATACGCTTACTACTTCCGGTGCGCAGACTTCGGACTTATATCCTATATATGAAATACCATCTCCATATCTGACGGCGGATTTATTCGAGTTGAAGTTCGAGCATTCGGCAGATGTAATGTATATCACTCATCCTGATTATGAATCGAGAAAACTCTCGCGCATAAATACAACTACTTTTGTCTTGGAAGAACTTGATTTTCAAGATGGCCCGTTTCAGAGAATTAACGCCGTATCTACGGCTATTATCACGCCTTCGGCTACGACAGGTTCTATTACGCTTGCCGCTTCAGGTACAGCGGCAGATGGTAGTACGTTCCAACCGTTCAAGACAGGAACAACCGCAGGGCACAAGCCAAGCGGAGCTACGGGAGCGGCGGCGGTAGGAACGAGTCAAACTCTCAAAAGTATTACGGGTGCTTTATTCAAAATAGTGCATTCTATGGAGGCTGGTGAAGTTGATAAATCTTTTACTTCTACCGGCAGTTCTGATTCTCTTCTGGTTTACAAGGGAGTCAAATGGGACTTCGTAACTAACGGTACGTGGACGGGTACAATCAAGCTGGAACGAAGTTATGACGATTCTACGTGGGAGACTATCGCTACCGTTGTTTCGGAGAATAATAACAATGCTCAGATAGATGGTACGGAAGAGATTGATGATGCCTATTACCGAATGACTGCTACGGAGTTTACAAACGGCTCGGCGAATTGTCAGTTTTCCGTCCGAGACACTTCTCATATAGGAATTGTAGAGATAACCGCAGTAGCTTCTACTACAAGTGCTACTGCGACAGTTATACAGACCCTCGGTTCTACCGATGCTACCCATCGTTGGGCTGAGGGTTACTGGTCGAACTATCGTGGCTGGCCACATACAGTTGCAATATCGCCGGAGGAAAGACTTACCTTCGCTGGTTCACCGAGTTTTCCTTTGACTGTATGGGGTTCTAAATCCGGTGATTATACAGATATGACAGAAGGTGTTTTAGATGACGATGCTATTATATTTACGCTTATAGGTTCAGGCAGGCAGAATGCTATACGCTGGATTATATCCAAGAACTCACTGATTTTAGGCACTTATGGTGGAGAGCATATCTTAGGCGCAAGTGATGACAGGGAAGCAATGACTCCAACCAACGTAAGGGCGAAGATACAATCTACTTACGGTTCCGAGGATATACAATCTTTGCTCGTAGGCGATTCCATACTATTCGTGCAAAGGGGCGGGCGCAGGCTCAGGGAGATGCACTATGAGTTTGAGAAAGATTCTATGATAGCCGAGGATTTAACGGTTTTTGCTAATCATATCTCTGAATCTACCTTTGTCGATATGGCCTATCAGCGTACGCCCGACCCAATGGTGTGGTGTATCAGGAATGACGGCGAAATGGCCGTGCTTTCCTACGAGCGGGCGCAGGACGTTTGGGCGTGGTGCAGGTCGATAACAAGTACGAATGCGGGCGGGGCGACTACGACAGACAGCGATTATGAATCGGTCTGTGTGATTCCAAGCGGAAGCGAAGAAGATGAAATCTATTATTCAGTCAAGCGTACGATAGGCAGTTCAACTGTAAGATATATTGAGTATTATTCAAGTAGAGATTTCTAATGACCGTTAAATCGGCGAGCCATTTTGTTGACAGCGACATTCAGGGCACGAGCGGTCTGGATGCGTGGACGAGTGATAACTTCGGTTATGGTGTTGCTGACCCCGCAAAAACACAGATACGTACTGCCCAAGAGTTACAAGATATGCAAAATGATTTGGCCGGTGATTACGAATTGATGAACAATATAGATATGGAAGGTTTCGACTGGACTCCAATCGGTAATTTTATACAGGGAGTGAATACAGATAATTTCACAGGAACTTTTGAGGGCAATTATTTCACTATATCAAATCTGTATTATGATGCAGGCTTAACAGACTACGCGGGATTATTTGGCCGATTGAAGGGTGCAACTATACAGAATTTACTTTTTGCTGATTTTGAAATTCACGGCAGAAGTCAGATAGGTTGTTTAGCGGGCGGGTCAGAAAATTCAGATATTACACTTTGTGGTGGCACTGGCACTATATATTTAGACCGAGGCACCGACACTCATTCGCAAATCGGCGGATTGCTTGGCGGAACAGAGGTTGCCATTGAGCTTGAGCCTTTAGTGCAAAAATGCTGGGCTGTTGTGGATATATATATCCTTTGGTACTGGGCGTCTCTTGATAATCAGATTGGTGGTTTAATAGGTGATGATGGCGGTATGGATGTTCAGGACTGCTGGGCTGGTGGAAATATTATCCATAGTGGCGAGACTACCTTTAGACAATATTCTTCTGCTACCGGCGGCCTTATTGGAAATGGAGCATCATCTGTCGGAGAGTACCCCAGGCGATGCCATAGTTATGGTGCGATTATTTCTTCTGGTAGTCAAGCCGCAGACAAAACTCACAGAATTGGCGGGTTTACCGGATGGCAATCTGTAGCTGCTGGCGTTCCAGCCGCTATGGCGGATTGTCATTGGGACACTACTACTTCCACTCTAACGTGGGGCGCGAATGGATACGGCCCGCCTACGGATGACCCCGTAGTTGGATTAACGGGCCATCTCACCGCCGCTTCGCAGCAACAGGCAACTTATGAAAACTGGGACTTCGACGATGTATGGGAAATAGACGAAAATACTGGTTATCCTACTTTGCAATGGGTTACGACTAATCCCCACCAAATCAAGACTGGCGAACAAAACAGAACAACTGCAATGCCTACCGACCACGCCCACCTAAACGGCGAGACTGTGCAGGTCTTAGGCGACGGCTCGTACTTGGGCACGGAAGTAGTGGCGGGCGGGGCGATAGATTTAGATGACAATACAACCATAAATCACGTAGGACTTAGATTCATCTCCAAGATTCAGCCTATGAAGATAGATGGCGAAGTAAGGGTTAAGCGAATCGGGCAACTGATTCCGAATTTTCACGAAACTGTAGGGGGTGATTATGGCGAAGATGAAGATAATTTATACTCAATGGTGCTCAAGGCTTCGGGCGACCCTCTGGATACTGACGGGGATTTGCATACTGGCTATATCGAGCTTCCTTTCGATGGTTCTTACAATCGCCAGGGCGATATATGGATTACTCAGGACATTCCTTTGGGAATGAACTTGCTTGGCTTGGGCGTGAGAGGGCAGGCTATTATCAACGAAGAAGCCATAGAACAGGAAACGGCAGCGCCGAGAGGCGTGATTCCAGCAACGGACAGGAAGCGAGCCCTGTCTATGGTCTTGAATATGAACAACAGTATTCAAGGCGAATATGGCGTGGACGAGGATAATGTATTTGGCATAGACGATGATAATGAAGATTTATTTACAGGCCATAAGGACTTAGTCTTTGACGATGGCTACGATTATAACGTGGATGTGTACGTGCAGCAAGACCAACCTCTGCCTATGCGCGTGATAGGAATGGGAGTACGAGTCGGTGGATAGAAGTGCAATGCATTTTGTTGATAGCGATATAACTGGCACGAGCGGTTTGGACGAATGGACAAGTGATAACTTTGCCTTTCCCGCTGCTGACCCTGCAAAGATTAGTATAAGCACAATGGCTGAGTTAGCTAAAATAGGCATTGATGATGCTTATCCACTTAACGGCGATTATGAATTGATTGCGAATTTAGATGCTGACGTTGCACCGTATAATACCGGAGCGGGTTGGACTCCAATTGGTGATTGGATAGTGCCATTAGCGAATAATGCCTTTAGTGGCACTTTTGATGGTAAGCATCACACAATTTCTAATTTATATATTCATGAACCTACCACTAATGCAACGGGCTTATTTGGAAGTTTATATAATGCTACAATAGAAAACCTAAACTTAATAGATATAAATTATACCACAGGAAATTCACCAGGGCAAGTTTTTGGAGGATTAGTTGGCTATACAAGTGGTAATAATTCTTTAGGTGAAAATATTTATGTAACGGGACAAATAACTATCAATAAAACAGATTCAATTGGCCTTGTTATTGCCGGTATGGTTGGATGGTGCGGGAGTGCTGGACAAAGTGAATGGCTTAAATGTGGTTGTAAGGTAGATATTATTTGTTCGGGTAACGGTCGGTCTAACATTTTTTGGATTGTTGGTGGATTTTGTGCTAAACCAGGACATGATAAATTTGTTGATTGTTATTGCCAAGGAAGAATTTATCACGATACAGACCCAACTAAATCCATATTTGCTTCTGGAATGTTTGGCGACGTAGGATGGGGTACCGCACCAGATAATGAATATACTCGATGCTACTCAGCAATGAATATTGATATGGATGCATCTTTTACTGGTGGATGGGTTTATTGGGAAACCGACCCAGTAGAGTCAACTTATACAGATAATCATTGGGACAAAACTATTGCTCCAACATTAGATGATAAATATCGAGATGCTCCCCTTGATATTATCGGCGTTGATTCTGAGACAACTATTGCAATGTATCAACAAGCAACCTATGAGAACTGGGATTTTGATACAGTGTGGAAGATAGACGAAGGCAACGATTATCCAACTCACCAATGGCAAGACCAAAATCCCTTCCAAATCAAGACCGGCGAACAAAACCGCACAACCACTATGCCTACCGACCGCTCTCACTTAAACGGCGAAACAGTACAAATCCTTGAAGATGGCACAGTCTCACCTACGCAGACAGTAACGAATGGCACAGTAACCTTAACGGGTACAGTTAATCACGTAGGCTTACAATATATATCTAAACTTAAACCGATGAAAATATAATGGCTACACTAACAGCAGCGCATTTTGTTGATTCCGATATAACCGAGGGCACCTCTGCTGCCAACGCCGACTGGACGTCCGGCACTGGCGCAACTGCTCAGGCAAGGGCTACGACTTTCCCGCAGGACAGGTCGCACCTTAACGGCGAGACGGTACAGATACTCGACGATGGCGTTGTTGCCGAATATTATCTTCTTTCGTTTGACGGTGCAGATGAAAATAATCCGATTGAGGTTAATGATACATTGGCCTCTGGAACTAAGACTGGTACGTGCGTATCAATCACTTACACCACATCAGCGACAGGAACTATGGTTTACATACTTGATGATATACAGTTTGCCGATGACGATGAAATTACAGGCGGTGGAAATACAATAGATGTAAATGGAACTCCAGAAACGACTGGTCAAGTTGTGGCAAGTGGTGTTGTTACTGGTATTTCCGGTACGTACCACATAGGTTTAGCCTACACGTCCACTGTGAAGCCGTCTAAGCTCGATATAGAGGGAATGGGCCTCATACTGACCAAAAAGATAACTAAGGCCATTGTGAGCTTCTACAACACGCTCAAGGGCAAGGCAGGAACGAGCACGTCTACCTTGGAAACGGTATCGTTCGATGCCACTCTTTTCACAGGTATTAAGGAAGTGCCGATTCCAGGCGGATACGAGCGCGAGGGTGATATTGTCATATTACAAGACGAGCCGCTGCCGATGATTTGCAGGGGCTTGATACTCGACCTTGGAGTACATAATAAGTAATGGAATTTAGAGAGACCATACAAGCTGATTTAGATTATCTCGCTGACCACAGCGTGAGCAGGGGCGTGCAGAAGCAGCAGCCTGAGCAAATAGACTATATGTTCACACTCGAACACGAAGGTGTAATACTGGCTGTGGGCGGGTTCCGGCTGATAAACCTGACTACGGCGTGGTGCTGGCTGGATTTGAGCGATGAATCGGGAAAACATATCAGGCCGGTTTACAGAGTGGTCAAGGAATGGATAGATAAATTCGTGGAGACACACAAAATCAAAAGATTGCAGGCTTATATCGAGCCTAACTTCCCGCAAGCAATACGAACGGCAGAGCATTTAGGTTTTAAGTGGGAATCAACAATGCCGAACTTCATAGATAATCAACCTGCACTAATGTACGTGAGGCTTATATAATGGCGCAATTAGCAATAGCAGCTTTGGTGGTAGGCGCAGGCTTACAGGCTTACGGTCAATACCAAGCTGGCAAGGCAGCCGAAGCCGAAGGCAAGATGGAGCAACAGATACTTGATTACAATGCTCGCCTGAAAGAACGCGAAGCCGCTGCCGAACTTGAACGCGCAAGGGCAGAGGCGCGTCGGTTTGGCAAAGAAGGCGAAGCCTTGCTCGCCGAACAACAGGTCGGTCTTGCCAAAGGCGGGGTACTTGCTGAAGTCGGTACGCCTGCCCTTTTACTTGAAACTACAGCGCAAGAACTCGAAGCCGACCGGATGCAGATACTTAGAGAAGGTTTCTTATCTGAATCGTTCAGGCTATCTGAGGCTGAAGGACTAAGATTTGAAGGCAGAGCAGCAAAGGTAAGAGGAAAGAATATAAGACGGGCAAAGACCTTGCAAGCTGGTGGAACTTTACTAACTGGCTTCGGGCAGGCTGCATACGCCCGACAGCGATTAAGGACATAATATATGCCACGTTTACCTACATATAGACGCAAGATACTACCAAGTGCAAGAATAGGCGCTGCGCCGCTGCCGAGAGGCGCTGCAAGACAAGCTGGCGGTGCTGTTGGCGAGGGCCTTGCCGCTGTCGGGCGGGGCGTGGGTGATATTGGGCAGGCGCTGTTTAAGATTGAGCGGGAGAAGCAGGCAATACGCAATGACGCTGCATATGCAGATGCAGTAAGGGCGGAAAATACATTTGCAATAAACAAGGAAAATGAACTAAGGAGCAGGGTCTATAAGAACACGACAGAGGCCGCACAAGACAGGTTGGAAGCAGCTAATCAATTAAATACTTTCAGGGAAAGTCAAGCTGGAAATATGAGTGCGACTGCTTTTGGAAAATACTCTAATTGGTCTAAGGTAAATGAGAAAACCAGACTCAGAACTTTTGAAGGTAGGATATACGAGAACGAAGTTGCACTTGTTAAGGGTCAAGCTAAAATAGGATTAAGTGATGCATACGGAGTATTGTACGACCCATTATCTACAATACAACAGAAACAGATAGCTCAAGAATCTATTGCAACAATAAGAAAAGGCACGGAAAAATATTTCGCACAAGGCCAGTTTAATATTATTGAAAAAGAGACGCAAATTGCGACATTAAGCGAGGCTGGACAGTTTGATAAAGCAAGGGAACTTGTCAGGAAATCGCCGGAAGTCTATGATGCAAAACAAAGACTCGCCAAACTTCACGACATAGATGTTTACGAAAACCGAGCTAAGGCAGCCAGAAAACTTAGTAATGAAATAGCCATAGAAGCTGTGCGTCAGGAAATTGATAGTGTCTTCATTCTGCCTCAAGATGAATTTCTGATACAAGTTCCTAATACTCTCAATACAATAAACTCATCAAAGATACTTACAGTTAAGGATAAAGAAAGCCAGCGGGCAAAAATCAACAAAAGGCTCGATGCTATAGCCAAGGGCAAGATTGACCCTGTTGATGAATTTGACCCGAAGGCGTATGATAATCTTTCTATAAGAATCAGCCGTAATTCAAAATCCGTTAAACCGTCGGAAATAGGCAATCTTGTTGGCAAGGGCAAGGTGGGCGGTTTGACTGTTAGTCAGGCGGAAGAATTAACAAGATTGAAAAAGTTCTATGACGGTGCAGATGTAATAGGAAATTCCCTGCATCGTACATATACAGGAGCTATTACCGGCCTTAGAACAGCCAAGGCATTCAGTAGAAATAAAAACGAGAATGTAGAGCTGGCAGCACAAGCAAGGTCTGTCCTCAATGCCTGGGCAGTGCAACACCCCGATGCAACAGAAGATGATTACGCTGGATTCTTTAATAGGTTGATAGATAATTCAAGAATGAACACTTGGGGCAGGGGTTGGTTTACACGAGAAATAGAAGAAAACAGAGTGGCTATAAGAGAAAATCTTCAAGAACTTAAAGAAGAGCTTGACACGGAATTAGTTGGTATTGAGCGAGAATACAAAAAGGGAGATACGCGAATTATTACGGGTGTAACTTATACTTTTGATGGCAAGGTGTGGAACGATTGATGGCTATATTTACTACAGAACAATTAGATGCTAAGGCCAGAAACACCTTTACTACAGAAGAACTTGACCAGATGGAAGATTCTCGGCGGGCGCTTGCTAATGTAGACCCTCAGGTGTTTGCCAAGAAAACTACATCACAGATTTTAGGGCGTGAATTGGGCATTGATTCTACCGTTATAAATACAACATACAATAGTGTTGTTAGGAACATTTATGGCGAGGAACTAAAACCACTTGCTGTTCAGAAGCGAATGCAGGATGATGGCATATTAGCAAATCCACAAGCCGACAATGAAGATATAAAAATTTTAGCACATTCAGTTATAACAAATACCAGTCCACCGGAAAAACTTATTGATAAGAGAATGCGACAGAATCTGGTTAAGCAAACTGCAAGAGTGTTTTCGCAATTGCGCAAGGAAGAAGAAGATTTATTTATCAGTTCTACTGACTGGGCAAAAGCCGTCAAAGAAAAGATTGATGACCCTGATACGATATACGCTATGCCAGTTTATACTGATGAAGATTTATTAAATATAGATACGTACAAAGGGCTTATAGAGCAAGTTACTTCTCAGCAGCAAGTCGATGAATTGAGGCAGGAGCGAAAAGCATTGATAGGCAGGCTATATTCTCAGGCCATTAAGGAACAACAAGGTTATATTATCTCGAAAGGAATGGGTGAATTTACAACTGGAAACAAGGCTCAGGATGTTGTATTAGAAGGAGCGAAGGGGCTTTATACTGCATTAACTACTATATCAAGGGGTGCGTGGGCTACGTCTGTGGCAATGGGAATGGTATGGAATCAACCCAGTGTTGATGCAATAGATGAAGCGCTAAAATCCTCAAGTCTGGCCCCGATAGATGCAGCAGGTAAAGTAGGTTTTGTTGCAAGGGCTGTTAGTGAGGCAATACCAAGTTTCCTTTATAATATGACTGTGGGGGGTTCTGGTATTTTTGTTGTTGAATATGGCAATGCTTATCAGGATGTTCTTAATAATGGCGGCTCTCGTTTACAAGCAAATGCCGTAGCGCTTCCAGTAGCAACAATAAACACAATTATAGAATCTATGCAGATTGACAGGATTATGAAATTCGCCGGCGCAGGCAAAGGCGCTAAGCAAGCTGTTAAGAAAATGGTTAAAGATAGGGCATATAAGGCTTTTCTTAAAGCAGGTGCAAAATTCACAGGCGAAAGTATTAAGATAGCAATTAACGAAGGCGTTGAAGGTGCTTTGCAACAAGGCGTCTCCATTGTGGTTCCTGCTTTTATCACGGGCGTATACCCCAAAGACGAAAACGGCAATATAGATTGGGTGGAAGTAGGAAGCCAAGTAGGGCAGTCTTTTGTCGGAGAAGGATTGGGTGGATTGTTTCTTGGCGTAGGCGGTGGTATTTACAATGCAAGGCAGGCACAGTCATATAAAGCTAACATTGCCGGATATATAATAACAGACGAGGGCGTGCCGGAAGGCCCGGCTCTTATAGCCGCAACAAACATAGTTGAGCGTTTGAAAAATGGCGATGACAACCCGAAAGAAATCTACAGGGAGGAACTTGCCAAGGTTAAAATGGCTGACAATAGACATAAGGCTTCTGCTCATATTATCCAGAAGGGTAAGGGTATTGGAGATGCACAGTACAGAGATATAGCAAATGAAACTACGGGTAAGAACTCCATTAAGGATATGAACTATGATGAGGCCGAGAGATTTATAGATGCTCTGCGAACCGCCGAGGTTGAAAAAGTGGAACTGGCTGAAGGCGAAGAGGCCAAGCCCGAACCCACAGCAACCGAACTTCACGCAGAGATTCAAGCAATAAAAAAGGAGCCGGAAGTTATAAGGCAACCCCCCACAGAGGAGGTTACAGAGGTAGTAGTAAAACCCGAAACGCCCAAGGGTCTTAAAAATCCACTATCTTCACTATCAGATAGGGAACTTGAAAAAAGAAGTGAAAAGGCTTCTCCATATCACAAAGCCTACATACAAGAAATAGCATGGCGCAAACAGCAGATGGGTAGGCTGGAAGGATTTCGTGGTGGTTTCTTGGATAATACTCCATTCGGCAGCGACAAGCTATTGCAAAAAAAGGTAGACGAGGTATTGGGGTTAATCGGAAAGCCCAAGGCACAAAAGGCAGTAGAAAAAGCCAAACCGGAAAAGAAGAAAACACTCAAAGCTCTGAAAAAAACAAGCGTAATAGAAGCGGGAAAGGCAACTGCTTCGGGTCTTAGTGTCGCCCTTGATAGAGCGGTAGGAATAATGAGCACAAGAGTAAGAAATATATCTCCAGTTATTTTTCAAGAGGTAAGAAACAAATACATCAATCCAGTAAAAATAGCAACAGCGGAAAGAACAAAAATAGCCCACCCATTTTTAGATGGTATCAATCGCAAATTATCTGATGCTGATAGATACGATTTTGAAGTTGCGATGTGGAAGGGCGAGCAAACAGACATAGACCGGATAGTATCTAAGTATAATCTCAATACAGAATACAGCAAATACAGAGAAATGCTCGACCTTATTTACCACGAAGCAAATGCAGTTGGTATGAATATGGATTACCGAACCGCCTATTTTCCGAGTGCGGTTAAGAATTTGGACGGTCTGCTAAAAGAAATCGGCGTAAGAGAGGAATATGCCCCCATAGTCAAAGCTATGCAGGAAGCCGAAGCCCGAAAAGGCAGGGAACTAAGTAACGACGAAGAGATTCGGCTTATTGATTCTATGCTCAGGGGATTCAGGGTGTCGGGAATTACTCTTACAAAACCAGGCTTTGCCTTAGAAAGAACCCTTGCGAGAAATGATGTGAGCCTTATCAAATACTATTACGGTTTTGAGGAAAGTACCAGCAGGTACATTGAGTCAATGACAGAAAATGTTCAGGCGCGAAAGTTCTTCGGCAAAACAACCAAGGAACTTGTCAAGTTGCGAGCCAATATAAGCAGATTGAAAACTAACATAGCAAAGGCTGAAAGTGGCCAAAGAAAGCTTAAAGACCCGCAGACAAGCATTAGGAGGTCTGCCGCCAAACTTGCAAAACTTCAGAAAGAACTTGAAGTCCAAGATGACAAATTATTATCAAGTTCCATCGGTGTTTATGTTCTTGATTTGATTGAAAATGGCACCATTAAATATGACCAACAGGTAGAATTAAGGCAGATATTTGAGGGCTTATTCAAATCTACCACTTCAAGTAAATGGCTGCACACTATGAGGTCTTTGGAGTATGCAGGTTCTCTTGCTCAAGTTCCAGCGATAATAACGCAGTATTCAGAGGTTGTATTATCCATATTAAAGGCGCCTGGCACTACATTGCCGAATTTTGTTAGGGCTAATCTTGGTAAGTCAGAGATAAAATTAAGGGATATTGGTGTTGCTCATATAGGCCAGGAATGGGTAGATGCCGACCTTAACAAAACAGTCGTTACATTACTCAAGCCATTTGAGGCTGCTGACAAGGTAGGTAAAGAAACATTTATCAATAGCGTTATTGGTAAGTATAGGAAAATGGCGGTTACAAATCCAGATGCAGTCAAAAAAGAACTGTCTAAATATTATCCCGAAAAGGCATTTGATAGTATGATAAGCTCCCTGAAGAGCGGGGAAGTGGATAATAACGTAAAGGGCTTTGCGCTAAATGAACTTGGCGATGTCCAGCCTATTTCAAAGTTTGAAGTGCCGGAACTCTATGCTAAGGCTGGAAATTTGCGAATATTTTATATGTATAAAACATTCGTTCTGAAGCGATTGGATATTATCAGAAATCAGGCATACAACGAAATTAAAGCGGGCATAAAGACGGGAAATAGAAAAAGAGTTTTGGGGGGAATAGCAAGGCTTATATGGCTGATGTTTATGTTCTCTCTTGCCGACGCTTCTGCTGATGTAGCTAAAGATATAATAAGGGGGAAACCAATTGAGGGATTAGATAACTATATCTTTGACAATTTATTGCAAATGATTTTGTTAAGTAAATATTCCCTTAACAAATCAAAGCGGGAAGGGCCGAGCAGGTTCTTTAAGGATAATATAACATTCCCCGTTTCAAACTTAGATAGTGCGTTCAAAGATATGGTAACTCTTTTTGATGAAGAATCAGAAAGGGGCAGTGAAGTTGCTCGCCGTGTACCTTGGATTGGAGAGTTATACTACTGGTATATGGGCGAAGGAGCAAGAAAAGTAGACGAAGGAGTTTATGATGAGGACTAAATTCTAATGCCACCGCGCGGACGCTACACATACACGCCTGATTCGGCCATTGACCATGGCTCTATTGGTGGCTTGACAGATGACGACCACACACAGTACCTTCTTGCTGACGGCACGCGTAATCTCGCCGGAGCGTGGAACTTAGGCGGTTATGCGATAAGCAATATCGGCAATATAACCACCGGTGGAATTTTCTCAGATGGCACATTAAGCATATCAAGCGGCTCGATAACCAGTGGGGTCAATGCCACGTTTTCAGGTACATTGACAGTTGATACCGATACTCTTGTCGTAAATCCTTTCGGTTTTGAAAACAAGGTTGGAATGGGAACTGCCGCCCCACAAAACCCACTTCATCTATATGGTTCTTCAGCAGGTGATATTACATTAAAAATAACAAATGCAGAAGGCGCTGGAAGTACAACTGAAACTGTTGTAATACAAGCAACTACCCTGGCAGATGGCGTTGGTGATATGGGCAAGATTGTGTTTGGCCGAGTTGGTGATTATGTCTTAGAGGCGGATGCTGATAGTTATATAAAGTTTTACACAGCAGACGGCAACATTGATGTCTTAGCAATGACAATAGACGAATCTCAAGATATAACAGCAACGGGCAGTTTTGAGGCTACAACCCTCACAGACGGCATAGCAACCATTACCGGCGGAGCAATAACGGGCACTACGTTAAACCTAACCAGCAACTCTATCTCCTTCAGCGGCTCTACAATGCTGACCAATCCTGGCACCCAGAATGTTGTGCTTGGCATTGGTGCGGATGTCGGCTCAAGTCGGGATTCTACTTATATAGGTTATAATGCCGGAGGCACTGGTAACAGCACTGGGGGTTTTAATACTTTTATAGGTTCTTATGCCGGGGAAGATGTTTCAAGTGGAGCATCCAATGCTTTATTTGGTTACGGAGCCGGTATACAACTCACTACAGGTAGTTATAATGTTGCTGTAGGAGCGTCCCTTCAATCTGCTACAACTACAATTAAGAATATGGCTATTGGCTATACTGCCTTGAATGCAGTAACAACTACTACTGGCTCAGACAATAATGTTGGCATTGGTTATCAGGCGGGGCTTAGAATAACTGGTGCACGTAATCTTGCTATTGGTACAGGAGCATTACATAATATGGCGGCGGGTAGCAATAACGTGGGTATTGGTTATCGTGCTTTATATGGCAAAACTTCTTCACCGTATGGTTCTGGCTCTAACAACGTGGGCATTGGTATGCAAGCTCTTAGCAGTATAACAAACCTCGTTGCTAACAGTAATACGGCAATCGGCTATTTCGCAGGCGAGAACATAACTGGTGGCGACAATAATGTTTTAATCGGCTATAGAGCCGGTGATGTACTAACCACAGGCATCCAAAACATTTGTATAGGTTATGGTATTGACCCTTCTGGGGTAGGCGTAAGCTATGAACTAAATATAGGCGATTTAATTAAGGGGTATTTATCGGCTCACGGAAGCGGGCCAGCAGTACATTTTATGGGAGGTACTCCACAGGGACAACAGGCTCATATTGCTGATGCTGTAGCTGCGGCTGGCGACCCGCCTACGCAAGCGGAATTTAATGCTTTTGTAACTAAATTCAATACATTACTCGCTGACCTTGAGGGGTACGGCTTGTTAGCGGCTGTATAAAGGAGTGTAAAATGGCAGACTCAATAAAAAAAATAAATAACAATGAAATCGAGATAACGAGGGAATCAAAAACCCGTTTAACAAAGGAAGATGTTGAGCAGGAACTGGAACGTTGTCGAGGTGATAATATTCGTAGTGCCGAGGAAATCGAAAAGTTACAAAGCTATTTAGATTTGTTAAAATAGGAATACAGATATGTCCAAGAACAACACGCAGCTTTTGAAGTTTTTATTGATGATATTACTGGTTATTATCGCGGCGGTTGGCTCGTTCTTTGCCGTAAAGAGCAAGGCGGATACTAACAAGGCGCAGATAAGTGAAATGAAGCAGGATGGCTGCGACCCTTCGCGCGAACTTAAAACCGATGTAGCCGTAATAAAGGTAGAGATGCAGGGTATACGCAAGGAGCAAACAATCATAAGAGAGGTTCAGGGCAGACAAGATGAGAAACTGGACAAAATACTCGAAAGATTACCTCGGTGAGTGGATTGAGCGCCTTGAAAAAGACAACGAAGACCTGAGAGAATATATAAGATATTATCTCGTGGGAGATAAGAAGTCGGCTTTAATAGCAAAAATAAGGGCTATTTTGAAGAAAAAGAAAGGAGGGATGAAAAATGGGAATTAAAGAATTACTTGAACTGCAAGCTTATGCTGGTGATGCGGCAGCAATCCTGGCTTACATTATAGCAATAGCCTCAATCATAGTGAAATACACCAAAACCTTTAAGGACGACACCATTTTGCTCACAATAATCAAGTTTATAAGTAAGTATGTCGCAATTAACAGGACGATAGATGATAAGAAAATTAGAAAACAATTAAAAAGGAGAAAAAAATGAGAACACTGCTTAGTATTTTTTTGATGATTTTATTGACAGGCTGTGCCTCAAGTGTAATGACCAGTGAAAAGGAGACACCCGATGGAACGATAATTAAATATCAGGTAAAAATCAGTTCGCTTGGACAAGATTTCAAGGGAAGTGATTTGTCAGCTACTCTCAATCCTGAAGGCAAAACCACGATAAAGGCAGGCGCAGTTGACAACACGACCTCGCAAGTCACTGCCGATGTTGCTGCCAGTATGGTCGAAATGTTAAAATTGATGTTACCATATATGGTTCCGGCCGTGCCGTAAGAGAATAATAATCTTTTCATTTCTCCCCTCCGCGTGGGGGTCGAGCTTAGTCTTGGCCCCTACGTCTTTACTTATCACTCAAGTCCGTTGCCTGTGTCCATTTCTCAACTTCCATTTCAGAAAAATCGAAAAGGCTTTTTGTTATCGCTGACTGGGCATCGGGGCTTGCATCTCTTGACGAATGGATTCTGCACCTATATATAATTTGTGTCGATGCATAGTACTTTTGAGTTATAACCTCGATTACTTGAAGTTTTATGAGGCTATTTTCTGCAACTACCGGCTTTAATATATGACCTACATCAAATTTTGGTTTTACTTCTTTCATTTTTCATTCTCCTTTAAGGTTTCTACATAACGCGTTACACTTTGTCAATACAAAGCCATCGACTTGCCCAAGTTTAACTGGTATTTTTTTAAGTGCGGATATTGCTTCCGTCTTAGTCTTTCTGCGGACATCACACAATACGCCTTCTTTGTCTACATATTCAAGCATATAATTTATTCTGCCTATAGGAAAACTACCGTCTCGTTCATTTTTAAGCTTTTTGTATTCTCGAAACAGTTCGCTCTGGCATTTCTTGCAGTATGAACTTAGCCCATCTGGCTTTGTTCTGTTGCGATAGAAAAACTCAGGCGTGGCAGGTAGTATGTGCAGGGGCTTGCGGCAGCAGGGTTTCATTTTAACCATATTCTCTATTAAGTCTTTTGTATCAGTCATTGGGGAAATCCTTTGTTTTTATCTTTGTAATGATTCGATGCAAGCTCCTGTCGAATAGCTCCGTTTCCGGCCTTGCAACTATTCCTTCTGCTGGAAAATCTCCCCAAGCAGAAGAGAATCCATTTTGTGCAAATCTCACCATTTCTGTTAATGTTCCATTGCCAATCAGGGGAACCCATGGTATGTCTAATTTCTGGGCCACATCAAACATATCTGGGCGTGTTAGCCACCAATCTCCAACTTTAACATCGAACAAAACGAAGTCAACGCCGTCTGACTTATAATTGCCACCGCCTTTTTGAATTTTAGCCCCGTAGCCTTCGCCATAAAGAATGAGTTCGTCGGTCTCGGATATATTCTTATCGAACTTTTCCAGTGGAAATAATTCTTGTAATCGCTTATATAGATAAGTTGGTACTTGGGCATTATCTGTCCTTCCACCAAACTCAACTTCAATTCCGCGATTCCACCTCACTCTTATATTTGTGCCATCTACCTTTTCTGTCCATATCCAGCAGTTGTTTGCAAGATATTCAAAGGCTGGAATCGAATACTCTCCCATCAAGAGCGTTCTATGTTTGGTTGCGGGGTCTCTCTTGTAAACAGTTTGAATTTTATGATATTCGTCCATAATCATTTCTCCTTAACAACACCTATCTTTTTTTCCAGGAAATTCATAAGACATTCCAAGCAAAAAGCTTTGCCTATGCTATATGGTTCTAATTCAATATCTTTACCTTTTACCTCAATTACGGGCTGAATTGGTATTGAAAATTCAATGGTTCGATTTGCAATATCACCATGTTTTTTGCATTCCATAATCATTTCTCCTTAACCTGTTCTATCTTCCTCTTAAACCTCACCTGATAAGCCGTGGGCACGTTCTTGCGCTGAGCTTTAACGTATTCATCTGCCAGTAGCGATATTTCCTGAAAGTACGTAGCTGGTTTTTTACTCATCGGATATTCCCTTGATTAGTTCTTTATATTTGTCTTTGTAATATATTTCCATCGCTTTCATCGCAAGGTCTCCCCCAATAAATGGAATATGGTGTTTTCGTTCTATCTCGTCTAAAACATCTTGGCCGTATTTATTTCTAATATGTTCTTCAAATTCTTTGGGCCGTCCTCCCCCAAAGCCATTACACTGCTTGCATTGCAGAGCAACATTGCGTTCGTCGAAATAAACTCCACTGCCACCGCCACTTCCCCGACTTTTGAAGTGGCCTGCATCCATCCTAATCCAGCTTTTAACCGCCCCACAGGTACAGCATTCGCCGATAATATCCTCTGGCCGCGTAAACTGGCCTATGTCAATGCCTCGCTTCTTGCAGTAGGAAATACTATCTCTCAAACGAATGTAACGACTCATTGCTGTTGAGGCTTTCTTTTTTTGCTTAGGCATTATTTAGCCTTCTTCCTTGCTTTTTTGCACGTAAGACATATATTTAAGTCTTCAATGCACATATCAAAAAAACCCGTAATTAAACCACCCACTAAATATCCGTCAAGACCACAAGCAGTTTTACAATATCCTTTTTGGGTTTTTTTGCTTTTGCCGGAATACCAGTGTATCTTAGTTTTCCTCTTGAACGGTTTCGCTTTGAATTTAGGCATTAGGATACTCCCGTATTCTCAAGTCTGGCGGAAATCTGTTTATATCTTTGACTAAAACTCTTTTATATTTGCGGTTGTAACGATTCAACTCCGCCCACTCCTCATTTTCCCAAAATCTGCCATCAAAGGTTTCCCACATATGAATTTGTTTTACAAACACTGGCACGCCGGCTGCCTTGCACTGCTCAACTATATTCCTGATATTCTCAATAGGACAATACCTTGCCCCTGGCCCGGATTCAGCGCCGACGATTACCCATCCAATAGCCCCCAAATATGGCGTATCACTGTAAAAACTGTTTTCCAAACAATCAACTTCTTTGTAATTATGACCTACCCCGTTATATCTTGATGGTAAATCTATGTTAACTTTTCTTAAGTCTATTGCCCCCAGCATCGGCTCAATACTCACAAATCTTACTGCTGCCGGTATCTGTAAGAGTATCGGGATTCGCTTGTCGGCTGTTGCCTGATTCTCGCAGGTTACGCCGAGCCAGAGATTAGGGTATGGTATGCCTCTCGTAAGCCTTGATTCCGAGTTTGCATTGGGATATATTTTTAATATTCGAGCATCAACGTCCCCCTTAAAATATTCCAGCATCCTTTTAGGTCGTTTTGTTAAAATTTGAAATATATGTCCAAGCAAATTAGAGCGATATATCGTAAGTAACACCTTATCAATAAACTCAAACGGCACTTTCTCGTTAAAAAGGTCATTCCAGATAACCCAGCGAGTCGGCTTCTTTCGCCTGAGTATCTCATCAAGCCTATCTTCTCGACAGATTATCTTGCCGTTAAAGTGGCTGTTAGTTGTCAAGCCTTTGCCCTGATGGAATCTGTGTGTCATACCAGCACTCCAGCAATGAGCACAGCCGGCAGATACAGGAGAGCAACCTTCAACTAACGTAATGCTTTTGTCCCACCATTTCTCTGATTGTATTTTACTTGCCATTGACTAACTCCTTTTCTGCTTGCTCTTTTAGTTCTTCATCGCTCATATTCGCTATCGGACATTGCTCTTCAAAAACAGCCAGGCACTCCTCGCCGCAATAGTATTCACATTCTTTGTCCGTGATATAACACTTGGCCATTATTTACCTTCTTTCGGGGGCAGGATTATCGGTCTCCAGTGGGTGATTGTTTTTTCCCTTTTTGAACAGTGTTGCGCCCAGCGTCGCTGGTCTTTATAAAATTGATTCTCCCAGTGACTATTACCATCTTTTTGTTTCGTTCATAAAATTACTCCTTTCTTAAATGATTAATGTTATGTTGCATTGTTATTCCCCTCGCCTTTAGGGCTTCACCAATTATTTTATTCCAATTTAAAAGAACTTGATTATAGCGGTCTGCGTCGCTGTGTCCGTATTCATGTTTTATGCCCTCGTTTATTCTTCTTAATGTATTCCACAATCTTTTGTTCTCATCTTGCAGCAGCTTAATTTTCTCGTTCATAGCCATTACAACTTCGGCTCGTATTTGTTCCTTCATTTTAGCCATATTCATTCTCCTTTCATAAAAAGCACCGCCGGCGCGGGAACGCCCCGCTTGCATTCGTGCTATTCATCCTCTACCTATCTGCTTAACTACAAAACCACATCTGGGGCAGCGAAGACAACCATCATCGTCTTCTTCTGGATAGTCCGCATCACAATCACAATCAATAACCTGTCCTATCCAGCCACATTTGGAACAAATCATTAAGACCTCTGTTATTTTCATTTCGCTCATATATCAAATTGTTAAAACTGAGAGGCGACCACGAATCTGCACAATTCTTTCTATGCAAGTATCTACCGTCCACTCTATAGCACTTAGTTCGCCTTCTAAGGTTGACTTGGCTTTGCAACGCTCTTCTGGTGTGGCCTCTTGTCCAGGTGGATCCAACACGGGCGCCAGTCTTTCTTCAAGTCGCGCAATCTCTTTGTCGAGATTACTAAGGCAGATATGGGCATTTTCAATCTGCCTTAGTATTGGAGATGGCGTTGTTTTTGCTTCAAGTTCTGTTTCCATAATTTTTTCCTTTCTTAAAAAGCACCGCTGGTGCGGGAACGCCCCGCTTGCCTCCTGCAAAATCCTGTCGCACCGTTACCATATCACTTTTTACCAGCGGCGCTCGTCTATTATCGCGGGCTACTTTTTTGCCTGCTCTCTTATCGCCGTTGCCAGAAGCTGACCGAAGTTCTGGTGAAATTTGGTAGCTTTGGCTAAATCATCTTTAAGGTCGAAATGACAATTAACGCATTTCTTGCCAAAATCCATAATTACTGCAAGCCAGTCTGTTGATATTTCACATTTAATATTTGTAGAACCACCGTAGCTATCTACCATCTCAAACTCCCGCAAGTCTTGGCTATTCCGCTTGAGGTCATCGAAAATGTTGCCGAGCCAAATGATACCATCTGCACCGTCCTCTTCCCAACCACCAGAACCGTCTGCGTGTGCAATTCTCAGTGGGTCGTTAAGATGATGTGGTTTGAAAGCAAGCATTGGAAACTTTGTATCTTTTTCTTTTTCTCCAAAGTCTATCCCATAATCCCCGTGCCTCAGCTTCGCCTCTGGCTCGGCCAGCATCTTCTCAATCTTTTCGGCCTCTTGCTTGATAGTTTCAAGCCGTGCTCTCATTTTGTCCTTATCCATTTTCAACCTTCCTTTCTAAAACAACCGATTAAATACGACGGGGCGAACCACAAGCCGTTTTTGCATCCCACCCCGCCGCGTCAGCTATTCATTTTGGCTTCAAGAGTTCGGGGGTGTCGGTTGTTAATCTCAATCTTTTTCTTGCCCAAGGTTTCTGCTTGGGTATTGTTAGTGCGTCTATCAATGTCCATCCACTCTTGATTCTTGTTTTTGCGATTTCATAATCTGCCAAATATTCATTGCACCATTGACGCAGTGTCTTTTTTTGGCCAGCTATTTGAAGAAATTTACTATTGCGCTTATTATTGCTTTGGGTTTGCATACTTGACCATTTGCAATTTTGGGGGCAATAATTACCATTATTGTCGATTCGGTCAATTGTCAAATCTTTGTTATATCCATTTCCTAAAGCCCAATCCCTAAATCTAACATATCCTTCCCATTCTTTGCAAACTGAAATGCCTCGCATACCATAGTTTTTGTAGCCCGTATGATTCTTTTTCTGACATCTTCCTCTCATGTGCATCCATATAATATGAAGTCGCGTATCTGCTTCACCATGTATATACATTTTATTATCTCCAATAAAAGAGCCAACCGAAGTTGCTATGCAGAATGGGCGGGAGTAGCTGCCCGATTTGCCTTCGGCTGGCTTCATTTGATTGTCTTGTTCTGCATAGCATACCATCATTGTAATCCTTTATTGGAGCTTGTCAAGACTTTTTTCACAATATCAGATAATTCTTTTTCACTGAACCAATGTCCACAGACCTCTATTTTCACGCTGTCGGGGTGGACTTCCTCAGAATGGAGGCACTCATCTTCAAACCATTCAATAAATGGGCCAATTCTTCTATAAGCAGAACTCGGAGTATATGCTTCAGTGTACCAGCCACAAACCCATTCACCATTATCTATTCGCTTGCCTCGGTATAGTCTGTTCATTGCAATTCCTTTTCAAAATTTAGTTTTGCAAATTCGCCAAATAGCCTTATTGCCATTTTGTCATAAGTCTTAGCTGCATCAACTTCTGATTTGTACACCCCTAAATACATTACCTTATCGCCTTTTTGGATTCTCGCACTCCATTTACTTCTTCTTTTAACAACACCCTTAAACTTAGATATACATCCCTGTGGCTTTTTCCGGTTTCGTTTATTTTCAGTACCCGTACAAAATCTTAAATTATATCGCTGATTATCTAATCCTTCGCCATTCTTGTGGTCAACTTCTTGGCCCTTTTTCGCTTGCATAAGTTGTCTTTGCATTTTTAGAGTTGACCACCTACCTGTTTTTTTGTTTTTGACGGCCCGTACAGCGTAATAATTACGGCCTTCTCTGGTAGCACTCCATTTGTGTTGCGCTAATTGCTTAAAATCTTCGTCGTCAACCAATACAAATTTGTTTGGATACTTTGGCGTGCTTACATTTATTTTCTGCCTAATAATACCTCTCGTAGTATTTCTCGATATAATTTGTGCGGAGGACTGATTCGAGAGTACCAGTTTTTCGGCCGCTAAGCCTATCCGCACAGATTGTAAACTATTGTTTGTCATAAGTCAAGTAAAATCTCTCAAAGTATCTTTAGACTCTCCTGTTCCAAGCCTTGTTGGACTCCTCTTTCAATCTTTTTCGCATAAAACTTTTAGATTTGCCCCATCCAATATCAGATACTTCTGAATTTTGAATACTGGCACAGGGATTGATTTGGCAATTCTTTGCGTAACAACCAGTGTAACGCACCATAAATCCTGTTTTGGCAATATAGGTTTCTTTTTCAGTTGCCTGACCACCACAAAACGGACAGTTAATTAGTGATTCTTCTTGATTTGTGTGATGGATGTTCTTTTCCAAATTTTCCATAGCAATAATGCTTCTTTCCTTTGGGTTGTCGCCCCTTTTTACATTTGTCATCACAATTATCTTTATGCGTCCCCAAAAATAAATGAGCAGGATTTATACAAGGCGGATTATCACACGAATGGTAAACAATTAAGCCAAATGGAATCATTGGTATGTTGTGGATTAATCTATAAACCTCACGATGAACTAATTGCTTAAAGCCCCGAAATCTTCTGCGCCCATAACCATCTTCGTTTCTATAGCCTTGCCATTCAATACATCCACTTGCCACGGCCTTAGAGTTCTTAAATATAATCTCAAGATAATTTGCCTTATCCAGCCTTCCGTGCCTCGTTAATCTTGCTCTGTGCATAGAACAGTATTTGTCATATTTCTTGACTGACTTTGAACACATACCAGCACAACATTGCTTTAGTTTCTTGCTCACTTTATCCTCATTTTCAAGTATTCCATTCTCTTTTTGACTTTAAGCCAATAAGCCTTTGTTGATTTCTTTTTCCAACCATCAGGCCCGCCATTAAATATTCTTGCAATATCCTCAAAAGTAGGTTCTCGGCCAAGCCTGCCATAGCTGGCATAAAGAGACATATAGCAACGTATCATTTCTCTGCATTCTTTCTTATTGAGGCGGTCTTTGTCTGTAAAATTGTGCCAGTCATATTTTCTTGCGTAACTTGCATCCTCAACAAAGCAATGATGGATTTGATACGCTCCAACAGCCCTGCCATTATCCCCAACAGCATTAGTGTCGCCTTTTGATTCAACCCATTCAATCGCATCAAGTAAATCATCAAAGGTAAAAATCACCGGGGCCACTTCGGTTCGTGTGCCCGCGACCCCGGCTTTTGAGGAGGAAAAGGGTGATGAAAAGCGATAACTTTTCGTTGATTCTAAAAGTAGGACATCCTTGGCTCCACGCCCATCCGTGAAATGAACAAAAACAGCTATGCCGACTATTATAAGGGTTATTGCCAAATATGTCAAATCTTTTTTAGTCATTTTTCGCCTCGGCCTGAGCTATTGCTTGTTTTACCTTTTCCATGGCTTCGTCGAAATATGGCGTTATTCCAAAAGGCTCATCTTTGACCATCGCTTTGCACGCCTCCAGCAAGGCATCGTGGCTGTTCCAGCAGAGGACGAGGCGTTCGGCGTTGGCTTGGCGAATTTCTTCCATTGCCGAAGCAATAACCCCGCCACCAGTTTGATGTAAGCGGACATTAGCTATATACTGTTTGCTTTCGCCACCTACGATTAGAATAGGCTCGCTTGTCTTTCCAAATTCTATTTTCCCTTTTGTATGCTCCGAGTTCATAATATTTTCCTTTCAGTTCAAGTGTATTCCGTATGCGTTAGGGTCTTTGCATAAAATCAAAACAATCCTACCCTTGTACCTTCCACTTTTCAATTTTCCATCAATCTGTTTTCTGTCCATGATTATATCGGCAAATACCTGTAGGCTTTCTTGGCCCATGACGTAAGGGCTGAAAGGGCTTAATGCCCGCCTCTCTTGGCAATCGGGGCAAATAACACTTATGTTTTCGCGCCCTGTGCACCAATCAGCTATATGGAGACTTACCCCGTTTTCGCAAAAATAGCACTTGTGGTTATAGGTATCGCACACTCTCTTGCTCCTTACTATTTGATTACAACCGTATCTGGCGGCGGCACGACGACGTGCCAGTTTTTCGCTACGATTATGATACAATCGTCTATGAACTTCGCCATCTCGCCTACTTTCAAATCTGCAAGGCTCTTAACAATAGGTATTTCCTTGCCCGTGGTTTTGCTCACGACATACTCAGTTAGAAACTCGCCCTTGAGCAATCCCTTGACCTCGTTTGGTGTATAGCCGCTCTCCTCCGAAGCCAGGCGAAAGACCACGCCGTGCAGGTAAGCTAACTGGTTAAGGCTTTTGCTCCGCTGCTGACGCTGGACTATCAGGTCAACGTCCTTGCCTTCAAGGCCGGTTAGATAAGCCTCGTATTGGCATTGCTGCTGGACAGCTATCATGGGCTGGCCCTCGACTATTTTAGCTCTGAACTTTGGTATCATTTAGGCTTTCTACCCTTCTTCTTTTCGTCTGTAAATGTTAGTATAGCACCATTCGTCATAAACAAACGAACCTTTTCATACTTTGCTCTGTACTTTCCTTTTTTACATCTATCGTCTAAATCCTGTAAGATTTTTATGATTTTTCGTAGAGTCATTTTCCTATTCCTTATCAAAAGGGTATATCGTCTGGTTCTGTTTTTGCAACATCCCGTTCTGCATAGTCTTTGCGTACTGTGTCTAAATCTGGATTGGTCTGGCCTGCAACTGCTCGAACCCGAATCCCGCCAGTAATCTTACCAGCAAAACTCACAGTCCTGTCATTCCACAGAACCACTTTTTTGCCTATCCAATTGTCAAAATCATTACTGCCGGTAATATCTGAGATTAGCTCGCCATTAGTCCTATTCAGAACCAAAGGCTTTTCCAGTTCATTGAAGTACAGTACATATTTTTCTTCGGGAGCTACGCTTTCCATTGCCACATTCATTTGCTTGTAGCCTTTGATAGTAACCATTATCGCAGGCTCTACGTCGTTCTTTGTCAAGAACTTACTTGATTTCAAATCATTTGTTGTCGGGGACATAATTTTCCTTTCAAATTGGGGTTTCGGTTTCTGTGATAATCGTTTTCTGAAATTTTGTGCCCTTGCCTGAAAATTCTATGTTTCCAGCGGAGTTTAATGTACCAAACATAGTAAGTTTTACCTGAAAGCCCTTCTCGTCTTTTTGGCCCGCTACTTCTCTAACTTGAGAAAAATTCATTTTCATTCTCCCTTAACATATTCTTGCATTGCTTTTTCCAGCGTGGCCTCAGAGTATTCCTTGCCACATACTGTTATCATCTTTTCCGGCTTGGCGGGTTCAACCACTTCGAGGACGAAGAAGGGAAAGCCCTGGCCGGTGCTGGCATTAGCCACTGCTGATGTGTCAAGGTTAATGTCCCCGTCGCTAATGCGTTGAACAGTTAGGGTTTTTTCTATACTCGCCTCACACCCGTCACACCAAAAATTGCCCCAACCCATTTCGTAACTTTCGGCACGTCGCAAAACCCTTACTTTGTCCCTCACCTTAATCCCGCTTGCTTTCTGCATTACTACATAAGCTAATTCAAGTTCAGTTTTCATTTTCAATCTCCAATTCAAGTTTCTGCTTAGCTTCCATTATTTCACGATTCCTTGCCTGCTCAGCCAAAATCCGGCCAAGAAAGTTGCGACACCATACACTAAATATTAGTTTTTCTTCTAATGTTAATTTGTCAAAATCAGATGGATTCAAGAAAAGTCCTTATGGAAAATTTAAGTGAGCAAATTCACCAAATAATTTCTTTGCTGCTATATCATATATTTTTGCTGCTTTGATTTCATCAATAAAATAACCAAGAGAGTGTCTTTGATTATTAAGTTGAATTTGCGAACGCCATTTCCGCAAAGGGTAATGCCAAGAAACTCCTTTATATTTACTACTCCCCTTTGCATAGGGCAGCTTATTTAGGTTATTCTTTCCTTTGGAGCAAATTCTAAGATTAGTCCTTTGATTATTTAAGGGATTATGGTCAATATGGTCAACTACTTTTCCTCTTGGGCAGGACATAATTTGGCGATGCATAAAAATAGTACGTTTTTGATTAAATGGACATCTACAACTTCGTTGAACTGTAAAGCCATAAACCACTTTTTTGTACTTTTTTTTTGCCGCTTGCCACATAAATCTACTTAATTTCTCGTAATCTATATCATCAACAATTGCGAACTTGCCTTGAGTTAATTTAATATACTTTTTCATTGTACTGTCTCCCAATAAAAGACCGCCAGAGTAGGCATACAAGACGGGCAAAAGCCCAGAATTGAACCCTGGCGGCTTAATTGATTGTGTTATCTTGTATGCCATAATCTCAGTATATCCTTTTATTGGAGTTTGTCAAGAAAAATCTTATTTCCCCGTCATTATAAATTCTGCCCAATTATTAACCTTGGTCTTATCAGGTTCCGGGCCTGCTCTAATTTGCTCATAAGCTCAAAGGGCGGTCTATCCACTTTTAAGCTCCTTTCGCAGCTTGTGAATTGCAAGGCAGTGCTTGAAAATCTCAAAGTGCCTGTCTATTGCTGGTACTATACATTCCTGAAATCGCTCCGTTTCGGCGCGAGGTATGTTCAAGATTCGTATGCGTTCGCAATGATAACCATTCTCAATCAAGAGGTTATAATATGCTGCGGTTTGTATTAAATGCTCCGGCCAGATACCAGAGCCGGTCTTGAGGTCTATTAGTTCCAGCACACCATCAACCTCGGCATAAATATCGATGGTGCCACCACATTCGAGTTCTTCGCTTACAAGGGGTTTCTCGATAAGAATGGGCTTGCCCTTGTGTCCTTTTTCCCACTCATAGTAACTCAGGGCGGCGTTCTCGGCCTTATCAATTTGATTTGGGGTATAATCCGAAGTGTCTGTTTCTTTGCCTTGCATCTTGTCGGTAATCAAGGCGTGTCCGAGCGTGCCTATGTCCGCCTTATCGTCTACATATCTCTTGACGTCGACACCATCAAGTCCTAATTTGTTCGCCCACGGTATAAGGGCAGGCTTGTCTAAAATTCCCACGATAGTTGTAACGCCTGGAAAGATTATACCCTTGCCGTTTTTGTAGAATTGTTTTGTTGAGCGGTATCTTATATGGCCTTTGGTTTTTGACATTTTTATCTCTCCTTGCCAAGGCAATCCGGTACTCGGCCAAATACAGCGTCCGTTAGTTCTGGCTGGTTGTATATATTCACGGGCATGCCATATTTAAGACTCCATTTAAGAATCTGGTCGCGTTCTCCAGCGCCTTCTCTTGTTAATTGTTCTTGGATTCTAAACATTTTTCTTTTTCTTCCTCGTTTCCCGTTTTTTAATGGCTTGTAGCCTTTTCAATAAACGACGTGCACGGGCACGAAATTGGGCAAGGGTAGCTTCGCCTGAATCCAGTTGCGCAAGGGTATCCATGGCACGACTATATAAAGTATTTGATAAATCACAGAAACTAATCCATTCTGATTCTTTGTTACCCAAAGGACATAGCAAGCAGGATGCATAGAACCAACACAGCCCACATATAGGCTCCGCCCCTCTCAATATCTCTCTTTTTGTCGCATAGCTGTACCATTGCCATTTCAAGATTGAAGCCTCAATTGCCCCAAGCGGGGTTTTCGCCATTACATCTACCAACATCTTACTTGGTTTTTTAGTTTTCATTTCTCTTTCCCTTGTAAAATTGACCTGTACTTTTTAACCAGCACATCATATATCCACGCCCCAAAGGACAGCTTGAGTCCGTGCCTCTCCACGAGCAGCCTATGCGCGTCTTTCAGTAGTTGCCAGTCCAGCTTCTTGAAGTGGATACTCGCCATCATGTCCCAGTTGTATTTACCGGAGCCTTTGGGTCGGCCTCTTGGTCGTTTCGAGATACACATTTTCTTGATATTCCTTTATTTTGGTCGTTTCCTAAGACTAAACTCCTCAAGGGCGTGAGAATAAGACAAAGTCAATTCATCTTCTCTATCGAGGTATTTACGAAGTTCAGGGTGCTCCCGAATCAATATATCCCACGGATTAAGGCGTTTTCGGACGGCAGATTCAAGCATTTCATCAATTAACACTCGTGCTATTACCGCAAGTCCCTGGTCGTGCTCAAATGCGGCCTTAACAGTTTCGTTTGGCTTGAATGGGAATTTTACATCTGACATGCTATCTCCTTTTTAAGATTCATTGTTTTTAATTATCCCACTGTTATATTATAGCACAGAACCCAATAGAGTCAAGACAGAATCCTAATAAGAACTTCAAGTCCAGAATTAAGTCGTGTAACGACAAGGCTTTGTAGTCCTATATATTTTTTATTTATATTCCATTTGCATCTTGCGGAAAATGTGTTATAATTAAGGTATGGACACAGACCCCCCATCATTAAATGCCAGAATCACCGAGCTTGAGACGGCAAACGCAAGTCTTGAGCGTAAGCTGGCAAAAAGGAAAGTCGGCAACAGGTATAAATACACTCCGGAATATGAGATGTTTTGGAAAAAGTTTAAGGGTCGCTGGAACCGAGAAGCCGACAAATACATCAAGGTAGGCAAGTATGAGGCTTTCTTAGAATGGCAAAAGCTTGAACTTGACGAACAGTATAAAGCCGTCAAAGTAGCCCACAAGCCGTCAGGCCAGTACGTGCCGGATTGTTGCAGATGGCTTAAAAACAAAAGATTTGATGATTATGGTTAAGGAGAAATGATATGGATGCAGAAAGAATTAAAAAATTTCGCTCAATGACTTCCGATTCTTACGTTCAATCCATGTTGGATGAATGTCTGGATGATATTGGGCAACTTCAAGCCGAGCTTGAGAGGCTAAAAGATTTATTAAGACAAGTAACGGTCATGTATCCGCAGTTTAGCAACATAAAACAGAGAAGGCTAATGATGAATATTGAGCAAGCCCTGAAAGCAAGAGATTGATTATGGCTGATTTGCCGGTAAATGAGATTGTTGGAATAATAGCAACGGTTCAGGTGGAAATATCAAAAAAAGACTTGACAGATGATAACGCAATACTATACAATACGGGCGGATAGGTTTAGCGACCGAAAAGCAGGACATCCTAACCTGCCTGCCGCCCAAACTTTTTTAGGAACTATTATAGGAGATAGTGCTATGAAGTCTTACAAACGCATTACAGTTAATGGGGAACAAGTCAGGTTACATAGAGCTTTGATAGAAGCATACTTGGGGCGAAAATTGATGCCTTGGGAATTAGTCCATCATCGAGACGGCAACAAACACAACAATGAATTATCTAATCTGGCGATAACTATTCGTAGTATGCACATGAAAACCCATAAAATAGGAGTAGAAACAAGATTTAAGCCTAAATATATTATTGAAAAGGCCGATTTAATAAAACTATATATCAACCAAAAATTACCAATATGGAAAGTTGGTGAAATAATTGGTGCTCCTTACGGTTCAGTTTTTAGGGCATTAAAAAAACACAACATCGTCCGCAAAAATCAACCCTGCAAAATATGTTCTTCTCCGAGCCAATCCACATTAAAAGATATATGCTATAGATGTTATCAGAGAGAATACCACAGGGGGTATCGTGCTAAAACAAGAAGAATTTGAAGATAAATATGTGAACAAAATCCATTGTGCCGATTGTCTGGAAATTCTAAAAGATTTCCCTGATTCGTGCGTGGATTTAGTGATTACGAGCCCGCCGTATAATACTGGCGGAAAATCTTTGGGGTATCACCCGAACAGTAAGACAGGCGACAATTTTTACGACAATTACGCAGACAATATGGGGTTCGAGGAATATACAGCATTTTTGACAAGGATAATTGCGGATTGTTTACGAATATCCCGATATGTTATGTGGAATATGCAGTTACTTGCGAATAATAGAATGACAATGTTCTATTTAATTGAGCAATATAAGCAGAATATCAAAGACATACTAATATGGAACAAACAGGCTGTTTCGCAAATAACGGGCAAAAATGGAACTTTAGCAAAAGGGTATGAGTTTGTATTTATGATGGGCGTTGAAAAGGGTATGGCTTTTTCGTATAACAATTTTCCTCAAAATGGGTACGTCCCAAATAGGCAAACTTGGTACAAGCAAGAATCAATACCGGAACATCACGCTACTTTCCCTTTAGATTTGCCGTTGTATTTCATTGGGCATTTTTCTAAACCTACCGACCTCATCCTCGACCCTTTCTGCGGCTCAGGTACAACCTGTGTAGCAGCTAAGATGCTTGGCCGAAACTACATCGGCATAGACATATCAGAGGAATACTGCGAAATTGCCCGCCAGAGAATCAAGGCCGTTGAAACCGGCGTGCCCGTAAAAGAGCAGAAGCAAGGGCAAGGCGCATTATTTGAAGGGCGGGAAGAAGAGGGAGAATCTCCGACTGATATGAAGTTTGTTGATGACTTTTATGACCTCTACGAATGAACAAAAATTGAGAAACCGAAAAGCTGAATATGCATTATTTGAAAAGGAGTGAATATGAAAGAAAAAGACTTAAGAGAGGAATTAGCCAAATTAGCCCACAGCCAATGGAGCGGCTGGATGAGATATATGTTTGGTAAATGCAGTAAGTTAGGTAACGGCAAAATGCTAATTCCTAAATGGGCTGTTGAAAGATGGGCATGGCAGATGACAGTTCCTTATGACCAACTATCTCAGACAGAAAAAGACTCAGATAGAAAAGAAGCAGACAAATTTCTTGCTTTATTTAAAAAGGAGTAAATGATATGGAAAAAGACAGAGAATTTTTAGGTGAGTTAGTACGAATGGTTTGGGTTGAATGGGCCAAAAAACAAGCCAATCCTAAACAATCTTGGCTAATTGAGTGGGGGAATCTTTCCGCAAACCAGAGAGAAGTTGATTGCTTGATAGGTGTAAAGGTGTCTTCTGTTGCAACTGCTCTAATACAAAGACAAGTCGAGCAACTCCAAGCCGAGAATGAAAAGCTTCAGGCCCTAAGAGACTTAATGCTGCCTTTTTATAAACCTAAGTGCGATATTGCTTTTGACAGTAATGCTTGCCACCCGGAATGTCCCCATCAAGAGCAATGTAAGTCCCCGAAAGAAAATAAAAGCTAAGCCCCTACTACACAAGCAGTTAACCGAAACCTGATATTTTCACAAGAATTTTCTGGACTTCTTGGGGGATTTAGAATATAATACTATATCTATTATGCGGCACGGAAGCGAAAAAAAACAAATTCAGATATAAAGTTTAGCGGCTGAAGTGCCGCCTTTTTTATGCTAAAAATGATGACAGCGCTAATTGTTCTTGTATCACAATATCACGTGGATGCTAAGCCTGAGAGCGGAATTCGAACCCTGAACAGGGTTGGCCACAGCCCCTAATTGTGGCAGTTAATATGCTAAAACTAATTGTAATAACCAGTGAGCAGGGTAGTGCAACCAAACGTGCCCTTGGCTTCGGCCTAAAGCAACGTGCCGGTATATTAAACGGTTTCGGCCCAACCTTGCAGCTTATAGGTAAGTGCTTAGAAGTGAGCATTTACCTAAGAGCTGCATAGATATACTTAAAGGCTACTCACGGGTATTTGAGGTATTATCGGGATACCTATGGAGGGCCGTTTATAAAAAGGGTTACACTACAAATCTCACTGGTTTTGTAGATAAAGCTGGCGGGTTCATTGATGCTCCTGCCAGCGAAAAGCAATATCCTGTAAAAAGGATTGATTGATAAATACCAGTGATGTCGCACGTCATTGGTTTAGAATATGCTCTACAGGAAAACTTTAATAGGGTATAAAAAATAGGCCGGCGTCTAAATGGAGCAAGCACCGGCCTGGAGAGAAAAAGGGGTTATGCTTTAGCGTTGGCGATAGCTTGTTGTAGGGTGCCTGTTTTTTCTTGTAGCTCTGCTGCTTGTAATAAAGTAGTTGTGATTTCGAGAGAAGATAGGCAGGCCATAAATTCTTTGCACGCCTCCAGCAGTTCATCCCGTTGCCGTTTGGTTTCATCGAATAAAGTCCTTAGCTTCTCAACCATTTCTTCGTCGTTTGTGATATTATTGGCTCTGGCCTTAACTATGTCTTCAAATCCCACGCTCATTTTCAACCTCACTTTCTAAGATTTATACACCCACATCAGTAGGATTAGTGGCAGCCCCACAATTAGGGCGACGCACAGGATTATTGCGATTGACAAACTCATAATATTCTCTACTTTCCGGCCACAATCGGCCCTGTATGAAGCTTAATTTTCTTCTAAAATCCACCTCAAAATATCTCGTTTGGTTTCAAGTGAAAGCTGAATTAGTGCCAGCGGAGCATTTTCAATAACAGTTGCGGTTGGATAACTTAGCCGTTCATCTTTTTCGACATCAAATAGCTTTTCTTGTATTTCCTGTTTGCTTTTCATTGCTAAACTCCTTTTAATTAAGGTTTTACATCATACTTATATA
>SDBU01001447.1_pt1 | contig 33848 bp, 21 predicted proteins | sample 2277071 | NCBI WGS metagenome assembly SDBU01 (sample SAMN10397929, study PRJNA504765) | marine sediment metagenome | isolation source: marine sediment core GS08_GC12, 126 cmbsf | place: Arctic Ocean: Gakkel Ridge, Loki's castle | collected 2008 | reverse complement strand
CCAGGTGTTGGCGGCAGACGGAATACAAGTGGGTGTATCTGTTCGGGGCAGCCTGCCCGAGCCGTGGTGAGGCGGTCGGTTATCTGATGTCAACCGCCGGCACGTTCTGTATGAACCTCCATTTAGCCCAGATCAGCCAATCGGTGAACTCGGACGTGCATGTAGCCTTGGTGCCGGATGGAGCCGTCGAGTGAAGAGCTGCGCGTGCCGGACAACATCACCCTGATTCCGCTTCCACCCTACTCCCCGGAACTCAACCCGATGGAGTTGGTATAGTTCTATCGGAAAAGCCACTACTTGGCCGACCGCGTTTGCGCAGATCACGACGCCCTGTATGAAGCCGGCATCGACGCCTGGAATCGATTCACCGACGATCCGGAGCCGGTCAGCTCAATGTGCCATGCCGCATGGGCGGAATCGGCATCGTTAAACCAGACGTGGTATCACAGGGTGCTTACCAAGCTCATTCATCCCGTGGCTGTGATGGAATGGCATCCAGTTGTCAGTCATCAACTGTCAGGCATCTGTTGTCGGTCGTCAGCCCGACGATCGGGCGACATCACACCATGCATTGTCAGAAAACAGGTCACGACCGTGGTTGGTGTGAGTGAGAATGGTCGCATTGCCGTAGTTGCATGCTGATAGCCGATAACTGACAACTGATAACCCCTCATACACCACTTCCCGAGTTCCGGGTTTCCCCGTAGAATCGTCGCCCATGGAGTTCACCAAGATGCAGGGCCTGGGCAACGACTACGTCTTTGTCGAGTGCTCCAAGCAACCCGTCGACGACCCGCAGGCTCTCGCTAAGGCGGTCTCCGACCGCCACACCGGAATCGGCAGCGACGGGCTCATCCTGATTCAACCCTCGAAATCCGCCGACGTTCGCATGGAGATATTCAACGCCGACGGGTCGCGGGCCCAGATGTGCGGCAACGGATTGCGCTGCGTCGCCAAATACGCCCTCGAGCACGGGCTGGCTGCGGATCCCGCCGTCCGCATCGATACCGAGTCCGGGGTGAAGCTTGCCGAGTGTCAGGTGGCCAACGGCGTTGTCCGGTCGGTTCGCGTTGACATGGGTCCGCCGGTCCCGGGCGAGCCCCAGGCTGAATTGCTCATCGGCGGCATCCAATACCGCGTCACGGGCGTGTCCATGGGCAATCCACACGCCGTTGTGTTCGTTTATGATCTCGACGCCGTCGCCCTGGAGGTTGTCGGGCCGCTGTTTGCCCATGCCCCGCAGTTCTCCGGGGGTATCAACACCCACTTCGTCCGGGTCGACTCGCCCACGCACGTGACCATGAAAACCTGGGAGCGGGGCAGCGGTGCGACCCGGGCATGCGGCACCGGGGCGTGTGCGGTTTGTGTGGCGGGAGTGGTGACAGAGCGTACGCAGCGGGCAATCACCGCCGCCCTTCCCGGCGGCGATCTACTACTGCACTGGGCCGAAAACGACCACGTCTATATGACCGGCCCCGCCGTCGAAGTCTTCACCGGCAATTGGCCGGGCTGAAGCCGCTTTAGGGGTGAGATAAGGCGTCAGAGAAGGTGGCAGGAAGAACCTCTTGGCACCATTGGCCGCTTCCGTGCGCTTTGACACCTTTGGCCCGTCTACCCCGGATAATTCACCGCGCGAAGAACGCTGAGAGCCCAGTTAAGTAGGGTGCATCTTGATGCACCTCTCTCCATGTCGGGAAGGTATCCAAGTACGACAACAACAGCGACATCGACATCGACGATGCCGGCGACGACATCATTGTCGACGAGGACTTCGCCTCCACCAGCGTGACCGTCAGCCACGATTACGCCGGGAACACGATCGACGACGGGACGTTCCGCTGCGTCTACAACGCACCTGCCCTTGACTCGACCCCGTCGGCGAAGCTGACCTGGTCGTTTCACGACCACTTGTTGACACCTACGTGTCAACAATGCGGCGTGTCAAGGTTGCGAACCGCCTCGTGGCCGTCAAATCGTCAGAGGACAGCGGAGCCACGACCTTCCAGACGGCTGAGTTCGACGCCCGCGGCCGCAGAATTAACAAAGTGGTAACGAATTCTGGCGATTCGTGGAGCGGAGGCTGATGCGGCGCGGAAACGGGCCGGAATCGTTGTCCCGGGAGCGACAGGGGCAGGATTAGCCCCACGGAGCGGGCAAATGGGCGTGATTCGCCGCGATGGAGGCCGTCTTCGCTTGGATTCAGAGGGCTTGCGCGGTAGGATGACGCATCGGAGTTCGATAAATGGGAAATCTCGGATCACCTGTCGCATTCGTGGCCGCTACGCCCATCGCAGCAACCGCCGCAGTCGGCCGGGCCACGTGGTAGGCGAACGATAATGCGTCAGATGTCTCGCACTGCTGGAAGGAGAAGATGCGATGGTAGTTGGAGGCAGGATTCTATCGGTTCTATTGCTCACCGTTCTTGCGACTGTCCGAGCCGCCGCGGCGGACGAGTTGTATATTCTGGAGAAGGGAGCACACGGCGTCAGCTCCATTGTCTCTCTCAAGAATGTCAATGTCTACGCCGTCCTGGATAGCGTGCTTCTTGCCGGGGCGAACCAATCCGGGGTCGAAGCTCTTAGGCAAGAAGGCGTCGCCGTGAACAGTATCGGAGCCCGGGATGCGAACAGCGATTATTTCGTCTTTCGGATCGACGACCGCGATATCGGCAGATTGGGCACGGATATCAGTATCGTCTATTCTGGGTATGGCGAGGCCGTCGCGAAAACGAAGGACCCCATTCCGCACTCAATCCTGCATCTCTTGAAAGGCCTGACCCGCATATCCTTCGTACCCAGGCAACAGATGAGAACCATACCTCACGTCCCCCCGACAGACCGATTGACCGACCCGGAGATCGAGGCCATCGTCAGTCAGGTCAGTCAGCTCCAGTATACGGCGTATATACAAACACTCCAGGATTTCGGTACTCGCTTCTCGTACACCGACGGGTGTCGCGCCGCTGAGCAATGGGCTCACGATACGCTTGCCGGGCTCGCTTACTCGACTGAGCTGTTTCCATTCTCCTACTCGGGAAACACGTGGTATAACGTCATCGGGCGGAAGACCGGGCTTCTCGATCCCGATGTGATATACATGATCATCGGACACATCGACTCTACTTCGGAGGACCCCTACGTCTCGGCGCCTGGGGCGGAGGACAATGCATCAGGATCGGCCTGCGTCTTGGAGGTGGCCCGCGTCTTGAGCTCTCGTGACTTCGACTACACCATTGAGTTCGTGCTTGTTTCCGGTGAAGAACAAGGCCTCATTGGATCAGAAGTGTACGCGCGGTATTGCCTGGACAACAGCCGCAATATAGCCGGTGTCCTCAATTTCGATATGATATCGTACGCAGGAGAATGGGGCTGGGATACGAATGTCTACAGCGATGAGAATTTCGCTGCAGAGGTGGCTCTCGCCGACTTGCTTGGCGCACTGACCGATAAGTACAGCACGGCCTATTCGGTCCGGGTGAACACCGATGGTACAACCTACGGCAGTGACCATTATTATTTCTCCCTCTACGGCTTTCCCGCGCCGTTTTCGATCGACGCACAGCTGTGGAGCGCCCCCGACTGGTATCCTTGGTATCACACCACCGACGATGTCATTACCCATCTCGATCTCGACTTTGGCACCGAGGTTGTCAAGGGAGCTGTTGCAACGCTGGCTACGGCGGCTGGCTTATACGTGTCCCCACTTATAGCTGCTTGCTGTGATCCTGCCACCGGGGCTTGTTCGGAGTTGTCGGAAGCGGAATGCCAAGCGGCAGGAGGTGTTTACCAGGGGGAGGGCACGGTCTGTAACGGTGATGGGGACGGTGACGGTATAGACGGCGTCTGCGACAACTGTCCTGACGTTTACAATCCCGGGCAGCAGGACGGGGATGGCGACGGAATCGGAGACGCCTGCGATCCACTTACTATTCCGACGGTTTCCCAATGGGGCATGGTAGCAATGGCGCTGCTCGTGCTCACAGCCGGGGCCTTCGTGCTCAGGCGTCAGCCCGGCCGGGCGTAGCCGAGCCCGCCATCGAACGTCTTCACGAGGCCGCTCATTTTTCGGGCGGCCTTACAGCAGAATACGTTTTTGTGTAGCGGTTCTTCGCCCGCGGAACACGTGTCAGAGTAGGCAAATCCGCGCGGGCCAAAGCCTGCGGCTCGCTACACAAAAAGTGACTCCGCTCCAACGATGCCCAAGAAGCCATGACCGCCCTGGTCGGCTCGCGGTAGTCCCCGGAAACCCGGCCGAGGCGGTGGTCAGACCTCCAACGGGGAGCCGCGGGGGCTTAAATCCGTCGCAGGGAGCGGCCGACTCAGTTGCCCGAGATAGCCAGCACCGCGTCGGCGACAACTACCGTGTGGCTCGCGTCCTTGGCGCTGACCCGGATGGTCACCTGATCAAGAGTGTTGAGTATCTCGCCCGCTGACGCCGCGGACACGAACACCCCATCGGCCGCGGTGTCGTCCGGAGCTTCGCCGTTGTCTCTGGGAGCGAAGTAGAAGTAGGCCGGCACCTCCTCATAGCCCGCGTGCACCCCATCGACAAGGGAATCCGCGGCGGCGTTGGTCACGTCGGCAAGACCGCCGGGATCGCTGATCGACGCGTGCAGGTAGAGCGACGCCTGCGGATCGATCCGCGGATAGGCCGCGGGGCTGAAGGCGATCCGGTCTATCGACGGGGCATCCGGAACCGCCGTCGGGTCGTTGAGGTACCCGACATGGTAGGCGGCATTCAAGGGGAACACGCCGTACTCGGTCCAGAAGGCGATGCGGGTCCCGTCGTCGCTGATGGCCTGCATGCCCGTCGAGTCAATGGCGATGTTGGTGACATTCCACGCGGGGAACAGGTGGATTCGCCCCGACCCGTCGGTGTTCATAAGAAGACTGCCGTTCGCAGCGCTGTCGTTATAGAACATCTTCGAGCCGTCGTAGGTGAGAGCCGGTCCGCCGACGTTGAAGCCGGTTGTCGCCAGGGCGATCTGGTTGCTGCCGTCGGGATTTACAGAGTACCAAGTTCCCCCGGAACTTCCGGAGTAGTAGACGATGGTTGAGCCGTCTCCGCTGATGGTGACGTGGGACTTGTTGACACCTTCGGGGTCGCTGGTGAGCTGGGTGAAGCTCCCCCCGCTGAGCACGAACAGTTCCGTCTGAGAGCTGTAACCCGTGTCACCCCAATAGGCATACATGGCGAACGCGATTACGGACCCGTCGGCGGAGGCGGAGAACTCCGAGACCTGGGCACCGGCAAAGCCGTTGTCGTAAAGCACCTCTGTGTCATTAATGACCAGCTCCGGGAGCCCGCCGCTGCCGGCGATCCGCCACACATCGTTGTCGTTGATATCGTCCTCCAGAAAATAGACGTAATCGCCGGTGGTGGTGGGCTGAAGACTCTGCACCCCCGCAAGGCCTGGTACGTCCGCGGTGTTGAGGATCTGAGTGATCGCCCCACCTTCCACCTTGTACAACAGATCGAACCAGCGGCGGAAGAAGGCCCGCGAGCCGTCGTAGTTGATGGCCACCTCCCAGATGGAGTCGACTTCCGCAGGTGCGGGAATGATGGTCTGATCGGAGCCGTCAACGTTCATGGTCACGATGGACAGGGCCCCGGTGTCGTTATCCAAAACCGCCCAGACCAGCCGGTTGCCGTCGCCGCTCATGGCCGCGTGGAGGATCCCGTACCCCGGGTTCTGGTCGCCGGTATCCCAGAGCCGGTCATAAACCGCCTGGAAGGTGATTTCAGACGCCACGATCGGGACGAACACCGCGGTGACCGACGCGTCCTCGCTGATCACCAAAGATGCGGGGTTGTCGGTCCCGGTGAGATCACCCTGCCATGAGTAGAACCGCCACCCGTCCGCAGGGACGGCGGTCAGCTCCGCCCACGTTCCCGGCTCATACTCACCGCCGGCGGGGTCGACGGTCCCCTCACCTTCCACGGCCACCAGCAGTTGGGGCAGGTCCGAGACGTTGTCGTTGACGTTTCCGTTGTCAACAGTATTGTCATTCACGTTGTCCGTGACATTGTCATTCGCGTTGTCCGTGACATTGCCATTCGCGTTGTCGACGACGTTGTCGTTCACGTTGTCCGCGGTGTTCTCGTTCTCATTGTCGGCAACGTTGTCGTTGGCGACTTGATTGTCGTTTTCGTTGCCAGCGATATTCTCGTTGACGTTTTCCGCGGTGTTTTCGTTTTGGTTATCCCCGGGGACTTGAACCGGAGGACCGAACTCGATCGCTATTCCGTCGATGGTAATCAGCACGTCCACGTCCGCGGTCATCTCCAGACATAGCGTGAAGGAACCGGACAGAATCCACGCCAACGCCTGCGAGGGTATGTCGAGGTTGACCCGATCGACGCTCACCAGTCCGTTGCCGAAGCTGAGCTGGAAAGTGCCGATGAAGATCCCTTCGTCACACGGCTCGATGGTTGTGGAGGGGCCGATGTAGATGTTGAGTTGGGCGGTGCCGCTGATGGCCTGCGATACCGTTTGGGCCTTCAGCTCCCCCAGAGGAAGGACCGCAACTTCATTTGTGTCCAGCGAGACCACGGCGCTGCCCGGAGTGTCGGTGGGTAGCTTGGAGGCGAACAGGTCGACCACCTCAACCTTGCTCTGAACGGGATCGCCGCCGAGACGAAGCTCGAAGGTCCCGCTGGCTCCCAGCGTCAAAGTGAAAAGCTCGTTGGAGATCTTGATCCCATCGTCCGTGGACTCCACGACGACCGTGCAGGCGACAATCGTGCAGAGAACGAGGGACGCGCTGAACCACACCCCGACTTTGGTACGGGTCCGCATCTTGTTCGCTCCTTTCAAATGGCACTTCGGATTTCGAGCAACTCCCGGGTCGCAGCCGTCCAGACCTGACCTGGCGGCGGGAACGGATGCGACTGGTTCAAAAAATAGCCCTTACTGCTGATTTGTCCACAGTAATTCGCGGAACTTTCCCGAGGTGCGTTCTCCCTACGACAACGCCCACGCCGGTGTGCCCGCTCCGTGGGCGACGGTCTTCCCCAAGTGTCCACGCCCGGAAGCGGCACGTTGTCCCAAATTCGTGACACCGAGGCCCGAGCCCCTGCCGGGGACGGGGGCGGCCAGACCGTGTGCTACGCGACCGCGACTCAGTAGAGATTCTGTGCAACCAGGGACTCCAAAAGCGGGGAGGAAACGGCGGAAACCGGCCTTGGAGGCGTCGCTGGCGAAAAGAGGGTAGCTGTCGTTCCTGAAAACTCCATCCAGGCAGAACCTGACGCGTCGAGGGAAGAGTTGGCGTGGGTACGCGCCGCCGACATGGGCAAGCGTTCGATGAACGTGCGCGCCCTGGCGCGAACATCGCCCGATTTGAAGGGGACGCGCGTACTTCAACCTCGATGGCCGACACAAGCGAACCGGTTCGAGAACTCAAGCCGCGCGGCGATACCGATGATGCAGCCCGCCAACCTGGGGAATCGCGATCACCCTGCCACGGTCCGGTGGCTCAACATCGCGTGCAACCGGCGAGTTTCGATCCAGCGACAAGTGCGCGCGGGCGTGATGGCAGTGGTCGAAGTAATCGGTGAGGAGCCGTCGGAGGTGGCGCTGGTTAAGAACGATGCAATGATCAAGGCACTCGCGTCGAATCGATCCGATGAGTCGCTCCACGTACGGAGAACGCCAGGGCGAACGATACGCGATGACCACTTTCTCGATACCCATGTGCTTGAGCCGCCGGCGGAAGAAATCCCCGTAGATGGAGTCGCGATCGCGGATCATGTGTCGTGGGGCTTCATCTTCGGGAAAAGCTTCGATGATCTGCTGCGCTGTCCACGTGGCTGTCGGATGCGCCGCGACGTTGACGTGGACGACCATGCGGCGGTGATGGCGGAGTATGCTGAAACAGAACAAGATGCGAAACGTCGCTGTCGGTACCGTGAAGAAGTCTACAGCTCAGGACCGCCAGTTGTTGGCGCAGAGCGAGATTCTCGGCAGCCAGCTCGGCGCGGTCAGCTATGATGCCTCGGATCAGGGCAAGGACGATTCGTACGGCGCTCATTTCACAGGCCTCCCGGGCTGTTGATTCGACATGAGGGTACGCAAGAGGGCCACGAGAGGCGACGCGCTAAGTCCTTTGCTGACAAACATTTCAAATAGGCAGGAACGACAACAGACGCTCGGCAGGGACAGCGCGTCGAGCTTTGAAGCTCGCTTTGTGGGCGCGTCACGCCAGGCTTGCGCCGACAGGGTACGCGGGAACTACTGACCGTCAGGGAAGCTCGCCCGAAAGATTCCCCGCTGCCAACTGTACAGCACCACGCCGAAGTGGCTCGAAACGGCCAGCCGGGGTCCCGGCAAGTAGATGTCCGGCTCATACACATCTTCAGGAAGGCGGACCCGGCTGCGCAGGAGCCTCCGCTTGTGCGGATCGAGCGTGAACCATTCGTGGTTGATGCAGTGGACGAGACCGTCGTAAGACACGGCGGATTCGATCGGTCTCCAGTGTGGCGCTTCGGCCTGCAGTCGGACGAGCTCGTCCGGTTCGGATTGTGACGGGTCCAAGGCGCACACTGGACTGTCCAGGGTGAGGAGCCGGCCGCCGACCACAAGCGGTACGGTGCCTCTTGGCCAATCGTGCGGGAAGGGTTGGACACTGCGCTCGTGCGGATCAACCAGGATGAGGTCAAACCTGTAGCGTCCTGCGTGAGTGGCGTTGACCATGAGCGAACGGTGGACCACCACGCGGGGATGTCGCAAGCCTGGGTTCGAGAGGGTGACGGCAAACACCGGATCAAAGGCCAGGCCCACGTCACTCCGCAGCTTCTGGTCGGGCCAGCCTTCCTGGTAGAACTTCCGGGCTTGGTGGAAAATGTCCACTTGCTTATGCGTGCCGTGTTCCGGATCGGCCTCGAGGCTCAGGTTGGCGATCCACGTCCGGCCGAAGCATCCCACGGCGCATATCTCGCCGGGACCCAGCGGGGCAATCCGCAGGCCTCTGCTCGCAGGCGGCAATCCGTCGGCTGCACTGAAGGTCGCAACGATGCGTACGGTGGAAGGATCGATAACGTGGAGGCCATAGTCCTCTCCCCTGCAGGCCACCCACACGAATCGGCCATCCCACTTCACGTCAACAATGTCCTTCCACGGCTTCTTGTCCGCGCGAGGGACCGGCATGAGCTTGCCCGGTTCGTTCATGACGTAGACGCACAACGGTCGTCTCTGTTCGTAGCCCTCGATGAGTTCGCCGTGGTTGCCGTTCTGATAGACGGCCTTCTCGTTGCCCCAGATGACGTCGCAGCCTTCTCCACAGGCCAGCCAGCCACCGTGAAAGAGGAGGGCCTCGTGGGCGAACGGCCTTCCATCGGGGGGCATCAGGGGAGCGATCGGTGTAAACGTCACCTTGCCAAACCGCCGGAGCCCGTTGTTCGGTCGCGAGCTCATCTCCGGCAACTGTATTCCGAATTTTCGTCGCAGCATCAGACGGATGCCGGGCAGGTCACCGGCCGTAGCCTCCCGATGCGGATAAGCGGTGGCGATCAGCGCATTGACCCGTCGCACCAGCTCCTTCTTCTCTTGCGGCAGCAGGAAGTAGTCGTACCATCCCTTAGAACGTCGGGCATGGTCCTGCTGGGTCGCGACGATCAGCTCCGCGAAATCCGCCAGTACTGATGTCGGCCCCTCTTGCACGCGCCGCAGCTCAGCCAGGAGATCGGCGAAGTCCTGGGGATGCTCCGTTGCGTAGCTGAAGGTCCGTTGGATCAACATGCACTGACCGTCGAAACCCTCCGCATGCCGTCCGAAGGCAACGACGAGCCGCCGGACCAGGTCGAGGAACTCCTTCGCGGTGAACAGCGCTTCTTCGCCCCGTCCGCCCTGCCAGTGCTCTTTCTCGGCTACACACCTCGCGGCTGTTCGGGCTAGGGCCAGCAGTCTCTCCCTACTCCCTTCATTCCGCTGGTCGATCAGCAGGCGATTGTTCCGCAGGATGTACAGAACGTTATCGACCTTCGCCAGGCACACTTCGCGCTGGAGGTCGCGGATGCCATACACGTCTTTGGTCCAGCTGGCGTAGGCCGGCAGGGTGCACTTGTCCCAGTAGCCGCCCATCGCCCGTTGCTCGACATCTCCGTAGGTATGAGAGCGTAAGTAGTGCGCTAGATGCTCGAGCCCAAGCAGTGCATGGCGGCGCCACCGACGGGCGGCTTCTTTCTCTTGGGGAGTGAGGCTGACCGGTTGAATGCGCAGGGCGTGTTTCATGCCGGACCGGTCTACGAGGTGCTCGCAGGCCGCGAAGATGTCGAAGTGAAGAAGCGTGCGATCCGGATCCAGGAGTAGAGCGGCTTCGGCCAGACGAACGGCGTCCTCCCAGTGGCCCAGCATTCGTGCAGCCCGCGAGTGCTCTTCGAGCATATCCGCTTCCAGAATCTGCCCGCTCCCGTTTCCCAGGGATGGCGATCTCCCGATCTGCTCGGTCAGCATCTTCATCACGGTTTCTTGCAGAAACGACCTGACCGAGGCCGGCCCGAGGCCGGTCCGCTTCTCGGCGGCCATCACCCGATCGCCCAGACGCAGCACCAGCCTCACGTCCACCGTTCGGGCGTCGCCGCGCTCGTGGTTGTGATACTCGCCTATGATGTACCACGGCAGAGCTCGTTCTACCCTGGGCTCACCGCGAGAGATTGCCAGCTCTTTGGCTACTTCACGAGCGCGGCCCAGGTCAACGACAATCGTTCCCGGAATCCGAAGGACAGCCTGGGTCACCAGCCGAGCATATGCATGTTTGAGGTGGGTGAAGTCGAACGTGAAGTCGCCACTCGCAAACGGTGGGACAGCCACGACTGCGCTTACGGGTTCCCGGGCGCGCCGGGCAGCCTGGGTGATCCTCCGCGAGATCAGGTCGGCCATCCGAACGGCCCGGTCGTCCCAAACGATCTTATCGTCAGAGAGCACCAACCCGTGCCTCGTCTCCACGACGTGCAACGCGACGACCCTTCCCTCGGAGGTTACCTGTGCCTCGAGAAGAACCAACAAATCCGCGCGCAGGAAGGCTCCGGTGTTCCGGCGCGACGCCCTGTCGCTCGTAACCGTCAACGATATGGCCCGCTCGGTCATTATCCGTTTGATTTCACTGCGGCTGAGCAGGACCAGTTCGGAGTTGCGGGCAAGCTGAGCATCCACCTGGTCAAGAAACGCGGCCTCTTCCAGCCCATGCGCTGGGGACGCAATCACCGCACAAGTCGTCTGAGCGTGAACCGCAACCGGTATGCATGCCAACGCGACCGCCATCCGTGCGGATCTGCTGAGCAAGTGTGTTCTCACGGAAGACACCATGGCCGTGCAGGGTTCCTTAGAGCAAAAGGGCTTTGTCCCGGGAAGAGCAGACGTCAAGGCCCGTCGCTTGTTCCGGGTTTCGGGGCGCCGTTGCGATACAGCCGAGCCAACAGTGCGTCGAACGCTTCTGTGGCAGCATCCTCAAGCGCCGACTTGGCAGCCAGGGATTCGACAAGATCGACACGAGCGCCGATGCCTTTGTCAGCCGCCAGCACACGTCTGCCGGGGACCGGCACAAGGCGCAGCTCCACGCGGGCCCGGCAACTGGTCATCCCCAGAATCTCGGCTGCGTATGCACTGATCCCTTCGCCTTCCAGTAGGTAGTCGACCTTGCGATCGCCGTAGTGCCCGGTCTGCAGCAGGGCCTCCTTCCAACCCGTGATGGGATTGGCCGGACGGATCGCTTCGATGCCCAGGTCCTGTAGGCGATGGAGCAGCGCCATACTTGCTGCCGGGTCCTTCAGGGGACGGGAGACGTGCTCCTCGGTCACATCGATCACAACCACGGTCCCGCGCAGAGGGGCCGCCAACACGCGAAGCGCTGCCAGCGGATCGTCCGCGTTGTCCCCCTGCCTCGGACGTTGTAGCCCAGCGAACGCGGAGGTCAGTTTCGGATCGAGCCGCTGAAGAAGGGTTTCGACGCCAATCTCCACCAGCGCCTTGACGGATACCACGGTCTGTACCGTGGTTTCGACGTCGATGATCTTGAGCACAAGATAGTATGTCTGCCCGATCCTGCTGGCTCGTCCGACGAGCACGTATTCGGCGCCCAGAAACCCGCCGAGCTTCACCGCGGCCCCGGTCGCCACCAGACCGGACAAGGTCATCTGGTGCTCCAGGGCCACCTTGTCGATTTCATTGCGGTTCACTGTGGTGATCCCCGGCAACGCCTCTACCATCACGTTGATCTGGTCGGTCATCGCGGCGGGTTCGACTTCGACGTTCTTGCCCATGTTCAAGTCGAAGATCGCCACCCGAATGGGCCGCAGCGCAGCGTTTGACGACGGCTCTGGTTGCTGAACTCGCGGATCCGTCGCAGGTAATGCCGGTCGTTCAGGCACCGGGTCGGTTGCAGCGTCGGCGGCTGGGTCGGACGTGGGGGTCGCGGGCTCATCGGCTGCTGTCGAAGCAAGCGGATCGTCCACTACCGGTGCCGGCGGGCCCACACCTTGGGGAAGCACCGCCCCAGAGGACAGCGTCACGATCAACCCGATGAATACAACGACTGTCTTGTCAATCCGATTCCTGTAACACATGTCAATTACTCCCTCGCTCCGGTGCCAGCGGAACGCCGTAGTTCGTGAGGACGTCCATGAGTCGAAGCCGCGCCGGCGCCGACGGTGGTAAGGTATCGTTCTGCAGCCAAGTCAGCCCCGGCCGTTCCTTGATCTTCTGTTTCTTGCGGTCCACGCGAAGCCAACTCCATGCGTCAAGCAACTGGTCGTCGCCGAGAATCAGAAGTGGGTCGGCTGGCGAAACCTGCATTTCCAACTCAGCGAGAGTCCTGCGATGCCGAGGCGGCGGCGTAGTGTCGCCCCGCAAGTCCAGGACGGTGAGGATGCCCACCTCGTCGCCTTTGGGTGTCGCGCGACTCGCCGCCGTCAGTATCGTGCGTTCCTGGGCACCAGGATCCGTGTCCGCCGAAAGAACGGTCATGCGCCGTAAGGGACCGGTTTGGGGTAGTGAACCGGCTGCGATCCGAAGAACAGCCAGAAGCAGCTCATCGGCCACCTCATTGCGCCCCAACTGCTGCTCCCATGGAAGGTAGCTCACGACAACCGGTCGCTCATTGCGTGGAGCCCCAAGTCGCTCGACGAGTGGTCCACGCTCGCCGTCGATCCAGAAGGACCGATTCATGACGACGCCCGGCGCACCGTAAGCGCCGCGGAAGACAGGTGGCTGCGGCCAGTGCTGCGCGGCGATGGTCGCCAAGGCCCCCCTCATGTTGCCCGGTTCGACGGTAATCTCATGTGGACGGGGCGGGGCATACCATGGCGCAGCGAGGACCAACACGTTGCATTGTGCCTGGTCAGCCAGCCGCAGCGCATCCGCGATGGATTCTCCAGCACGCTCGGACCCGACCACGAGCAGATCGCCGTCCACGTCAGCACCGGGCAGGCGTCGCCCACGCACCTGCTCAGGACTTCTTCGTTGAACGACGATTCCGACAGCGTCGGACCACTGGTCGAACCAAGCGGGTGTGCCGATCGTGTAGATGCGGAAGTCCTTGTCGGGCCACGGGCGTGCGCCATCCGGGTACGCAATTAGTTCGCCAAGAACAACCGATGGATCACCGGGCAGAGCCACGGAGAAGACAACCGGGCTACGCACCGCTGGGAGCGTCACCGACACCACGCCATTCACTACGGGAACCAGATCGCTCCAGTTTCGACCGTAAGCGCGTAATATGACACTCTCCGGCAACGGTTGCTCATCGGCCTCCAGAATGTACGCGACTTCACCTCCGGATCGGGCAAACATGATGAGGGTCCCTCCATCCGGCGGCGCCACCGTTCGGCATGCTAGATTGACGATAATCAGACAGGGCCACACGACCTCTACCCCCCCGGCTCAAAAGGCAACTGGCCGGCACTGGCGCTCACCAGGAAAACGCGGTCATTCAAAGCAACCTGCCCGAGTCGTCGTTGCGCTTCGCCAAGCTGACTTCGCCCGGCGAGGCTCCCCCAGACCTGTTCAGGTCCCGTTTGGCCGCCCACGGTGATGGTGTATCGCACGTCGACGGTGCCGTTGCGCAGCCTCGGCGTAAGTTCGATGTCGGTGAAGTGCATGGGAGCATCCGTGTATGGGAACCGAACGCGAACCCGCTCGCCTTCGCGACAAATCACGACGTAGTTGCCGACTGACGTTGGCGAGTCCCGGTCCGAGGAAAGGTGGAGGAACACCGCGACGGGTACTCCCTCGTGCCTGTCCGACGGTCGGGGTTGGAGGCTGATGGTCTGGTCGTCGGCTGCATACCAGGTGAGCGGGCCGGCCACCGACTCGTGGAACGCGAAGACGCTTGCTGCCTGGCGCAGCTCGTCAACCGCCAGCGCGTGCGGCGTCCACGGCAGCTCGAGACCCGGTGCCCGCTCGTACCTACCGTCTCGGTCGGTTGTCAGGAACCCGGCCGTCACGAGGACACCGCCCAAGACCGCAGCGGCAGCGAACCGCGCCACGGGCCAGACCCCGGCGGCGTAGCGGGGCCGCGGACTCCGGGTTGTGGCGACGTGGGCGGGTGGTTCTCCCTGGCGCCGCCATGGGGACAGCGACTCGCGCATCTGCAGGAAGCCCTTCAGGCGACCGCGGGACTCGGGATCATCCAGTACGCTCAACAGTACGCGGTTGCCTCGATCACTATCGAGTTCCCCGTCAACCAGTTCTGACAGTTCAATATCTTCAATATGATCGTTCATGTCTCGAACCTCAAAGTTGAACGAGTTGCGACCCGCTCCATCAAGATCTGCTTGGCTCGCCAAACGCGGGAGGCGACCGTCCCGCGCGGCTGTTGCTGGATGGCCGCGGCTTCGTCGTAGCTGTACCCATCGAGCTGGGTCAGAACGAACGCGGCACGGTATTCGTCCGGCAGCGCCTCCACGGCCGCCGACGCGATCTCGAACAGTTCTCGCTGTGTTGCTTCTTCCACGGGCCCCGGGTTCAGACAGGAGACCATCCCGGCCAGCTCACCGTCGAGATCTATCCGGTCCATGATTCCTCGGCTACGCCTTCGCATCTGATCGAACGCGCAGTTCACGACGATGCGGTGCAGCCAGGTTGCCGCCGCCGCCCGCCCGTCGAATGTCTCCATGCTCTTCATCGCTTTGACACACGCATTCTGGACCACCTCGTGCGCTCGATCCGCATCTCCCACGATCCGCAGGGCCACACGGTGCATGCGAGCCAGGTGCCGGCTCAAATCGATACCCGACGGTTCAGCCATGTCCACTCCGACCTGCCATCTGTTCCCTGATTACTTAGACTCCGCCGGGGCCGACTGTTTCCCGGGCTGTTGTGGAAACTCCCGGGTTTCGGCCCGGCCCTCCCCATCGACGAACTCCACCTGCCACGCGCCGTCGAAGGGCTGCTCGTTCGTGGCGTACAACACGAGGCCGTAGCTGTCCGAAACCACAAGGCGGCCGTATCGCAACCCGCGGGGCAAGGGTATGTCGCGAACCACGGTTTTCCGCTCGACGTCGATCGTCGCCCATCGCTCGCTGACCCAGTGAACGAAGCCGTCGTGATACACGGCCGAGCCCGCCGGCCCCACCGAGCGGTTCGGAAGCTGCACCGGTTTGATTTCCTTCCGAACAAAACGAGGCGGGTCAGCCCAGGCGAGGGTAAAGTAGAGGCCGATCCCAGGACGCCGCTGCTCGAAATGGAAGTGAGTCGGGGCCAGCAGAACCCTCCCGCCTACGACCATGGCTGAGGCATGCACACTCCAACGCGTCGGCACGACGTCCACCGTGCGGGCGGCCGGGTCGATGATCAGCGGTCCGGGGTAGTGATTGTTCAGACCGATCTGCCGGCGGGCCAGTATCCACGGATCGGGCGAGTCGGCACGCGGAACGGGGATCAGCTCCTTCGGCCGGAACGCGTAATCAGGTCCGAAGTTGTGATCCGCGGGCGGACTGACCGAATCCGCTACGGTGCGGGCTTCGTGGAACACGTCGACTTGCTTGCTGATCTGACCGTTTGGTCCTGTTCCCAGCGTAAGAATCCCCACCCAGGTACGCCCGAATGCCCCGACGGCGCAGATCCGACCCGGAGCCAGGGCGGCCAGCTTACAGCCATCCGTGGTCGGTAGGACGCCATCCGCCCGCCCGAAGACCGCCACCGTCTCCAGCGTCCCCGGATTGATGACGTTGATCTGTCGATCCTCGCCCTTGCCGGCCAGCCATAAGTATCGCCCGTCCCACGCGATTCCATCCGGGACGCCCCATCCCTCGCCCAGGATGGCGGAGCAATCCTCGACGATGCCGCGCTCGCGCATCAGTAGCAGGGGGCTTCCCTGGCCCTGCAGGATCTCACCCGCGCCGCCGCAGTTGTACCATCGCGAAGGATAGCGCCATTTAACGGTTACTGCGTTGCCATCGTGATCCTTCAGGAGGATCGGCGTGAGTAGCAAGTCCTCGACGCGAAGCGGCTCGTGCCGCGAACCTCCCGCAAGACGCTCGGCGTCGTACAGGCCGAGGTGTCCTTTGAACCCCGCGATCAGCCATCCACGCTTCTGAGGGGTGATCATGTGGTTGGGCATCATCGAGTCGATCATGTCGAGCGCAGCGCACCCGTCCCCACCCTGCCTGGCCTGGTGGAACGTGCGGATCACGCGCGCGGCGACGCTTGCGCTACCCTTGGACTCCACTTCCAGTCGGTCCAGAAGCCCGGCAAACTCCTTTTCCGCTTGGGCTTCCCGCAGCCACAAGATGTCCTGCAGCAGCCGGACCTGAACCCACAGGCCCCGATCATACCGATCAAAGCCCAGAACGATCCGCCTCATGGCGTTGTGGTATTCCCCAATGTCAAACCCCTCCCCCGGCATGAACGTCCACGGCGCATAATCCGCCAGAAACTGCAAACCCAACTCTTCGTTACCAAATCGACCTCCGCGTAAAATCGCCAGCATGACCTCCAGCTTGGCCCGACCGATCGCCCGTTGGAGTTCACGCAGGTTGTTCGGATCCCGACCCCAGCGATACGCCCCCACCCCCGTTCCGTGCCAGTAGCGCCCCATGTCATAAGACTCAGCCACCGGCAGCCCCCGGTGGCGAACGTAGTGTCCGAAGTGCTCGATGCCCGCCAGTGCGTATTGCCGGCGCTGGCGAGGTGAAAGGTGACGCGAGAAGCGTTCATCTCTGTTCGGCTTTGTCCGGGCCCGTTCGCCCCGCCGCCCGTCATCGAACATTAGCCTGATAGAGGCCTCGAATATGCGAAAGTGCAACCGCACGCGATCCGGGTCGAGCAGCAGGCAGGCCTCGGCCAGTTGAGCTGCCTCCTCCCATTCTCCGGTTAGCCGGAAGGCCTCGACACGCTGCTCGAGTAGGTCCGCCTCCAAGACCGTTTCGGACTCCTGCACCGCGGCAGGAGCCTTCGGGCCTAAGACCTTCTTGGTAAGCTCGAGGACGTCCGACCGAAGACGGCCCTCAACCGCGCTGGGCCCCAGCCCAGTCCTCTCGGTGGTGCCAAGCGTCTCGTCACCTTGACGCAGTTCGAGACGAAGATCGATCCGGCGCTCGGCGGCGGGTCCGTTATTGCGGTATCGTCCGTGAATGTACAGGGGTAGCGACCGCTTGACCGACGGGTACCCCGCGGATACGGCCAGTTCGCGCGCGATTTCCGGAGCCTGCTCAAACTCCACGACCACCACACCGGGCAGCCGGCTCAGCACGGCCTCAACCAGCCGGGCATAGGACTGCTTCAGGTGTGCAAAGTCATACAGCAGGTCATCAGACTCGAATGGGAGTACCGCAAAGACATGGTCGAAGCCCGCGTCCAGCTTCCGACCGAGCTGGCCAACTCGCCGAGCAATCCAACCCGCGATGGTGTCAGTCTGCTCTTCCCACACGAATGCCTCGCGGGTCAAACGCAGCCCGTACCGGGTTTCGACCACGCTGACGTCGATGATACGTCCATCGTCGACCCGCCGGGCATCCATCATGACCAGAAGGTCGGCCCGTAGAACCTCGCCCCAGTTCTTCCGCGACTGCCGCGAGCCGCCGTTCATGGTCAGCGAAAGGGCATGCTCACTCAGAACCTTCTCGATGTCGGCGCGATTGAGCAGGACCAGCTCCGGGTCCTGTTCGAGTTTCAACTCGACAAGATCAACCAGCTGCGAATCCGCCAATCCGCACGAATCGGCGGCGATGACGGCGCAGGTCGTGCCCGCCAGAACCCTGGGCGCTCCGCTGTACAGGAGAGCCACCATTACCAGCGCGACGGCGACCCGCCGACGGCAGACCGTCGTGCGGGATATCAAATGCGGTTCCATCGGCGTCGTCTCGCCTCGGGTGCTGGAGCCTGAGGTGCAAGCTCCACCGTGCGGGCCACTAACTCGAGTTCCGGGCCTCGGAGGGGTGGCAGGAGCTGCACCTGCTACGTCAAGCTACTCGTCGTCACAGCGCGTCCATACTCTTCAGACGTCAGCCGGGGAGACTTGTTTCCCAACTCGTCGGTAACGAACGTCTTCGAAACATGCCACTCCGGCGACTTGGTGTCGAAAACGCAACCCTTATCGGACTGTGTTACTTGGCTGCTCGTTGTGGGTGTTGTGGGTCCTGAAAACCCTTCGGGGCACAGGAACCGCGGTTTCTGGCCTCTACACAGCCATCTGCAATTGACGCGTGTCCTTCCTGTTTATTCCGTACTCCTTGTCAGCAAAGCACTTACAGGATTGCCTCTCGTGGCCCTCTCGCGTAGCCGCGTGGCGAACCCACAGCCCGGGAGGCCCGGTGCTTCACGCCCTTTTTGTCCTGATTCGAAGCATTATGGCCGACCGCGCCGTGCTGGCCGCCGAGAACCTCCCCCTCCGGCAGCAGCTCGCGATCCTGGAGCAACGCTCGAAACGGCCGCGGCTCCGGAATCGCGACCGCATGTTCTGGGTGTGCTTGTCGCAGATCTGGACGTGTTGGCGTTCTTGCCTGCCCGTTTGCCAGGAACCAGCCAGGAAGTGACCATTCACTGACATGGGGGAAAAAGGCCCTCAGCCTCGCCGTCATCCAGTGCTCTCGAGACTACGGAACGCCGATCTGGGCGCGGACGCGGTTCTCGATCGCCGCAACAGCCAATCCGTGTTCGGCCGAATAAAGACACCCTACGGGGTTTCAACTCGCTTCTGGACACGCTTCAGGCGGTCGTGCTGCGGGTCAAGCTGCGCTACCTCGACCGGTGGAACGAAACGCGACGGCGCCTCGCGGCGCGATACATAAAGCTGCTCGGCTCGTTGGGGTTCGTGCTGCCGACGGCGCGCAGGGACGTCGAGTACGGGAAATAACGTTTTAGCCCGTTCACGGACTTCTCGTAGAAGTGCCATGACGCTGCCGCAATAGCGATCGAAACGGCCGCATAGATCGGAAAGTGCAGCCAATCACACGCCGGCTTTGACATGCCAAAGAACGGGGCCACATGGTACCGAAGCAGACGGGGCACGCAGAAGTGGAACACGTACAACCCATAGCTGATTCTTCCCAAGTAGATCAGGACAGGTTGGCTCAGGAGTTTTCCCGCTATCCCTCGGAACCCAACCGACGCCCGCCCGACCAGCCAGACGAACACAAGCCCGGCTGCGCTCTCGCCAATGATCGTATCTATCGGGCTCGGAAGCACCTTCCGTCCGATAAGATAGAGAAGAAGCAGTGGTGTTCCGACTCGGATACCGATACGGAGGAGGCGCTCGGCGTACTGCGTCCCGTGCCTATCGGAGGCCACGAGAATCGCGAGCAGGCTGCCCATGCCAAGCGTGTCGAAATGGGCGGGCATCATCATTTCCACCTGAAACGCCGTCAGGCCGTACGCCAGGGCGACAGAACGCAGCACCGGTCCGAGGATCACCACCCCCAGAATCCCTCGCAGCAGGAATCTGTGGGGCAGCAACAACACCAACCAAGGCCACGTCAGGTAGAACTGCTCTTCCACGGCGAGTGTCCAGAAGTGTGCGATCAGGGTTCCATATGTTGCCCGGTCACAGGCGAACAGGAAATTCTGAAGGTATGCGAGAAACACGACCAGATGTTCGCGCATGGCCGGGAACATCACGGAAATAAGGGCCAGGTATGCATAGTAGGCGGGAAACAGGCGCAGGAAGCGACGGGCGTAGAAGTGTCGAAGGACCGTTCCGAGTGGACGCCGCGCATCACCCACATCTCCCCGCGCGGACAGCAGAATGCGGGTGATCAGAAACCCGCTCAAGACAAAAAAGAGTCTGACGCCCAACGATCCCCACGGCAGCGCGGCCCTAACGGGGTCGGTCGGTTGCACAAAATGCTCTATGAAGACGGCCAGGACGGCCAAGGCCCGCAGACTGTCGAGTTGGGGCATGTACCCGAGGACCGCGGGTTGACCACGATTCCCGTGACCGACCGATGCTGATGGTTTCGCCGACGGATCGTCAGGCTGGTCGGCAGGGCTGACGGCGGGGCTTCGCGCAACGTGCTCGGTGGATCCGGTCGGGCCGGTACCCGCCCGATCATGATCACTCGATGACATCCGGCGAGACTCCGACGCGCGGCTTCGAATCCCGGCGCGAGCTGTGGTGACAGGGATCCCCGGCTGGTCTGGAAAGCCGGCACCTGGCGCCCGGAACGCTGACCGGAGGGAGCCAGTGCTGGGTTCGAGTCCAGTCCGTCCCGAGCAACGCCGACGTTGCTCACGGAAGGGTTATCGGCCATGCCGGTCCGCCGATTGAGCCAGGCCGCGGTGTACGCCCGGGCGTTCGGGTGTTTCTGACTCTGAGCGGCCCTCGCCCGGCGGCAGGAATGAGACAAGGATCCCGTGGCCCCACTCCGTCCCGTTGCCGATACACGTACTTATCCCGTCTTCTCTCTTTTTCCCCCGGCGATAGCGTCCGATATACCGCAGTGATGGCCACGCTGGAAAGGAGCGATAACCGGACTGCACCGCCGTACGCGTCGGAACCGTCCGTTACAACGTCGACGGTTGGGTCGCACTGGCTGCAACTGGCCGGTACTGCCGGACTGTTCCTGTTGCTCTCGCACGTGGTGTACGCATTTCTTTGGTGGGGCACGTCCCATCAGACGTTGGGCAACGACTACTGCGTCAATCAGCCGCGAGAGCAGTTGTTCTTCATGCAGGCGGTGCGTGATGGCGCGTTCCCCTTGTGGGTACCGGGTGAGCTTGGCGGCGTGCCCTTCGCCGCGTACCTGCTCGCGGGGCAGTACTGGCCGGTGACCTGGGTGATGCTGGCCTGCGACAAGGTGTTTGCGGGCGAGCAACTGACGATTCTCACGCACATTCGTCTGGTCGAGCTGAGCATGGCCGGCCTTTTCACCTATCTTCTATTGCGCCGCCTGGGGCTGACCGCCCTGCCCGCGATCGTCGCGGGCGTGGTGTTCATCTTCAACTGCCGCATGCTGGATGCCTTCCGTTTCGCCTCGGGATTGGACGTGGCGGTCTGGCTGCCGGTGATGATCTACCTTGGAGAGTCCATCGTCACCCGGCCCCGACTGCTGTTGACCGTATTATACTCCGTCGCCCAGTACATGCTTCTCGTTTCGGGACACATGCAGGAAGCGTTTTACTGCATTTGCTTCGCCAACCTGTATGTGCTTGCCCGTTTGACCATGTCGATGCGCGAGCACGGAGGGAATGGTGGGGGATGCCCACCTGCGACCTGTTGGAAAACCGGTCCCACAGGGTGCCGCTGGAAACTGTTGGCCTCCAGACTGGCATGCTTCGGCGGCGCCCAGGTGCTGGGCTTGGGTCTGTGCGCGGTCATGCTGCTTCCGATCGTGGAAGACGCCCTTCCGCTCTGGGCCCGGCGCACGGAATGCACCGCGACGTTCTTTGCCCACCGCCACCTGGAGTGGAGCGGTGTCGTGTACAACCTGGTCTACCCCTGGCTTGCGGACGTACACGCGGCGTTTTACAGCAGCCAGTTCGCCTGGGCGGCGATCGGAACCGCCGGTGTGAGCCTGCTGACATGTCGGAGTCGTGCGTCCGACCGGTTGGAAAACCGGTCCCACAGGGATCGTGGGATGTTACTGTTCTTCTCGTGCGTCTTCGTGCTGTGCATCCTGTACTCCTTCGGCCCACTCACGCCGGTTGCAGGTCTGGTCAACGGACTGGTACCTCAACTCAAGATGTTCCGATGTCCCGGTCGTACCATGACCGTGGGCATGTTCGCTGCGGCCGCCGTCTCAGCATATGGAATCAGCCGGCTCATGCGGGCGGACACGGGAAACCGAGCCCTTTGGCGTGCGTTCCTGGCGGGGTACGGATTGTTCCTGCTTTCCGGCGTGGCACTTGCCGTGGCTCTGTGGAAATGTCGCATCGGGCTCTTTGGGCGCGGCGTTTACATCCCGTTTCTGGGCAACGCCTCGAAACACTCGCCCGCCACCATTCAGCGCGATCCGGAGTACATGGTGCCGATGATGGCCGGGACGATCATCGTTACCGCACTTGCAAGTTTCGTGCTGGTGCTCCTGCTTGGACGAGGGCGAAAGGGCCGGGTGATGTTGCTACCTGCACTGCTGGTGGTATCACTGGTGGAGACCGGCATCTATCACCGCAAGGGAACATGGCTGGTCGACCACCCGGTGGCCAGTGCCCACTCGGAGGACCTCAAACGCGTCGATGTCTACGACAATCGAAATGCTCATCCGATCGGCGTGGACAGGTATACCATCCCCCCGCCGCCGCTGCCGGACGATGCGAATGCTTTTGACGCGTCGGTTCCCGGCCGGGTGGCAAGTCTGCTCGCCCACGGGGGAACCCCTGCCTGGCAGATCTTCATCCAGAATGCGCCAGGCCATGAGATCCCCCGGGCATACCTCACACCATCGGTCAAGCTCGTCTGGGGTGACGATCTTGCCGCGATCGCCGAGATGGAGCCGTACGCCACGTCGGTGATCGACGTGACCGACCCGGTCAACGGTTTGGCCGGTTCGGATGCCGCCCTCGCAGAGCTGGCGAAAGCACAAAGCCGGTCGTCTCCCGTTGACGCTCGGGCGCGTTTCAAGGCGCTCAACAAACATGTCGAGGTCACGGAGTACACTTTCAACCGGGCCTCGTTTCAGGTTCAGACACCACAGGACGCGCTGCTTAACATCAGCGACGCCTACGCCGGCGGATGGCGCGCGACCGTCGACGGCGAAACCGTTCCCATCTACCGCGCCAACCACACGTTCAGAGCGATTGTGCTTCCGGCGGGATGGCACCGTGTTGAATTCCAGTATGACCCGCCGAGTTTCCGCATCGGTCTGATTGTCTCGCTGGCTTCGGCGGGTGTGTTGGTATGCTGCGTCGCTACTTGTCTGAGCAGCGTTACACGGCGGCGGATCGTGCTGCTCGTGGTGGCGGCGGTGTTCGTGGTCCCGGCGGCAAGACTCACCTACGCGCGAATCTACGACCTGGTCCGCACCGGTGTTGCGATCCGGGGGTTCCCTGCGGCGGCGTCGACCGCCGAAGATCGCAGTCCTCGCAAATCCGGAAATACCTCAAGCGGATGGGCCGATAAGACGAAACACTCACCGAGCAACCATCCGGGGCGAGCGGAGAACGATGCCATGACACACCTGCAGACTCCGAGTGAGCCGAGCTTGGCCGCGTCCCCGGATGTGGAACGATCCGGAAGCCGTGACCACCAGGGACACATGGCCAAACCCGCGATCCCCTGGCCGGCGCGCACCGGCGCGGGAGAATTCACGGCGCTTGGCCGCCCACCCCCCCCCACCAGCCCTCGCAGTGAACCGAAGCGCAGGTCCAAGACCGAAGGTGCTCGTTTTGCGGTCATCGGCATGGGGTACTGGGGACCCAACCTTGTTCGCAACTTTGATGCGGTGACGCCAGACGCGTTGCAGATCTGCTGTGACATCGATCGAAGCCGGATCGAGTCGATCTCTCGACGATACCCTGGCGTCACCGTGACGACGGACCCCAAAGATGTGATCGCCGACGGCAGCGTTGATGCGGTGGCCATCGCAACGCCGGTGGACACGCACTATCCACTCGCCAAGGCGGCGCTCGAAGCCGGCAAGTCGGTGCTGCTCGAGAAGCCCATGACCTCGAGCGTCGAGCAGGCCGAGGAGTTGGTCGACCTGGCTGAGCGGAAGGGCCTCGTCCTGATGGTGGACCACACGTTCCTCTTCAGCCCCGCCGTGCGGAAAATGAAGGAGATCGTCGACGACGGCATCCTGGGGCGGCTGCTGTTTGTCGACAGCGTGCGAATCAACTTGGGGATGTTCCAGCGCGACACCAACGTCGTATGGGATCTGGCCCCACACGATCTGTCCATTGTGGATTACCTCTTAGGCCGGTTGCCCAAGAGCCTGTCAGCGTTCGGCGCCGCACACACCGTCAGAGGCCAGGAGAACGTGGCCTATCTGAACCTGGACTTCGGCGACGGGCTCATTGCCAACTTTCACGTCAACTGGCTTTCGCCGGTGAAAATCCGCCACACCCTTGTGGGAGGCAGTGCCCGCAGTCTGGTGTACAACGATCTGGACCCGGTGGAAAAGATCAAGGTCTACGACAGCGGCATCTCGACGGGCGAGGACGATCCGGAGGGGCGGCGGCAGATGCAGATTGAATACCGGATGGGTGACATCTGGTCGCCCCACATTGCGGGGCTGGAGCCGCTCCACACCATGCTCGCCCACTTTGTCGACTGCGTGAAGCACGGGTCCAGGCCCGTCACGGACGGCGAGGCCGGCCTGCGCATCGTCCGCATACTCGACGCCGCACAGCGAAGCATCAAGGCCCAGGGCGGAAGGATCACCCTGTGAGCACGCATGAGTTCGCCCATACGATGTGCGAGGTATGAATGGAGTTGCCGGGTCGAGGGGTAGGTTTGGATTCGCTCGCTCGATACTACTATCGCTGGCCACGGTGTGATCTTGGCCGCTTGGTCCCCTGGCGCAAAGACGATGGCGGGCGAACCTACGTGCGAAACCTCCCGGAAGGTGACGAGGAACTGGCAGCCGACAGCCGTTGGCCGGCGTTCTTTCCCTCGCCAATGTGCTTCGTCACCACCGCCGCCGGGTCGCAAGTCGCCCTCGAGAAGGTCGTCGGTCCCACGATCGTCAACCGCTTTCCCTATGTACTTGCCCTTACCTTCTGCCGCAAACGGCTGTCGGACCGGCATCATCCCCGGACGATCTTCACCGAGATGCTTGAGCGCGGTCGCGGCGTGGCAGTGCAGTTCCTTCCGCCTGGATCGGCCACTGATCGCATTATGGACGCCGTCACGTCAGTCCCCGAGGCGCGGGCGGACACACGCATAGGCCAGGCGGGGCTGTTGACGCGGCGCGCTATGACCAATAAGGCGCCGGTGTTCCGCGACGCGTATATGGTCTACGAGGCCCGCCTGGTCGAACCTCGCAGGGATTTCGAAGGCCGGGTCGTTTATGAGAAGCCCTGGATCGACGTCGGCAGCCATCGCGTCTACTTCTTTGAAATCAATGCGATCCAGTTGAGGCAGGACATCGCTTGCGGGCGGGGTCAGATCCGATGGCGCGCCCTGCCGGAGTGGAATCCCCAGGTCGAGTTGCAGGGCGCCGCACCCGCCGCGAAACGCCCCGGCGACGATGGACGCTACGCAAAGCCCTACACCCCGAACTACACCTTCCCGTCCGCTGGTACCATCGCTTTTGAGGCCGACACACTGCAAGACGGGATGGCTGTCAAGCTCCTGCCGCCCCTACCGGAGGATCAGGTCGAGGTGGACAACGATCGGGCACGATGGCCCTGCTTCTTCCCCGCGTCGGTCGGCATGATCACCACGTGGACGTCGAGCGGGGTTCCCAATCTGATGCCCTGTGGCTCGACGACCGTGGTCAGCCGCCACCCCCTGACCGTTGCCGCGTGCATCTCCTATGCCGCCATCAATGAACGCTATGCGCCGCGGGCGACGCTGAAGACCATTCGGCAAACGAGGCGGTTTGGGTACGGAGTTCCCTTTGTCAATGATACAATCGTGTCGGCCATCCGGTACGCCGGCAACCACTCCATCGCCGACGATCCACGGAAGGCAGCCAATGCCGGTCTGACGGTGGAGCCGAGCGTGTTTGCGCCTGTGCTGCACGCCCTACCGGTGCATTTTGACTGTGAGCTGATCGGCGAAAAACGACTTGGAACCCATGTGATGGTTCTGGGTGAGGTTCGCTGCATACGGGTCCGGAGTGATGTAACACCTGACCATCCGATTATTTGGTGTCCGTGGGCGGGACTGACGCCGATCCCGAACGGTTAATCGGAGGACGAGGGTCAATGGAAGCGGTCGAGATCGACTTTAGCGACGAGCAACTGGTCGAGCGATACGACCGCCTGTTCGAGGATTGTCCGGATGCGTTCATCCAGCAGTCAACGGCCTGGTGCGACGCCATTCGGGATCTCGGGCCGGATCGCCCCCTCTTCCTGCTTTGTAACGACGCCGGGGAGGATCTTGCCGGGCTGCCCCTGTATCTCTATGAGCACGAGCGGGGCAACGTTCTGACATCCGTCCCCCAGCCCGGTCCTCTGGGCGGTATCTTCTGCCGTCAGAGCGCCAAAGGGCGCAGGGACGATGTCTACAAATGCCTCCTGGACCGCGCTGTGCGGGTCGCCGCACGTCACCGCTGCCTGTCCCTCACGATCATCACCAACCCATTCGACGAAGATGCACATCTGTACGAGCGCCACCTCCGGCCCGATCTGGTTCTCGACAATTTCACCCAGTACGTTTCTTTGCGTGCACCAGTTCCGCACCCGCCCGGTGACCGCAACCGCGTTCGGAACCTCAGGCGTGCCCGGGCGTTCGGCTATTCCATACGCGCTGCAGAAGGCATCTCCGATCTCCGCTCTTGGTATCGTATCCACCGTAAGCGACACATCGAGATCGGCGTTGAACCGCTCGCCTACAAACTGTTCGAGAACCTCTTCCGCCGTCTTGTTCCGGAGGGCAAAGCCGCGTTGATCCTCGCTGAGCATGATCAAACGATCGCCGCGGGTGCGTTCGTGGTCTGTCACCACGACGTGCTGGACGTGTTTCTGCTGAGCAGGGACAGTGCGTTCGACCGCTCGGGTCCTGCATTCCTCGTCACCGAGGCGTGCTTGGAGTGGGCGGGGCGGCGCGGCGTGGTCCTGTACAACTGGCAGTCCTCGGCGAGCAGGGCCGGCGGCGTCTACCGTTTCAAGCAACAGTGGGGCAGCCGCGAAGCTTCCTACTGTTTCGTAACCAAGCTTTTGCGCGGCCTTGAAGCCATCAAGGCGATGGGCTGCGACACCCTGCGTCGGGAGTATGCAAACCACTTCGTCGTTCCCTACGGCATCTTGAGCGAGGGCGAGCGGCGGACGCGTTTCATCAAGGGAGATTGAAATGGAATACGGTTTCGCCCGCGAGGAGCACCGGATCTTTCCACCGATGGTTGTGGTGAGCATTGTCAACATGTGCAATTTGCGGTGTGCGCACTGCTACTATCCGAAGTTTGCATCGCTGCCCGACTACGAGCCCCGCATGATGGAGGAGAAGCTCTGGAACCGCATCTGTGATGAGATGGCCGACTATCCCTGGTCCATGCTCAATCTTGGAACCGATGGCGAACCGCTGCTCCACAAGTATCTTGTCGTGATGCTGCGCTACGCCAGGGAGAAAGGCCTCGAGCCGATCAACATCACCACCAACGGCACCCTTCTGAAAGGAGCCCTCGCGGATGCGATTGTCAAGGAGGGGCTGGTCGACGTGATCAACGTCAGTCTCGATGCCCTGAGCGAAGGGAAGTACGTTCAGATCCGCGGCGCCCGGATGCATGGCAAGGTCTATGACAATACGAACCGGATCATAGAGCTGCGGGACCGGGTCAATGCGAAGCTGAAGATTCAAGTGAACATCATTGATCAGCCCGAGGTCGGCGACGAACTGGATGCCTTCGTGGCCCATTGGGAACCCAAGGTCGACAACGTCCTGGTGCGCACCTATTACGACGCGACGCATGTAACCGGTGGTACGGGTCCGAACCTGACGGGAAAACAGACGGACTTCGAGCCCGTCGAGCGGTGGCCTTGCCAGCAGTTCTGGCGGCGCATCAACGTTTCCGAAGACGGGACCGTCCGCTTTTGCGTGGATGACTGGCACAATAAGAGCAAGATCGGCGACCTGCACGGCTCGAGCCTCGCCGAGATCTGGCAGGGTGAGGCGTACGAAGGGTTCCGAGAACTGCATCTTTCCGGCGACTTCGAGAAAATCACCTATTGCGCGAAATGCACTGAGTGGCAAGGGAGCAGATGGGACTACGATTACTTCACTGCCATGGAGAAGATGCTCGGCACCGAATGTCTGTAGTCCACCGTCAGGCGCTCTCCACCGCGCTCTCCACCGCGCGGCCAGAGCCCAGGCAACCGGGTCGTTCACGGAGCGCTAGATCCTTGGAAATTTCGGTCGTCTATCCGGCGTACAACGAAGAGGGCAACATTCGGGCAACCGTAAGCCGCTCTCTCGAGGCACTCCGCGCCCAATTCGACCGCTATGAGGTGATCATCGTCAACGACTGCAGCACCGATGATACCGCCCGGATCGCGGGTTCCTTGGCGGCGGAGCATCCCAGTGTCACGGTCTTGCACAACGAGCGAAACCTGGGAGTGGGTCCGACGGTGCTTCGCGGGCTGAGCCATGCGCGTTTTGGGCTCGTCTTCCACAGCGGCATGGACTACCCCTTTGACCTGGCCGATCTCGCCAGGATGACGCCGTTGCTAAGCGAGGCGGACGTCGTGGTGGCCGTGCGGGGCCGGGCTGCGGGCGATAGCCGCTACCGCAGACTGATCTCTTTCATCAATCGCAAGCTGCTCGATTATGTGTTCGGTCTGGGGCTGGGCGACTACAACTTCGTGCAGCTCTACAGGAAGGAGGTCTTGGATGCGGTGGTGGTGGACGCGCGCAGCCCCGGCTTCATCATGCCGGAAACGCTCATCAGGGCGCACGACCTGGGCTTTCGAATCAAGACGGTGGAGATCGAGTACCATCCGAGGAAGCAGGGGGTCTCGGTCTGCGGTCGGCCCGGCGTGCTGCTCGCTTCTCTGCTCGATCTTGTTCGTTTCCGCTGGACGCGGAGGAGCCACCGTTCGCCTCTAGCGGCTGTCGCCGCAGAATCAGAGGTGACCATTTGCGTGCCGCCGGGCGCGAAGCCTCGGACATCAACAGGGAGGCTCCCGTGAAGGTTACCTTGCTGGCGCCCTCGGCCCACCAAGTCTACAGGAACATCAAACGGTCGACGAAGCGTCAACCCACGCTCGGGCCCGCCTATCTTGCCGCGAGCCTGGCGTCGGAAGGTCACGAGGTCCGATGCATTGACGCCGACGCCTTGGACTGGACAGGGCGGGTAGCCGCGCAAGGAATCCTGGAAGGCGACCCGGAGCTCGTGGGGATATCGGTCAACACGGCGTTGTTCGGTGAGGCCATGGCCGTCGCCCAGGAGCTGCGCAAGGCCGGTTGGGAGGGGCATCTGACCCTGGGGGGGGTGCATCCATCCGCCCTGCCGCGAGAGACTCTCGAGCGGATCCACGAGGCCGACTCCCTAGTCATCGGTGAGGGTGAACGGACGGTGACGGAGCTCGCGTGTGCTCTTCAGGCACGCCGAGACGTGGAGGGGATTGCCGGACTTCTGGCCCGCACCACGAACGGGGACGTCGTATTGGGCGCGCCAAGGTCTGTCGAAAAGGACCTTGACACACTGCCGTTGCCCGCACTCGAACTGTTGCCGATGGACCGGTACGTCAGCCCCATGTGGACGGGTGGAAAAGAGAGACGCATGGGGGTTCTGATCACGTCGAGGGGCTGCCCCGCCGGATGCGAATTCTGCGCCAGCAATGTGTTGTGGGGACGGCGCGTCCGGTTTCATTCCGTAGACAGAGTGATGCAGGAGGTCCGGCGGTTGGTGGACGAATTCAACGTGGATTATCTCGTGTTCAATGACGACACCTTCACGATCAACAAGAGATTCTGCCTGGAGATCTGCAATCGGCTGGAGGTCGACGGTGTGCGCACGCCCTATATGGTGACCAGTCGCGTGGACACGGTGGACGAGAAACTGCTGGACCGCCTGCGCGAGACCGGCTGCTTCCTCATCACGTACGGAATTGAATCCGGCTCCGAGGAGGTCCTGCGCCAGATTCGCAAGAACACAAAGCTCGACCGCGCCCGACGGGCCGTCGAGTATGCCAAACAGATCGGCATGAAGGTAACTGGGAATTTCATGTTCGGCCATTGGACGGACACACGAGAAACGTGCCGGCGTACACTCGCGTTCGCCCGGGAGTTGCAGTGCGATCTGTCACAGTTCGCCATCTGTATCCCCTATCCCGGTTCCGCGCTGTATCACAAGGCCGCGGCTGACGACCGGATTCATCCCACAGCCGACTACAGCGATTTCGGCTACTACGGCAACGCTCCCTGGTCGCACCCGACTCTGTCCCAGGCTGAGCTGCTCGCTTTTCAGGAGGAGGCCTACAGCCTCACCTGATGATCCATGGGCGTGAGACCCGAGGCTTCTTCAAGGTAAGGAGGTTCTGAGTGGAACTGGAAGGCAAAACGGTATTGATCACCGGGGGGTGCGGGCTCGTCGGCTCCACGCTTGTCGATCAGCTCGTACGGGACGAAGCGGTCCGGCGGGTGCGTATCATCGACAACCTGGTTCGCTCAACGCCGCGCAACATCGAATGGGCACAGGCGAACGGGAACGTGGAACTGATCCGCGAGGATATCCGATCGTTTGATGCCGTCAGGCCCCATTTCGACGGCGTGGACGTTGTCTTTCACCAGGCGGCGCTGCGTATCACGGCCTGCGCGGAGCAGTGGCGTGAATGTCAGGAGGTGCTGGTCGACGGCACGTTCAACGTCGTCGAAGCCTGTGTCCAAGCCGGTGTCAAGCGACTGGTCGCGGCAAGCTCTGCCTCGGTGTACGGCCTGGCGGACCGCTTCCCCACCCCGGAGGATCACCACTTGTACAACAACCGGACCTGGTATGGGGCCGCCAAGATCATGAATGAGGGTCTCTACCGCGCCGTCCACGACATGGCCGGGCTCGACTATGTGGCCCTTCGTTACTTCAACATCTACGGACCTCGCATGGACGTGTTCGGCAAGTACACCGAGGTCATCATCCGATGGCTTGAATGTCTGGACGAGGGCATGCGCCCCAGGATTTTCGGCGACGGACTTTCGACGATGGACTTCGTGTTCAGCGAGGACGTGGCCCGGGCGAATGTTCTGGCGGCCGGAAGTGATGTGACCGACGAGGTGTTCAACATCGCCTCGGGAACGGAAACGAGCCTGATCGAGTTGTTGGGGCTTGTGTTGAAGGTGACGGGGCGCGAGGACGTGGAGCCGGAGTTCTTGCCCGCCCGAAGCGTGAACCCGGTCCCGCGACGTTTGGCGGACGTCAGCAAGGCCGGGCATCTGCTCGGGTTCCAGTGCCGCGTGGGTCTCGAGGAAGGGCTGCGTCGCCTCGTGGCGTGGCGAAGGGAGACCATCAGTTCTCGGGAAAGGTACCGCCATGATTCCTATTACAAAGCCGCTTGTGGGTCGTGAAGAGATTGATGCGGTTTCCGCGGTACTGGAAGGCGGGTGGTTGACGCAGGGGCCTGCGGTTGCCGCATTCGAGAGCGAGTTCGCCGCCTTCGTCGGAGCGGAGCATGCCTGCGCGGTCACCAACTGCTCCGCCGCCCTTCATCTGGCCCTGCGCGCGGTCGGTGTAGGGCCGGGCGACGAAGTGGTGACCGTGAGCCACTCCTACATCGCCACCGCCAACGGCATCCGGGACTGCGGTGCGACGCCGGTCTTCGTGGACATCGAACCGGCGACCTTGAACATCGACCCGGCGTTGATCGAGGACGCCTTGACCGGACGGACCCGGGCCATCCTGTGCGTCCACCAGATGGGAATGCCTTGCGACCTGCGTGCCATCATCGAGCTGGCCCGCCGCCGCGGTCTGTACCTGGTCGAGGATGCCGCATGCGCGGTCGGCAGCGAGATCCGCTGGGGCAGCGCGTGGCAGCGGATCGGTCGGCCGCACGGGGACATCGCGTGCTTTTCCTTTCACCCGCGCAAACTGATCACGACCGGAGAGGGCGGCATGCTCACCACCGCCAACCCGGAATGGGACCGGAAGCTGCGCCTCTGGCGTCACCACGGTATGAGCGTGGGGGATCGGACACGTTACGAGGCGGATCGGGTCATCTTCGAGTCCTACCCCGTGCAGGGCTACAACTATCGCATGACCGACATTCAGGCGGCCGTGGGGCGCGCCCAGCTGAAACGCCTGCCGGAAATGCTCACGCGGCGGCATGCGCTGGCGGATCGGTATCGTACTTTGCTGGCGGACATCCCCGACCTGGCGTGTCCGGAAGCGCCGCCGTGGTCGCGGAGCAACTGGCAGAGCTACTGCGTACGCCTACCCGCCGGCTGCGACCAGCGGCGAGTGATGCAGTTTATGTTGGATCGCGGCGTGGCGACGCGGCGTGGCGTCATGTGCGCGCATCGAGAGCAACCCTACATGACAGCCGCCCGGACGGGGTCGCTCTCGGAATCCGAGCGCGCACAAGACGAGAGCATCCTGTTGCCGATCCACCACGAGTTGAGCAGAGGCGAACAGGAATTCGTCGCCGGCGCTCTGAAGGAGGCCTGTCGCCTGCACACCGCAGGGTGGAAGGTTGAGGGTTGCAATGTTAAAGGTCAAACGTCTAACCTTCAATCTTTGACCTTCGACACTTCGGACGTCGCCTCGACCGGTTTATAGGAACCTGTGAGCGTGACCAGCACGCCGGGCAGCGCGACGGCCAGCGCCACCATCCGAATCGCGAATGCCATGCATACGATCTGCGACGGACTTCCGTACGGGGCGAAAAAGTACCGGTAGGCGAGCTCGACGGTCCCCAGCCCCTGAGGCGGGCCGGGCAACGCCTGAACCACACAACCGGCGTAGAAATAGGCGTAGTACTCCAGCATGTTGCCGACGCCTGCTTCCATCTTCAACGCTAACGCCACCGTAAAGCACGCGGTCAGCGCAAACGCCTGCAACAGGACGGTAACCAGCACCGACGCACCCACGATCGTCTTGTGCCCGGCCAGAACCCGGGCGGTTCTGTCGATGCGTTCGAGCTGGCCGAACATCGGCAGCCGCGCAAGCCACGCGCGGGGAACAAGGTGCCGCCGGAGCACCGGCGAGAGGTACGCCAGGACCGCAACCATGCCGATGCCAAGCATCCCCAGCACGTAGAACCGGAACTTACCGAGCGGACCGTCGGAAGGGCTCACGCTCGTCATCACTCCCATCAACGTCACGAGCGTCCCAAGTCCGAGCATGCGGTCCAGGACGATCGTTGTCATCGCCTCTGTCTTATGGTCTGTATGCAACGAGACGAAGTATGCTTTGAAGGCGTCGCCGGCCGTCGAACCCAGCGGAGCCGCGAAATTCAGGAAGTTCCCCGCGTAAGAGACCTTCACACAATCCCACGTGCTCAGGCGAATCCGCTGCGCCCCGAGTAACCACCGAAGGCGAATCCCCTGGAAGACCCCCACCGGAAAATGGAAAACGACCGCGAGCAGCAGCAACCACTTGGCGCTCTTGCCCAGCGAGCTTCGCAGGCCGTAAGTGATCCGCAACGCCCCATCCTCGTCGACGGCGATGTCGGCCTCCGTCAATGCGCGCGTTCCGCCGTCCGCAAGCATAACGGTGATACGACCGTCAGCCTCGGACACCGCACCGACGAGCTCCGCGCCGTCGCTTCGAAGCACCACGTGATCGTTGAGCGTGATTCCACTAATCACGAACCACAGCGCGGCGCCGCAGACGGCAATCCGAAGCGCGTCGAATACTCTCTTCCTGACACGTGGCGTCATCCGCACGCC
>SDBU01001446.1_pt1 | contig 33848 bp, 27 predicted proteins | sample 2277071 | NCBI WGS metagenome assembly SDBU01 (sample SAMN10397929, study PRJNA504765) | marine sediment metagenome | isolation source: marine sediment core GS08_GC12, 126 cmbsf | place: Arctic Ocean: Gakkel Ridge, Loki's castle | collected 2008 | reverse complement strand
TTCGGTGCGGGTTGCGCATTTATCAGAAGACATAGCTCGCACCATGGGATTATCGCCATTAGAGGTAGAAAACGTAAGAGCAGCCGCGCTGCTCCACGACATAGGAAAAATTGAAATAAGTCTCGATGTCCTTCACAAAGCAGCCGCTCTTACAGATGATGAAAAAGAGCTCATGGATTCGCATTCAGAAAAAGGAGCAAGAATTATATCTCTTGTGGGAGGAGTCTTAAAAGAGGCGGTTCCGATTGTTTCAGCTCATCATAAATACTTTTTTGAAACCAAGAAAACTCCTTCCGAACATGAGGAGCATTCTAGGAAAGAAGTTCCTCTGGGAGCAGCTATAATAGCTGTTGCTGATGCCTATGATGCCATGATAACAGATAGACCTTACCGGGCCGGAATGCAGCCCTGGCAGGCCTTTGAGGAAGTAGAAAAAGGAGCGGGGAAACAATTCCATCCAGGAGCAGTAAAAGCTTTTAAAAAAGTTCTTGCGACTACGCACAAATATAGAAAATAAAAGCTAGAGGCAAAAAGCAAGACCTGACCCCTATTAGCTTATTTTATTGAATCGAGAACTCGCTTAATTATTCCATCCAAATCGCCGGTCCACCGGACAACAATGACCAGGTCATGTTCATTATCCACGACTATATAGTTCCCTCCGAATCCTGCCGCAAAATAGACAGATTCAGGCGCACTCGGGATCCGCTGCCTTTTTGTGTTCAACCACCACATGTAGCCGTATACTGGGACAACCGGTGTCGGAATCTGAATCATTCTTACCCACTTTTGGGAAATAAGCTGTTTGCCGCTCCAGTTTCCCTTACGGAGGAAAAGGAGACCAAACCGTGCTTGATCCCGTGTGCTGATGAACATGCCGCCACCCCAGTGTCCGCCGCCACTGACTGACTGCACTTTCATCCCATCCATCAGGATCCATGAATTTTTGTAGCCGTGCCAGCGCCAAGTCGAGGAAGTATCGATGCGGTCCATGATTTTTTCCCGCAGAATTACAGGCAACGGCAGGCGCCAAACCTGAAGGAGCGAATAGGCAAGCAGATTGACCCTGACATCATTGTATTTAAAATTTGTGCCTGGCTCTTTCAGTTCGCGGTTTCGAATTTTATCCCATGTGGCATCTCTGGGGGGCCTATCTGCCCAATCCTGTCTGTCCCAGAGAGTTCCAGACCAGTCAGATGTCTGCGTCAGCAGGTGATGCCAGGTTATTTTGGCATTGTGTTCGGAATCGAATTTGCCGTCCCTGACATATTTCTTTAAAGGCTCTTGGACATCACGAATCAAGCCAGCGTCCAGAGCCAGGCCTGCTACCGTGGAAAGATAGCTTTTTGTAACACTGAAGGTCATGTCCACGCGTTTGGTGTCACCCCATTCCGCTACGATGTAGCCATTTTTGATGACGATGCCATTTATCTCACCGCGTTCTTTCGTGGGTCCGAGAATAGAGAAAAACGGTTCCCGTGAAAAGCTGCGCTCAATGGCTTTTTTCAAATCTTTATGACCCTTCCATTCGTTTTTCCTCGCGAACTCAACCGCCTCCTGCAAGAGCTTTGAGTCCATACCCAGGTCTTCGGGTTTGTGCTTTTCCCAGGCATCACCTTTCGCAGGGAAGTAGAGGGATTGCTTGGATTTGCCTTCAACAGGCGAAAAAGAAAGAGAAAAAATTAAAAAGAGGAAAAGCAAGCTGGAAAGAGCTTTGAAAAGCCGAGAGTTATTAAACTTTGCTAGGATAAAGGGATTTCTTTTTAATGCCATAATTCAACCTCCTGCTAAAAATCCAATGTTATCATGGGTTCATCATGAAACACCATAATAGATAGATGCCTTTTAGTTAAACAAGTTGTCATTCATTAATATTAACAGCGGGCTCGTAAGGTTCAAGAATACAAGCATTACAACCAGCATCAGAAGAATCTATTGTTTTCGACGAAGCAGAAAATAGAGTTCATACGATAAAAGCAGTTATGATGGCCACTCTAGGAAGTTAAAGAGATTCAATTTCATTTTCTTGTTATCTGCACTTCATCTTTTCCATAGACTCTCTCACAGTAATGGCATTTAACCTCAAGAGGTTCTTCTCTGAGAACTTTGAATTTTGATATGGCTATTTCTTTGCTTGTTATACAAACAGGATTTGTACAGTTTAATACGCCTACTAATTCTTCAGGTAGTTTTACTTGTATTTTTTCTATAACCTTGTAGTTTTTTATAATACTTACGGTGGCGTTAGGAGCAAGAATGGCGATTTTATTGACTTCACTCTGGCTTAAAAACCTGCTATTAATCTTGATCACGCCTTTACTGCCCATTTTCTTGCTGTTTAAATTTAAGGCCAAGTTTATCGGATACTTGAATTCTTGAGGGTTTAATATCCTAATTATCCTGAAAGTATCTCTGCTTGGTATATGGTCTATGACTGTACCGTCCTTTATTGCAGGAATCCTTCTCTCTTTCATTTTACTTCTCCTTGCCCAGTACTAAAGCCAACAATGCTTTCCTCACAGCTACTCCGTTGGCTGCCTGCTCAAAATAGACAGCGTGCTCGGTATCATCCAATTCAGCATTTATCTCCCCCACCCTGGGTAACGGATGCATAATCTTCAGGTCCTTTTTTATATGATCCAACAGAGTTATATCCAACCTGTAGGCATTCTTGTATTTTTCGTATTCCAATGGATCGGAAAATCTTTCCTGCTGGATTCTGGTGACATAAAGTACATCCAGTTTTTGACTGACCTCAAATACATCGCTGGTTTTATGGCATTTAATTCCTTTTTCCCTAAGCTCTTTAATATAATGTTCTGGCATCTGCAAAGCATCAGGAGCAATAAAACACATCTCCACCTTCCACAAACTTAAGGCTATCGCCAAGCTATGAACCGTCCTTCCGTATTTCAAATCTCCTAAAAACCCGATTTTTAAGCCCTCAATCTTTTTCTTTATCTTTTGAATTGTGTATAAATCAAGGAGCATTTGGGTGGGATGTTGGTTTGCCCCATCGCCTCCATTAATAACGGGGATAGAAGCAGCTTCAGCCGCCAATCTAGCTGATCCTTCAACCGGACTCCTGATAACAATAACATCACTATACCGTTCAGTCATCTTTATCGTATCCCAAACTGTCTCCCCTTTTTTTATAGAAGTAACTTTCTCATCTGAAAATCCCAAAACTTTACCGCCAAGCCTGAACATCGCACTCTCAAAACTCAACCTCGTTCTCGTCGAAGGCTCAAAAAACAACGTGGCCAGTATCTTACCATCGAGCAGTTTTGGTTTTTCTTTCTCCATTTCTTTGGCGATCTTAAGAATATAAATCAACTCAGATTTACTGAAATCTCTAACAGAAATGATATCTCGACCATTAAAATTCAATTTAGCCTCCTTTCAAATAGCCTGATTTATTCATAAATTATGCCGACAGCAATATTTATTTTCGTTGATATCTGCTCATTACTCTGATTTCATTTCTAGCAGAACATTCAATCGGTCTCACATGCGTTTTTTTTATTATATATGTCGGCATAATTTACCCTTCGGGCGGGCCGATTTGACGACCTTTGCTATTATAAAATTGTCATCGCGAGCGGAGCGTGGCAATCTGGCAAACTCGATCCGTGAATAATCCAGGTGAATTATTTGTCAACGGTGGTTCCGGTCTTTCCCTTAACCGCAGAGCTTGCAGAAAACAGGAACACGATGATGCTTCTCCCCTCCGTTCTCCAAGAATCTTATACCAGTTTCTATTTTGGGCTTCATACTCTCCTCTTTGCCATGCCCTTTTGAATCCTGGAGACCAAAAAATGGATCAATTCTCTTTAACCAAAGACTGTTCATTACGCTCCGTTGACCTACCGCCCATCAATGTACCACCCGTAAAGTTAAATTTGCAGCCTCAAAAGCCTCTTGAGCCGGTGGTCTGTATCCCAAAGAGCTATGAGGCCGGGTACCCTGTTATATTCCCTGCGCCAGCACTCTGTGAGCACCCTGGTTTCTAATAGCGTATCAAAGATCTCTCCATTCAGCAACTTGTCCTGAGCTTCCCGATGGAGGAAACTCTCAGTTTGCAATAAACTGCGGATGATGAAAGCGGCCGGCTTGATTTCAGATCCAGAACTCCATCTCTTTTTTTTACCGCGTGTTGCAGGTTATTCGCAAAATCTGAAAATCTTTATTTTAATAATTTGATTCTGACATCATTTGCAATTAAACTGGAACGCTATGATCGCTAAAAAAGAGTCTCTTACCTATAAGAAGATATTCTTCTTCTGGATCCCACTGGCAGCCACATGGCTGATGATGGCAATAGAAGGGCCTTTCCTCGCAGCCATCATTGCTAGGCTTGCAAACCCTAAATTTAACCTCGCTGCATACGGCGTGGCTTTCTCTTTTGCTGTGTTCATCGAATCTCCGATCATCATGATCATGAGCGCATCCACAGCTCTGGCAAAAGACAGGGATTCATACATCAAATTAAGAAACTTCACTTTTGTTTTAAGCGGCATTACCACACTCGCCTTGCTTATTTTTATAATTCCACCCATCTTTTACTTCATCACCCAACGTCTTATTGGATTACCTGAAAATGTTGCCAAATTGACCCATCATGCTTTTATCGTCCTCATTCCCTGGCCGGGAGCGATCGGTTATCGACGATTCTACCAAGGCGTCCTTATCCGCAGCAATCTAACCCGCCGGGTTGCATACGGAACAATAATCCGCTTGATGGCAATAGTTATGACCTCTCTGACGTGCTATCTGTTCTTCGATCTGAATGGCGCTATCATAGGCACATTGTCTCTCGCTGTTGCCGTCTCTGCCGAAGCCGTCACCAGCAGGATAATGGCCCATACTTCAGTAAGACGTTTATTGTTAAAAGAAAGAGAATCGGAGAGATCAGAAGAAACTCCTATAAGCTACAGGTACATCACAAAATTCTATTATCCCCTGGCTCTGACTTCTATCCTCAGCATAGGTGTCCATCCGATAGTAACATTCTTCATGGGGCAGAGCCGGATGCCAATTGAGTCTTTAGCCGTTCTTCCTGTGATCCTTTCTCTGGTTTTTATTTTCAGGAGTATAGGTCTTTCCTTCCAAGAGGTCGGCATAGTTCTTTTAGGAAAAAACAACCAAACTTTTAAGCCTCTGCGTAATTTTGCATTTGGGCTGGGGATTGTCCTTGTTTGTCTTCTATCCTTCATAACTCTCACTCCGTTTTCCTACATCTGGTTTCATAAGATATCGGGACTTTCTACGGAATTGACAATTTTCGCAAAATTTCCGGCCCAGATAGCGATTTTACTTCCAGGGCTAACAGTGCTCATTTCCCTCCAAAGAGCCTTGCTGATAAATAGCAAAAAGACAAAACCGATTACCATCGCCTCCTCCATCGAGGTTATTGGTATATTCATCATACTCCTTGTCACCATTGTGACATTTAACTTGATAGGAGCGATGGCTGCTGTTGCGGCCCTGGTCGCGGGGCGCCTGTTAGCCAACGGGTATCTCGTTTGGCCCTGTCTGAAGGTTTTGAAAAGAGAGACTTGAAATGTATAAGGAGTCCTTGACAAATTTTTCATGAAGTTTGACAACAAATATGGCCTGTACTATAAATCTTTGTAAGTTTTCAGGAAAAAATCCGGTCGGACAGATGAATATCTTCGCCATCGTCGGGCATTCCAAAATTTGCCCGAAGAATTGATTGCCGTCGTTTCTGATTTCGAAGTCAACATAGATAAACCTGTGTTTTACCCTGATAAAACAGGGAAAATTGTTGAGAATCTAGAAGGCTTTATGGAAAGACAATCTTTTTCTGTTTTCTAACATATTGACGGAGATTCAGTTCCTATAAATGTCTTTATTCAGAAAATCTTCAAGAACACTATATTAGAAATGGTTAATTCTTTCTAAATGAAATTCAAGCAGCTTAATCTATAAAATTTATAGATGTAAACTTTCGACAGGATAAAGACTTTTCTCTTCCGTCATAAAAATGGAACATAGAATATCCTATCTTATTTATTCCGTATTCCAACAGCCTCATCCTCTCTGATAGGCTTTATGTGGATAATTCTTTACTTGTTCAATACTTCTTTCAGAGCGGTCAACACTCGGGAAACATTTTCCTTTCTCGCTGTATGCCCCATAAGCCCGATCCGCCATATCTTACCTGCTAGAGGCCCCAATCCCGCTCCGATTTCTATTTTATAACTAGAGCGGAGCTTACTCCTCACCTGGACATCATCGACCCTCTCAGGAATATAGATTGAATTCAACATGGGAAGTCGAAAATCAGGCGAGACAAGCATGTTAATTCCTAAATCCTCAAGGCCCCGGACTAACATGTTGTGGCATTCGAGATGCCGACGAAAAACATTTTCCAACCCTTCCTCAACGATAAGAGAGAGCGTTTGATACAAGGCATAGTTCATATTGATCGGGGCTGTATGATGATAGACCCGCGTTTTCCCTCCCCAATACTTTGTCAGCATACTCACATCCAGGTACCAATTGGGGACTTTCGTTTTTCGTCCGAGAATAACATCCAATGCTCTATCAGAAACGGAGACGGGGGCCAAACCTGGAGGACAAGAAAAGCACTTTTGGGTGCCACTGTAAAGAACGTCAATTCCCCAAGCATCCATAGCCACTTCAATCCCCCCAAGGCTGGTGACTGTATCCACCAGGTAAAGAGTTTCCTTGCCACGCAATAAATCTCCGATCTCTTCAACGGGGTTTCTCACACCAGTCGATGTTTCTGCATGGACAACCGCCACGATCTTATAGTTTTTCTTTTTCAGCATATCTTCCACTTTTTCGGGAATAACGGGGGTTCCCCATTCAAACTCAAGACTATCCACATCGGCGCCAAGGCGAGTGGCCACATCCTGCATGCGCTGACCGAAAACACCGTTGATCAGGACCAACACAGGATCATCACGTTCAATCAGATTCACGAAGCAAGTTTCCATCCCCGCAGACCCAGTGCCTGAAATAGGTATCGTCATACGGTTGTTGGTCTTCATGACCGTCTGAAGGAGCTTTTTAATTTCGTCCATGATTTCGATGAAGTATGAATCCATATGACCCAGGGTCTTCAGCCCAAGGGCTTCATAAACAGAATCATGAATGCAAGAAGGTCCAGGCCCCATTAAAAGGATTTCTTCAACGCCGTCCAGTTTGTTTTTCATTGTTTTAGGGTTCTCCTTTTTCCTTTTGTGGATTTACAATAATATCAACTTCTTTATTTCAAAGCAAAAGAATTCTCCTGACAAAATCATGATTTTTGTAATGTGCATGGTCAGATGGATTTGGACTAACTCGTCGATTTCCTAAGCTAATGTTTGATAATTTATTCTAATATGAAGTCTGTGAAGATAGAAGAATTAGACAGAAAAATTTTAAACGTGGTGAATGTCATTAAAGAAGAGAAACAAATTCCCGCTTAATCATCTAAAGTGTAAATAGAGTTGGAGGGAGAGGAGGCTAACTCAGCGTTATTTTACGATAAAAAGAGCAAACCCCTAAAATCAGCAACTGAACATTTAGGTTATAACAACGTCTGTTATAGTTACGATTTAGCATGTAGGCTTAATAATTTGGATAATCTTTCATTTGAAGATATTATTCCTTGACATCCTGTTGTTTTTCGCATAATTATTTTTCAGAACTAAAAAGTAGAAAACGTGCAACAGTCTCGAAGCCAATATCTAACCTGATAATATTATATTTAAGGAAATAGTAATGATTCAAGATAGGCAAAAAACAGTTGTTAATTCCTGGAATGAATGGGATCCGCTAAAGCATATCATTCTCGGTTGTGCCGACGGAACTATGGTCCAGGCTCCTGAGATCGCCATTCAACGCGATTGGCCCGAAGACGGATTCCCCCTGGGGCACATACGGGCCTTACCCCCAGGAAATGGTAGATAACGCCAACGAACAGTTAGACAATTTTGCCAAAATTCTAGGCTTTTCATTTTTTTTCTAGGCAAAACAATATGCATATTGAATTTTATTATTGTAAAAAAATGGAGTTCTAAAATGAGAGAACCAAAAAAAGTATTGGAAAATACTCTTAAGAGATGCAGAGAAAAAGATATCATTATCCCCACTTATGAGGAAATGGCTCATCCCGAAAAGATTCCTCAGGGCATAAAAGATGAACTTCTAAACATTGGATTATGGGACCTCCATGCACGAAACCTTTTCAGGATCACATGGAAGAATGAACCGGTAAAATCCGGAGGCGGGTTTGGCGACGTTAATTACATGGAAATTCCGAAGGAATTAACTGGCATTAAAGCCAGAATCATAATGCTGATTGGAAAATATTTCCCTACAGGGTCTCATAAAGTCGGGGCCACATTCGGACCTCTTGTGGAAAAATTGGTAAGTGGTACTTTCGATCCGACGACTCAGAAAGCTTTGTGGCCTTCTACAGGAAACTACTGTCGAGCTGGCGCATATGATTCTTATCTTTTTGCTTGTCCAAGCATTGCAGTGTTACCTGAAGGTATGTCCCGTGAAAGATTTGAATGGTTGGAGAAAATTGGGGCAGAAATCCATGCAACCCCTGGCTCGGAAAGCAACGTCAAAGAAGTTAATGATAAGAGTTTCGAATTAAAGAGAGCCCGACCTGATGAAGTCGTGATTTTAAATCAATTCGATGAGTTTGGAAATGCCATCTGGCATTATGTATGCACAGGGCAAGCGATTGAAGAAGCCTACAATAAAGAAAGAAAAGACAAACAAAGGCTTACTGCCCTATTTTTAACTCAGGGTTCTTCAGGGACTTTAGGATGTGCGGATTATCTACGAGAAAAATTCCCGAGAATAAAGGTCTGTGCCGGTGAGGCCTGGCAGTGCCCCACTCTCCTATATAGTGGGTATGGAGCCCATAGGATTGAAGGCATCGGGGATAAACATGTTTCCTGGATTCATAACTTGAAAAACATGGATATGGTAGCCGAAATAAATGATGAGTTTTGTATTCGGCTGCTGCGGCTGTTAAACGAACCTTCGGGAAAAAACTACCTTAAATCAAAAGGCGTCTCAGAGGAAATCATCGATAAATTGCACCTGCTTGGAATTTCCTCTATCGCTAACCTCATCGGCTCTATCAAAATGGCTAAGTATTATGAGATGAATGAGAATGATATCGTATTCACTATAGCCACAGACTCTATGGAACTTTACCAATCCCGGATTGAAGAACTGCAAGAAGAAAGAGGGGAATATACAGATAACCAGGCTGCAGTTGATTTTGATACCTGCCTTTTGAATCTTACCACAGATCATATGCTCGAACTCAGTTATTGGGATAAGAAAAGAATGCATAATCTTAAATACTTCACCTGGGTTGAACAAATCGGAAAAGACGTAGAGGAGTTGGACCGCCAATGGTACGATGAGAACTACTGGATAGACAAATATCGTTCTTATACGGAATGGGACAAACTCATCAGGGAATTTAATAAAAAAACAGGAATGCTTAAAAAATATAACCGTCAGAAATAATTCCACGCACTCTGACGCGCGCCAGTACAGCACATGGACTGAATACGTGATTGTAAATGGAAAGATTAATACAGAAAATGGGGAATATAATGGTGCCTTAAACAGGACATTTCTGCTGTTAGCTGAAAATAAATAAGTACGGACACATTTATGCTCGGATATTAAAGTAGGAATAGAGGTAGGATTTAAACCAACGACTTCCGGGCTATCAGGTATTATGTCCTTAATTTTATGCTAAAAATTCCAGCGGAAAGTGCTGTCTTAAATTTATCTTTTCTTCTGCCTGGTGATAACCATTTCGCTCAAAGGCATCCTTGCACTTTTGATTGTTCCTGTAGCGGCCCAGCCTACAGCAATATGCAAAGCCGGTTCGATATAATCGGGCAATCCGTATTTCTTCTTGAATGTTTGAGCTGTCTTTTCTGTTCGGGTCAACCAGACCGACCCCAATCCAAGCGCATGAGCCATCAAACACATGTGGTCTGCTGCTGCGGCACACTCGAATAGCTGATTATGTGGGATTAAACGGTCATGCCCTATCGTTTCATAGACTCTTCTATCGTAACAGACGACAATCAGAACACATCGGTCCATGGGAGTGGGGATATCACTCCACACCATTTTCGCTTCTTCAGGATCTTTGATCACGACAAAACGGACAATTTCTAGATTGCATCCGGTCGGCGCTGCCTTTCCCGCCTCCAATATTTTTTCGATCATCTCATCCGGGATTTCTTTCCCAGGAATCCAATCCCGAATGGAACGACGTTCCCCTATGAGCTTCCTTACAATCTCTATTTCATTTCCAGAAAAAGGGACAGGAACTGTCTCCTCTATTGCAATTTTCTTTCCGTCCCGCATTTTCTTGGCGATCTCCAGGTATTTCTTTCCCCATTCAAGATCCGGTTCATCATCCGGGAGTCCTCGCTCTTTCCAGACATCGAGGATCAACTGCGGCTGCAACCCGAATTTCGCCCGCATTTTCTTTTTTCCCAGAAGAACAGGATATATCTCGACTTCAATCGTGTGGTGTATTCGTTCTCTAAAAAGAGCGCGGAGGCAGACTGGGTCCATCTTCATCAGGTCTTCCTTTGTGTATTTTCCATATATCCAGTCAACCGTTTCTGCTGAATCCGGCCCTGTCAAATCCTCTTTTTTTTCGGCCATATCTTTTTTCACTGGCCTAACAACTATTTCACAATAAGGGTCGCCATCGAGAAGGTTTTTAATATGAATATATTCATAGTCAGGATTAAAGGCGTGCATCTTGGCTTGATCCACGAAGCAATATTGACGCGCCATTTTCGGTTCACTCCAATCAAGCCATTCTTTTGCTAGTGGACAGTGGCATACTCTTACCCTTTCTTCACCGTCAACCTCAACCATTTCTGTTTTCCAGGCCATTTCTGGGAGGTCGCTGGCGAAATTATCTGGTGTGAGAGCTTGCCCTTTTTGCTTTGCTTTCTGCCTTGCCTCCTGGCCGATATGGGTGCCGTAAGCATCCACTACTTTCCTGATTAGTTCTGTTCCCTGTTTCTCGCCAAACTCATCCACCAGAGCTTTAGCGAAATAATGATAGATTAATGCAGCCCTTCGCAAAGCGAGCTGTATGTGATGAAGAGCTTCTTTTTTCGAGATCATCTCTTCCTTATTAGTCATTTTTTATCCCTCCTTCTTTGGGCTTTTGCCTTTTTACCAAATTTTCCTCACATTTAATTTTTCTTCTGTAGTGCTGTAGGGGCTTGATTCATCAAACCCACCTTATTGTCATTGCGGGCATATAAGTACTGCGTTAATTTCTTAAAAAAAAGATTGCTTCTTCTTTACTTCATTCCTCGCAATGACAGCTCTAGACAATACTTTTTATTTGTCATTCTATCGTTATTTTCTTCCTCAAGTATTAAGGAGAGGGAGAACTCGGTTTTGAAAGGACCACAATGCATAGCAAAGTAATACACCCCCCGATGAGCAAAAGTGGAAGACGAGAGCCGTCGCGGATGACTCCTATGGCTCCATAAATAGCCAGAGCATTTCCGAAAAAGTTCAAAATAAGACCCCAAACCCGAACGGTCCAGGGGCCATACTGACGTTCAAGATCTATCATTTGATCCACCAACCCAATCGATTAAACACATATATAATCGCTATGCTGTTGAGCAAAGTGATTTGAAGCATAATTCCTAGATTCCAGAAGTAGGATTTACTTCGGTTCTCGCCGAGGACACGTCGGTCATTGAAAAGAAGATAAAAGGACCAGCCCACAATGTTGTTCGATAGGGATAAAAAAGCTCCGATAGCAATCACCAACCAGATAGGATGTGGGTACCAAACTGCGAGAAAACCGACCTGAGGGAGCAATGCGCTTATTCGCCAACGCCAGGATTTGGTGTCTGGTTTCCAGCCAAAAGCCTCGTGGATAGCTATGGCACAGGCCAGACTCATTCCCACAGTTGTAGTTATTGGGACGGCCAGGAAGCCAAGGTAAAAGAGAATTTGAGACCAAGTGGATCCCAGAAGTGGCAAAAGCGCTTGCGCCAACTCTGGAGCTGTCTCTGGATGCAGTCCTTGTTTATAAAGTGTTCCTGCGAATACTCCAATGATCAGATAATTAATGAGTACAAAAGGAAGGAAGAGGCCAATGCTGATGTCGAAATATGCTTGAGACTCGTGTCTTCGTCCCCAGCCGCGTGCTAATCCGGTATAGTGAAAAAAGACCCAGTCCATAACTCCTATGGCTGCCGCAGATGATGCGATGAATAGGTCTAAACCCTTTGCACCTGAGGGAAGCCAGGGAGTGAATATGCCTCGAAAAAAATCACCCCAGTTCACGCCAACAAAAATCAAACTGGCACCAAAACAAAAAAGCATGAGAGCAATACTGAGCTTCATGAAGTTTTCAACTAATGCGATGCCGTGCTTACCCCGTCTGCCGTAACTGAGAATCAACCAACTGGTCAGTGCCATGTATACTACCCAATTGATTTGACGCGGAAAGTTGAAGCCAATCATAGGGGCAAGTGATTCAATCAGATGAGTGCCCAAGCTGTATTGGCCGTAATTGAAAATAATTGCAACCGCCGCCGTGCCGATTATTGCAGTCATCAGGGAGCCCACTATCCAGCCGTGATAGCGGTTCTGAACGGCGATGATCCTGAAGCCTCCGCGGCAAGTAAAACGCGCCATGGCAGCCATCATGAAAAGACCGAGTCCCATGGAAACCCACAGCAACCACATAGTTTTGTACCCGAAAGCAGCTCCTGACAGCATGGCTGCCATGAGGGTTCCAGCTCCCAGCGTTAGTGCAGAGTTCATGAAGCCCGGACCGCTTATTCTGAGGTGACCCCAGAAGCGTGTCACTAGGGGCTTTTTTTGCATCTGCTCCAGTTTTTGAATCTCAGCCTGGAGTACCTCAGGGGGGATTTCCTCTGTGATAGGATAACGGACTTGCGTCTTTATTACGTCGCGGTCCGCGTTGGTTTTGTCATTGTGTGGACCGGAGCGATGCGGCAATCTCATTATTTCTCTATGCAGAACCTAGGGATTATTGCCTTCTGTTATTTCCCTTGAAGCTTTCACCATTTCCAGGTTTTAAGCCTACTTTTTCAAATTCTGCCTTTAAGTGGGCAACAGTCTTCTCCTCTCCTTTTGAAGCAGGGGCCCGACCTTCAAATATATCTGACGAGAGTATAATCACTTCTTTTGACAGGTCTTCTGCTGTGATGCTTTCCAATGCGGATTCCAATCTTTGCTTATCAGTTGCACAACCGAAAATTAATAGCGCCAGCACCACGATTGTGGTTGAGGGAAGTAAGTATTTCTTGATTATTGTTTATCCTCCATGAAATGTCATTTTGAGTGAATTTTGAATTAGCGATTTCTAAAAGTCAAGAGCCTTAGTTTTTGACCTCGAGATTTTACTGTGCTCTAGCCTTTTTTTTTGATGATAAAGTATGGCTAAAAAGCAGACAAGCCCAAAGAAATAGCCAGAGTCAGAAAGCAAAAGATATAAATTTCCTTTTCTTAAATGCCGTAAAGCACTACCAAGCTTTTTAGAACTTGCTTTAAAATCATAAGCATCAAAGAATCTCTAAGCTCCTTCAATCGATAAACAATTTCGTTAAGATTAACACCGCCTATTGCCAAATTGTACCGAAGTATAGTATAAATTTCTTGTTCCATCACGATATCCTCTCTTTGGCTTTTTTTTCTCAAACTTAGCCTTAGAAAGAGATCGTGATTTAATCAAATAAAATCTAATGCTGAACATTTTGAACGTTACCAATAAATTACATTGAGAGAGGAGAAATATTTATGAAAAAAACTATTTTTTCTTTGCTTTTCCTGGGTATTCTTCTCATGGGTTTCAATTTATTATCTTCATATGCCGCCAATGATAATCCTCAAACTGGCCCCACAGATCCTGTGACTCGTCTGAAATCTTGGGAACACCATATGAAGCTTAAAAACGAATCGATTTTTAAAAATCTGAAGTGGAGAGCTGTTGGCCCCGAATTCATGGGAGGAAGGATTGAGAGCATAGCTTGTCCCCCTGGTTACAATTCAACTATTTATGTTGGCGTTGGATCAGGAAATGTTTGGAAAACGATCAATAACGGCACAACCTGGGAACCAATCTTCGAAAATGAATCCACTTTCACCATCGGAGCCGTGGCCGTATCCCAATCAAATCACAATATTGTCTGGGTTGGAACAGGAGAAGTCCTCATGGCCAGAAGCTCCTTTGCCGGAACGGGTGTTTTTAGATCTACCGATGCTGGGAAAACCTGGAAGAACATGGGACTGAACGATACTCACCACATTGGCAGGGTTCTCATTGACCCTAAAGATCATGACATCGTTTATGTTGCGGCTATTGGTCACAGTTATTCTTATAACGAGGAAAGAGGATTATTCAAGACAACTGATGGAGGGAAGACCTGGAATAAAATTCTTTATATCTCCGACAAGGTTGGAGTTGTTGAAGTTGTAATGGACCCCTCTAACAACAAAACATTGTATTCAGTAGCGTGGGAGAGAGATAGAAAAGCCTGGAATAATGTGATAAGCGGAGAGGGAAGCGGGATTTACAAAACGACGGATGCTGGCCTCACCTGGAAAAGGTTGACCAATGGACTTCCTCAAGGAAAACATGTGGGACGCAGCGGCCTGTCCGTTTCTATTTCCAATCCAAATGTTGTCTATGCTGTTGTCGACAACCAGGCTCTTCGTCCTAAAGAAAAAAAGAAAAAGCCTACCTCGAGTCTAACCATTTCCCAATTGAAAAAAATGACAAAAGAAGAGTTTCTGAAGCTTGATCCAAAAACACTTGAAACATTTTTAAGAGAAAATGGCGTTTCTCGAGAATACTCTGCTAAAGATGTTTTTGAAGCGATCAAGAAGGAAGAACTCACTCCCAAATCCCTGGCTCAGTATTTTCTCGATCTCTCGGCTGGGAGAGAATTGCGTGGAAGAGTCATTGGAGGAGAGATTTATCGCTCCGATAATAAAGGGGAGACCTGGAGAAAGGTCAACGAGGACTATTTAGAGACTCGTATCGGGTATGATTTCTGTCTCATCAGAGTCTCACCGGATAACGAAAATGAAATTTATGTCTTGGGTAACAATCTTCTTGTATCAGAGGATGGAGGAAAGACCTATAGGATAAATAGGGGGAAAATAGTTCACCTTCTCCAGCACGATATAAGAGTACTTCACCTTGACCATCATGAACTGTGGATTGACCCTCTAAATCCAGATAGGTTGCTTCTTGGAAATGACGGCGGCCTTTATATTTCTTATGATAGAGGGGAAACATGGCTGCATACAAATAATCTGCCGATAGGTGAATTTTACGCTATTTCAGTCGACATGGCTACTCCCTATAATATTTACGGCGGCACACAGGACGATGCAGCTCTTTATGGACCAAGCACTCATAATCTTGAGGACAGGCTAAACAAGCACGGAGTAGAGGACCCATGGAAACACATCTATCTAGACAGATGGGGAGGAGGAGACTCATATTTTACGGAGGTTGATCCCACTGATCCAAACACAATCTATTATGAACATCAATTTGGCAGACTCAGACGAAAGAATTTAAAAAGTGCTTCGACACACAGACAAAAAAGTACGGAAGAGGGATCGACTATAGACATCATGCCCAGGGCAAAGATCGGTGAGCCCCCTCTTAGATACAATTGGATGGCTCCCTTCGTGATTTCCCACTATAATCCTGATACCCTCTATTACGGAGCCCATAAGCTCTTTAAATCCCTAAACAGAGGAGATAACTGGATTTGCCTAAGTCCTGATTTGACAACCAATCCAGGCCTGGAAAAACAGGGCAATGTTCCCTACGGGACAGTTACCACAATCTCTGAATCTCCTTTAAAGCCTGGATTGATTTATGTTGGCACTGATGATGGAAATGTTCAAGTTACGAAGAACGATGGGGTAAGCTGGGCCAAAATTAATACAGGACTCCCTCAAAAGTGGGTTAGTCGAGTCGTAGCCTCTCGCTATGATGAGGGAACCGTTTATGTTTCCTTGACTGGATATAGAGAAGATGACTTTGAAAAATATCTGTATATGTCCATTGATTTTGGTAAAACATGGAAATCTATAGCAGGAAATCTTCCTTCTGAACCAATAAATGTTGTGAGAGATGATCCCCGGAATAAGAATATTCTCTATGTAGGAACTGACCACGGGGGAGTTTATACATCCCTCGATAGGGGAAAAACTTGGTATTCGATCTGCAATAATTTACCTACAGCCGCTGTGCATGACCTGGTTGTCCATCCAAGGGATAATGAATTGGTCATTGGTACCCATGGAAGGAGCATTTTTGTGCTGGATGTGGAGAAAATTCAGAAATTCAATTAGAAAACTATATAATAAACTCCGCCTCAAATCAGGAATCGATAGACAGGTATTCCCAATTCTCGGATTTACCGCATGGTTTAAAATATAGTAATTTCCACTGCCACTGATTTTCCCGATTTCAGGCTCTGCCTTCTCTATAGGTTCTAATTGCGCTTTGAAAGGGGGTTCATTTTTACCCTTTTCGATAGAATTTCTGGCCATACGGAGCCCTACTTTTTTTGCCCTGCGGCCTGTCCCAAAAACCTGGGATCGGTCGCACCATAGCGGATTCCCGAGTCAGGATCAATGCCTGCCATTTGGGCGCCTCCGAATGAGTAAGAGTATGGGCCTGCCCACTCAATCTGATAGCCCCTTTTCTTCAGCTCCTTAGCAACCATGTCATCAATGCGCTTTTCGATACGAACCTTGTGCAAAGCAGAAACCCGGAACCGCGGTGCCTCCTGAGCCTCCTTGAAGTTTTTATTCCAAGCGAGAACATTGAGAGTTGTGAAGAAGGTGTTGGGTATAGAACCGGAAGACCCAGTGGCGAAGTAGGGTTTATCGCCTTTGAAAGCTATCAACGGACATACAGGGCTGACGATGCGTTCCCCGGGTTGAGCACGAAACATTCCAGCTCCGTTAAGAGAAATCCCTCCTACAAATAAACCTGCCGTTCCGTAATTACCTCCATAGACTGTATGGGTTAAAGAGCCTACATTGCCTTTTTTGTCCACCACAGAAACCTGATGAGTGCCCAACCCTGGTTCTTCTTCGTACTCATCTCTGACTTGTGCAACTATTTGGGCCACCTGATTTGTTTCCCTCGCCTGACGTTTCATCTGCTCTATTTTGTGGCGGATGAGCTTGTACCGGCTTTTGGCGTACTCCTTCGACATCAACAACTGGGACAGGGCACGGTCGAATTCTGGCACCCCGCTGTACTTGCGGTTATCATCATACATAACCCGCATGGTTTCAATCACCCATTGCAAAGAGTCAGCCGAGTGGGAATAGTGACCCATGCCTTTCAAATCTACATTTTCAAGAATATTCATGGCCTCAATAATAGCCGCTGCACCATAAGAGGGTGGCGGCGGTCCCGTGATTTGATAGCCTTTATAGGTTCCTCGGACGGGTTCCAACTCCAGCGCCTGATAGGAAACAAAATCCTCTAGAGTGGCTTTCCCGCCAATGTCTCGAATCGCTTGTACCATCTTCTCGGCAAAAGGCCCCTTGTAAAAGTAGTCAGGCCCATGCTCAGCAATCTTTTTTAGGGTCTCTGCCATCTCCGGCTGCTTGAAGACGGAGCCCGCAGGTGGCAAAAAGCCGTTTGGAGCAAACATCCGCCGTTGAGGAGGTCGCAATGTCAATTTATCGTAAAGGGTCCACATTTTATGGTAGGCATAGCCGTGGAGCAGGAAGCCGTTTTCGGCATAGAAAATGGCAGGCTCCAGTACTTCCTTCCAGGAAAGGGCGCCGTATTTCTGGATTGCTAAATAAAAACCGGCAAAGCTGCCAGCGACCCGAATCGAGCGCCCCGTAAGATCGTCCCTTTCGCGATTGTAGGGCATGACATCTTCCTTGAAGGAGTGGGGCTCAAAGTTGATGGTAACTGTCCTTTTGGTTTTTGCTTCATAGTAAGTGATCTGTCCACCCCCGGCTAGGGTTGTAAGCCCTGTATCAACTACTGCCGTAACCATGGTAGCTGCTATCGTCGCATCCATGGCATTACCCCCTCGCCGGAGCATCTCCAGCCCAGCATTGGTGGCCAAGGGAAAGGGGGAGGTGACCATCGAAAGAGGGCTTGAAGCCAGCTTTTCAAATCCCGGTTCGATGAACACTGGCTCCAGGGGATACTTGCTCTGATCGGTTGAATGCAGCGGAACTAGAAATCCCACCACAATCAACAACAAAGCACAGGCAAGCTTTTCCTTTAAAAAGTTCTTCTTCATTTTTCTGCCTCCTGTAAGATTTAAGGCAAAGGCAACAACTGGTCTCCTTCTATTTTGCTGCCCTTACAATAGAAAAGTATTGCTAAAAAGAAAAATGCATGCTTTCTAAATTCTAGTTTTGATATCCAACTACTTTTTACTTGTAGATTTTATTAAAATCAATTTTGTTTGAGGCTCGGAGAGATACTCCATTCCTTCTTCAGTCAAGACGGCATCATCCTGTCTGTTAATTCGGATTGTTCTGTCAAGTTCTTTGATATACTCTGGAACAATTATCTCTATCGCAAAAAACATAACCGGTTCAAGCTTTAAGTGTACGCGGTCTCCATATCTATCAGGATAATCTGGATCGATCAAGGGCCCAATACCATGAACCGTATTTCCAATCGTGTGAGGACATACATGACCGTCATCGTATCCTTGATCTTTAAGCCACTCCTTGGTTTTATTGTAAATATCCAAACCAACTTCTCCTGCTTTCATGTTATTCTTCATTTGTTCTGCGCATTTTAGGCTGAAGTCAAAAAATTCCTGAACTCCTTTTGGCGGCTCCACTTCCCCTGGCTTTAGCACATATGCCTGTCTATTCACATCAGAACAATAGCCTAAGTAATCCACTCCAAAATTCACATCAATAAAATCTCCCGGTTCAATTATAATCTCAGACAACAATCCTTTATTTTTGCCGGCGAGACTAATGCCCGGACCTCCACCAGGCCAGCCTGGCTCAACTTTATACTCTCTTAATTTAGCTCTATAAGCCCAGTATAAATCGTCAACAGTTGTTTTATCGGGTTGAATATATTTTTCCGAGAGAACCTCATGATGAATCTTTTTTGCTATTTCGACGGATATCCTCATAAGTTCTACTTCTTCTTCTATCCTATGAACTCTAAAATAAACCACAAGTTTTTCTGCAGAGACAAGTCTTTTGGAATATTTTTTCCCGATTGAATCTTCAAGATACTCTTTCATCTCAACAGTCAATCCATCACACATCGGAATAGTCCTTGAGGTATTGATCCCTATTCTTTTTGGGTCAAACTCCTGGACAACTTTTCTCAAGTGGGGTTTTAATCCTTCCTTTCCAGGGCTATGATAAGGAATGACCTTATCATAGATTTGTGTTTGAATAATATCCCCCAGGTGCGTCCCGATTGCAATTCTTTTAATCCTATCAGTTCCATCATCCATGAAAATGTAAGCATTCCTGTGCCCGCCTATTCCGCCTCCTATGTCTGCAAGAATAGGATCAAGATTATATTCACGACTCATAACAATCCACATATCAATATTATTTTCTCTCATCGCGGGAAGTAAGAAACTATCAATTTTTTTCTTGATTATATTTACCTTTAAATTCCAGGCTTTTTTTTCGATTTCTTCTGTTATCGTCTGGTCGTAGGCAACTTGAGAAACAACTGGAAGTAAGATTAAAAAAGAAAGAATTTTGATATTTTTCCAAAGATTGCGCATATTATGTTCCTCCTTATTAAGAAATTTATTGCATTTTTATACTAAATCAATAGCAATTTATTGAAAAAAAAGGAAAAAGAAGGGGGGCGAGAACTCCCCTCCTTTTTGATTGCTTCTACTCAGCGAAGTTTCCAATTAGCTCTTTCCGTTTTTGAAGACCGAAGATATTGTTGAGTGAGCCCTTAAGTCCTATGGACAGCATTGGCGATGGATTTCAGCTGTATGGATAGTTCCCCTGTTTCCACCGGGAATTTTCCGGTCAGTGCCGCCGTGCCGATGGTTAAGCCCGCAACGCCGGCGTTTGCAACGGCTTTTATGCGTTGGGGGCTGTCGATACTGCCGGCGGCGACAACGGGTTTATCCAGGGCTTTGCATACGGCTTCTATCATGCCTTCAACATTTTTTTCCGTCCAGCGATAGGCAAGCAGGTCGAGTCCGGTTACACCGTCCATGGAGGCAAGAGATACAGCGCTCGATACGATGTCTTCTTGCGTACCTGTCAGAATGCTCGGGTGGTTGACAATTTTTCCCACAAATGGATAGTACTCAATATTTTTGTCGCGAATAATCGGCAATACCAATTCGGGATGGGTCCCGCCCATGAGGCGATCAATTCCAAGTTCCAATGCCGCCTTCGATGATTTTATCTCGCTTTCAGCGTCGAGACTCACTACTTCCAGATAAACTGTCGCGCCCGATTCACGAATTCTACTGGCCAGTTTTTTCAATTCCTCAACGGGCAGTCCAACATTTTTGAAGCCGATGTGTGTGATTCCAGACGCAATAGCGGTTTCCAGGCACTCCATTGCGTCGGGGATGGTTTGGTCATTGCGCGTCAACATGAAAATGAAATCGATCATGTCATCCTCCTGTTTTTTTGGATGCAGCCGCTTGGCGGCCTGTTATCAATTGTTGCGCGTATCGCACGGCTATGAGTAAACCACCATGATTGGCTTTTCCGGTTCCCGCGATATCAAAAGCCGTTCCGTGGTCGGGGCTGGTGCGCACAAATGGCAGTCCAAGAGTGATATTTACGCCCTCGGCAATACCCAAGTACTTAATGGGGATTAGGCCTTGATCGTGATATTGGGCTACGACCACATCAAAATCTCCCTGGCGAGCTCTTGTATAAATGGTATCTCCGGGCCACGGTCCCGATGCATCAATGCCCTCTTTTACCGCAGCTCGAATGGCGGGTGCGATGATTCCTTCATCTTCGTCGCCAAATAAACCGCTCTCTCCGGCATGGGGATTGAGTCCGGCGACGGCTACTCGGGGGGCTTGAAAACCCAGTGCAACACCAGCATCGTGCGCTAATCGAATGGTGCTGAGTTCCCGCTCGGGAGTAATGAGCTTGCACACCTGATTCAACGCCACGTGGATGGTGACTAATACAACCCGAAGGGTATCGTTTGCCAACATCATAGCAAATTTATCGACACCTCCGCGATCGGCCAATATTTCAGTGTGGCCGGGATAGGGAATATTGGCGAGCGCCATGGCCGCTTTGTTGATGGGCGCCGTAACGATACCGCTGGCATCACCGCGTTTGGCCAGCTCGATACCGTGAATGACATAGTCATACGCTGCTTGCCCGGCCCGTTTGTGAAGTTTGCCAAAAGGCAGGTCCGCTGTGGATGGGCCGACTTGCAAAACCTCAATATGCCCCGGTTGACAGGTGCATTGATGAATGTGTTCAATCCGTTTTACGTTGAGGTTGGCGTTTACGATATCATTGGCCTGGTTGATGCGATCAACATCACCAACGACAATCCCGCGGAACAGCTTTTCTGTGGTTTTCCGCGTTTCATTAAATAGTTTGACGACGATTTCAGGGCCAATTCCGGCAGGATCCCCCATGGTTATGGCCAGCGGTTTTTCTATCGGCACACACTCTCCTTATTAGGTTGTTTTTGCAGGTGCTCACACGCGCGTATAAGAACATCGGGATCCCCAAATCCCCCTGCTTTTGTAATAACGACTCCATTTGAACCGATTAGTCTTGCTTCGGGAATTCCCGGTTCCAACTCACCTGTCATCTCAAAACCAAAAGCGCCCAGTTGTCGCAACACGTTAAGGGCGGTGTCGCCGCCGGTCAATACGTATCGGTTGGAACTGAATCTCTTAGATAAACGGTCCACCGCGTGAGCCAGTGCTGACACAAATACGGGGCGCTCGTCTGGGCTGACGGTTGTATTTTGGGTAGTGACAATGAGGACGCTATCCGCTGACATAGCCGTGGGCAGTTGCTGTTCTTCCTGGCTCATCCCGTCCAACGCTTCTTTTTTTAAGGTCATCGGATCAAGGGTCACGATGTAGGTGTCCATCCTGTGCTTCAATTGCGTTAGCTGACCTCTTGAAGTGGGATTCACACTGCCCACAGCAACTATGACAGGGCCGCGATGAGACCTCGATACATCCGGAGATTGGGGCGCGCTTTGAAAACAGCCAAATTGTGATGCCAATGCGATCAAAAGGCCGGGTGAGCCAACCCATAATACGTCACCCGGATTATTTACGGCCGTGCAAAGTTGGTGAAGGTCATTTTGTTCTTGCCCATCCACAACCCAAACCGCTGGTCTTGAAAGCCCGCTGTCATGCATTTGCAGTCGATGATTGAGTGATTCTATCTCTGATGTTTTGACAAGACCGACGGTATTAATACATACATCTTCGAGTAACTGACAAATATCGGACGTTTGCACGGGCCATTGAGGGTCATGTCGAAAACTCGTGTCTGAAACAAGGTGGCCGTTGACATATTGAAGACCGGATCGCGTGCAGCGTCCCTCTGCCGGAAAGGCAGGCGCCACAATAGCCAATGGGCGTCCCGACATTCTGAAGGCCGCATCGATCTCGAGGGCCACGTGGCCCCGCAGAGTAGAATCCATGGTTTTTATCAAAATTGGGCGGTCGCTCAGTTCCTTCACAGCCGCCTCAATCCGTTTTCGAGCCTCCACGGGAGAAGCGGTTCGGGAGTCTGTATCGATTGCTATACATGGGAGGTTTGGCAGTTCAGCGACTTTTTTTGTTTCCAGTATTACGGCGCTTGGACAACCCATTTTCGAAAACGCTCCAGCCCCTTCCATGGCGCTGGTGAGATCGTCCGCAATAATCCCGATAGAGTTCATTTTAAATATTCAATATATGAAGAATTACTTATTTTATAAAATTATCGATAAAATAACCGCGCACCTCAGTATTATCAGCTAATTTGGGATGAAAAGTACAGGCAATAATATTATCCGGTGCAATCATGTCAATCTCCTCATTATGTCTGGCCAGAATTTTGATATCGGCCCCAACTCGCCGAATTTTTGGTGCACGGCTAAAAACACCGGTTCAAAAAAACATTTAAATCATAGCAGGTTTTATTATTGGAGCTTAAAATATTAATAGTACACTTTTAAAACTTAAATCTTTAAAAAATAGTGCACTTTTAATTTTTAGCTGACAAACATTGGAGTATTTAAAATATTGAACAAAGTTATAGGCAAGTAACTGCATCTGAAAGATGGTGGCATTGGCCAGAAAATCTTACGACAATATGTTTTCAATGGCAAAGCCTTCTTTCTCTTCTTTAATGCTTTAACATTCATTGTAATCTGAGGCTGGTTAGGGTTTATCTCCAGGGATTTTTCCCAGATAGCTAAAGCTTCATCTAGCCTTCCCAACTGGAAATAGGATTCTCCCACAGAATTCAAAAGATCGATGTTCAGGCCATATTGGGAAATACCTTTTTCATAAATATCAATGGCTTTGTTCAATTCTCCCAGATTTTGGTAGGTTTTGCCCATCATAAAATAAACTTCAAACATTGGCTTAGGCTGGTTTAAAAACGGAAGGAGAACAGATTCAACTTTTAGGTATTCATCTAAAAGCATGTAGGTTTTAGCTAATTCTAAGGCATATTCAACAGAATGCTGCTTTTTTTGAAAAGCTATCTCTAAACTGGTTCGAGCCTCCTCTATCTTGCCTGCGTTGAGGAGCTGAGATCCTATAATATAAAGATAAAAAGCGTTTTTGATATCAGGTAAAATTCTGGAATAAGTCCATGGGCGAGGTATTGCTTCAATAGGAGTAACATCAAATTCATCACTTTCTGAAACGATTTCCCTATCATCAGCTTGAAGAGAAACCTGAATTCTGTAGTGATCAGGAGAGAAGTCACGAAGGGGAAACTCCTCGAGAAAATTTGGTAAGTCTGGATATTCACTGATTTTCCTGGTAAGGGAACGAAATTCTTCCCCCCTCTTTAAGAAAGTAAATTTGATCTCTCCCCTCTGCTTTAATTCCTGGCCTAAACCATGAATCTGAAAAGCTACAGCAAGGTTGTCCCCCGGGAGAAAAACTCTATTCGGTTGACAGAAAATCTGATAAGAACCTATGAGAAAAGGCTTTGGTTTTTTCTGCTTCATGTCGTTTCGGCTTGCTTGGTAACCTAAAATAAGGGAGCTCATCTTAGAAGATAAATCATCCTGAGGAATGACAAGATCTCGCTCTATAGAGGTAAACTCCTTGGATACCTCGTTTTTAATAAGGACTGAAAATTCATAGTTTCCAGGAATGAGAGGAAACATATCATGGATGTTGAAAGGTTTGTGGCTCACAATCTTCATCTGTTCTTTATCGAACTCAAGATTAATGGTTTTTTCATACTGGTAAATGGTCTTACCTTCCAAATCTAAAACTGTGCCGTTGAGTTTGAGGCTAGTGGAATATGTCTCTCCGTATAAGCCAACAGAAAGCCTTGGAAGTTCAATAACATAATGGACAAAATTGACTCCTGAAGGATCTTTTATAGCCTTGACTAAAGAGTCACTACTGATGTAATTGGCCGTATACTCAACCTCCACTATATCTTTATACTCAAGAAATTTCTGAGCGTATATGTCCTTTACTTGTTTTTGGGGAACCATATCAATTTTTTGGATTAGCATCTCAGAAGCCATGGAGGGGCGGCCCATATAAGAAGTGTCTCCGGGAATAAAGGAGAGGGAAACTCGAGCCAGGGTCGGTTCTACCTCCATTAGCTTCTGATATGCCGCATAATAATCCATGGGGTCCCCCTCATAAGTCGGCATCAGTCCTTGAGGGCCATCCTTTAAGGGGCTATAGAGCTCTAATTCTCCAACACTACCTTTTTGAAAAAAAACAAGGCTAAAGCCTGGGGGAAGTCCCACATTTGTTTTGCCTTGATAGAACCAGATTTCCGAAGGATATGTTTCAGCTGACACGTCAAGCCTTTGAATGGTGTTGGGCTCGCCAAGAATAATATAGATACGTCCCCGGTCTGTTCTCCAGCCTGGTCTTGGTGCTCTTCGGCCGAAGGAATGATTGGCATGGTCTATGCGGCGGTAATGCTCTATTTTAAATTCACTTTTAGAATTTCCAGGCGATGGATCCCGGGCCTTCCAGAAAGCCTCGATAAAGAAATGCCTCTCCCTGTCTGTAGCAAGCTCCAGAAAGACTTCTTTCTCACGAGAAGTGATGATATAGACCACCTCTTCTACGAGCCATTTTTTGTGCTGGCTAGGAAGTTCGTTTACCTTCTTCTTCTGTGCCTCAGCAAAGGAAAAAAAGTGTAAGATAATGAAAATAAGGGATAACGTCTTTTTCAATTGAAAACTCCCTTCTCTTTTATTATTTATAATAATAAAACATTTTTTAAAAAATAGTTAAATTTCACTACTAGATTTATGTAATTATTATCTAGCTTCCAGTTAAAAATAAAAAAAAGAAATAATTATTAGGGAAAAGCAAAATCTCATATACTTTTGATCCCAAACTAGCCTTCATTTTGTATTCACGAAGATAATAATTTAAGATTTAATCAATTTTTTCTCTTTTTTTATCCGATAAAAAACATGTTATTTTGTTTATATTAACAGTAGCTTCTATGAAAATATAATGCAAGTAAATTTTTTTTCCTCCGTTTTTTTTCTTGAATCTTCAAACTTATGGACCGTTCTTCTATCCGCGTCCTAAAACACACACTTTAACATTGAGTCTCGGCCCCTTAACCTTCACCAAAGCGCAGCCATAGAGACTTCCCAAGAGTCAAGCAAAGTGGCCGAGACTACCTCTCCCTCCTCTACTAATAGTAAAATAAAGTACCCACAAATATCATGCTAAAAGTTTTCAGCTATCAGAAATATTCTCCCCTCTCTTCGGCCGCCATCAAGAGTTCCTGTTGGACGACTTGAGGTGGGGAGGGCGTTCGGCTTGGAAGGAGAGTTTGAGATGATTGGAGATTAATACCCATTGTTGGGCGAAGCAGTGCCTGTCAAGCGTGTAGCGATTCGATCTCGGCAATCATTTCGGATGTCTCGGGAGCCCCGAACAGACCGCCCAGGATCATAGCTGCGGTGCTGGCCAGCAGCGCCGCGATGACTGGCGGGACACCGGTGTTGATGCCTCCGAAGACCCCCAGTCCGCACACGACTGCCCCCGCCACCAAAGCCGCAACTCCACCAGTGCGATTTGCCCGCTTCCACCACAATCCGGCAATGGTGGGCACGAAAAGGCTGGAGCTCAATAACCCGACGCCTGCCGTATAAAATTGGCTTATCAACTCCGGCGGCGAGAGAGCCCAGATGAGGGCGAGAATGCCGATCAGCCAGGTCGATCCGACACGAACGGTAGCCAGAATTCGTTCATTAGCGCGCCCGCGCAAGAATCTCCCGAGGATGTCGTGTGCAATTGCCGAACTACAAGCCAGCAACAACGCGTCTGTAGTCGACATGACCGCGGCCAGCACTGCGGCCACGGCTATACCGCGCACAATCGGAGGGAACTGCGTCTCCATGACCCGTAAGAACAATTGATCTGCGTCTGCCAGCCCCGGAAAGTCTGCGCGACCAACGGGCACGATGACCAGCACTGCCGCCAGGATGACCACGCTGTAGGCAAGCATTGCGATGTTCAAAGACAGTCGGGCGCTTTTCGCGTCCTTAGCGGTGAATACGCGCATGACGATATGAGGGATTACGGGAATCGCCGTCGCCCAGATCACGAAATATCCAAGGTAGCTTGACACAGGCTGGTTGATTACTTGACCGAGTTCCGGAGCTACTGCTACCGCCTGCCTCATGATCTCCAGAGGCGAACCGACTCGCCTAATGAAAACCATCGCGGTTCCGACGATGACCACCAGCATAAGCAGACCCTGTATGACGTCGGTCTTGGTGATGGCGATCATGCCGCCGAACGATACATAGGTGATGAACACCAGGGCTGACAACACCAGGGCAGTCTCGTACGGGATGCCGAGTAGCGCCACAGCTGTAATGCCCGCAGCCTTGAGCTGTGCCACGATGTAGATGACAAAGGCGATTACGATCAGCGTCGGCACGAGGTAGCGTACCACGGGGCTAGGATAGCGGTAGCCCAGGAAGTCGGTGATCGTGTACCTGCCGAAGTTGCGTAAGGGTCGTGCCACTAGAAAAGAAGCGATCGGAAATCCGAGTATTGCGCCGGTAAACAACGCCAACGTCGCGGGTATGCCCTGCGAATAAGCCAGCCCCATGACGCCGATAATCGAGCCTCCACTTGCGAGCGCCGCCATGATGGCCATCGCGTTTACCAGGGTGCCGATGCGGCGCCCTGCTACCCAGTATTCGTCCCGAGAACCGAGAACCTTTTTTGATGCCGCAATGCCGATGCCGATGCAACCGAGTAGGTACACCACAACTAGAGTTCGTTCGAGTAGCATCAGTCTTTCGGATCCGCTTCCGAGCCCAGCGAACGAGATTCGCTCTCCGTGTCTTCAAAGCCGGTTGTGTTGTGATGAGTTTTTCTTGCCGCGGCCCTATCGGCGCGTCGAAACACGAGAAGTGCCAACACAGGTGAAGCGATCATAAGTGCCGCCATCAGCCAGCCGAACACCGCAATTCCTCCGATCTCCATTGTGCGCCACATCGGCAGAAAAGAGATCACAGACATCAAAATTAGGAAAACGAGCATCAGTGCCTCGCCTTTGCCCAGCGGAAAAAATTGCTTCATGTGAAAACTCCGTGGCTAAGATAAGGATAAGGTTTCGGACAACTGCAATCGGTTAGCTAAGCTACAGTTTCCATAATTCATATTATATCTAATTGATTCCATTTGACAAGGACTCATGCATTATCATTTTATTAATCTTCTTTCTCTCCCGGATGGCTTGCTTTTTGATTTTCATCCGGTTTTTCAGTATCTCTTTGTCCCTGCCACAATATTTATCACTGGGCGTGACATTGTCTATGGCCTCGTGATACCGGTGATTGTTGTAATAGTCAACCCATTCCTGGATCCATTCTTCGATCTCTGAGGGCGAGTAATAATGATCCAGGAGGATCAGGTTTTTCATAGACCAATGATAACGTTCTATCTTCCCCTGGGTCATGGGATGGTAAGGTCTGGTCCGGATGTGGTGGATCTCATTGGCTTCGAGATAATGTTTAAGTTCCTTTGAGACTTAAGCTGGACCTTTGTCAGAGAGAAGTCTGGGACGATGAACGACAAGGACATGCTCCACTCCGGTCCATTCAATAGCCATGTCCAGAGTCTTTTTTACATCCTCGGCCATCATGGTCTGGCACAGCCTCCTCCAAACTATAGGAAAGAAGATTAAATCCAGTCCAACATTCATGATAATCTGTTGAAAAAAGAGAAAAAACATGATACGTAAGGACAGGATCATAATCATTTCTTTAAAGCGAGGTGTGTCATGAAATCTAAAACATTGAGTCGGCGCGCGTTTCTGGGTAGCAGTGCTGCCCTCGGGATAACAGCTTTTGCTGCGAAAGCCAGTAGCTTTGATAACAAAGCCAGTAGCATTAATAACTTGGATGATATTACGATGAAGATTACAGAGATTGAAACAATACCGTTGAGCCTCCCTGTGAGGCCGTTTGAGGATGGAGTCGATAAAACAGGCGGAAAAGCCGCACCAAGTAAATATTATCAAGGAGAACCATTAAAGAGAAAGAGAAGACGAAACGAAAAAGGACACCTCTTAATGAATTACGTATTTGTGAAAATCCATACAGATAAAGGCATCATTGGAATGGGTGAAGCCCCAACTGATCGCGTTGAGACTCTTGAAACAGTAAAATTCACTATTGATCGATACATGACCCCTAATTTGATTGGTCTAAATCCATTTGATATTCAGCGCAATAACGAGATAGTGAGTTTAAAGAAAAATGGAAGAGTGATCGCACGTCACGCTGCTTCAGCGATCAATTACGCCTTATATGACATCCTAGGGAAAACATTGAACGTACCACTATACACCCTACTGGGTGGATTATATCGAAACAAGGTGCTTGCTTCGGTTGAGGTCCCAGGAGGTCCCCCGGAGGAAATGGCCGCCCATAGTATGGAGTATTACAAACAGGGGATAAGAGGGATCAAGGCGAAAGTTGGAACGGACCCTGATAGAGACGCAAAAGCTTTGAAAGCCATTAGAGAAGCCCTTGGAGACAAGATCAGTCTTAGAGCCGATGCAAATCAAAAATACACGATACATGAAGCGATTAGACTATGCAGGTTAGCCAAGGAATACGATGTAGGTCTAGAACTCCTTGAGCAACCCACAGCGAGATCTGATTGGAAAGGTGCGGGAAGAATTATCAGAGCCGTGGATATACCCATAGAGGCAGATGAAGCCGCAGATAGCCTATATCAAGTTTATCAGCTCCTCAAGAACGATGCCTGCGATATCATTAACACAAAATGCTCCAAATCTGGAGGGATATCAGGGGTCAAAAAATGGGCAGCGGTAGCTGAATCAGCGAGAAAAACCATTGTTATAGGAACAGAATATGGACTTGGTAACATAGTTGCTTCAAAGGTGCACCTAGGATGCACAATCAAAAACGCGGATCCAGTCGTAGAATTCACCGAAATAGTGCTACATGACCTGCTACTAAAGAAACCACTAAAATTAAAGGACGGCTACATCGAAGTTCCAACCGGACCGGGTATAGGCTGGGAGTTCGATAACAAAAAGATAGAGAAATACACGGTTCATGATTTCCCTAAATAATTGGGTGTGTCGGATTTTCTGTGTAAACTCCTTTTTCCCATTTAAACATATTTCGTCAAACGATCTTCAAAAAAGATCATCAGCCATGAATATATCATAGCCCAGTCCCTGTGTCGCATGGTCCACTTTTTCGCAGCCTCCTCCACAGCCAGATAAGCTAACCGATATAATCATTCCTTGGCTTCGAGCAATGGATCGCGGCGGATGATTATCTTGCCCTTATACGGATTGCCATTAACCGTCATCTTGACCAGGTATTCACCCGGTTCTGCAGGTATTCCGCGGAGGCCACCACCACGCCGATAAAATCTGCTGATACCGGATATCTCTCTTATTCTGTTCCAAATATCTCTCAGACGTGAAGGATCCTTGCCGGCCTTTTGGAGTTGCTTCTTTAATTTTTGGAGCTGCTCAATCTGTGCGGCTGCAGCTCTCTCTATAAACCGGTCAATATTTCGAGTTAGTTGTTCACTAAACTGTTGATACTGGTCCGGAGTTGGATTATTCCTCATATCCCAGTGTAATCTGTTTATACCGGACTCAGCATTTACTGAGTAAGTCCGCTTGAAATTACCGGTAATGTCACTGATTTCAAACTGAACCGTGCCTCTTGCAGAAGATCCGAGATAATAGTTAATGACAGCGTCTTTTGTAGGATTTTCACCCTTATAATAGAGAGAACCGCCTCCGCCGCCAGTGTTGATGTCTAGCCATCTGGTCGCTACACGATTTTTAAAAAGATGAGCATCAGATGATAGAACTTCCTCAGTTGCCTGCTGCAGGGACGTTATATCGTCCATAATCCAGATTCCCCGACCATGCGTGCCTGCAATGAGGTCGTTGTCACGCGGATGAATAACCAGATCATGAACAGCTACTGTAGGCATATTTTTATTGAGTTTAGTCCACGATCGCCCGCCGTTAATTGAGTAAAATACGGCGAATTCTGTGCCAATAAAGAGGAGATTGGGATTTTTTAAATCTTCTCTGATAACGTAAACAGGATGACCGTCTGGAATATTATTACTGATATTTGTCCAGTTCTGGCCGTAGTTGGTCGTCTTAAATACCCATGGTTTAAAGTTGGCACTGCGATGACCATCAAATGTAAGGTATGCAGTTCCTTCCTTAAAATGGGAAGCCTCGACCCGGCTGACCCAGAGGTCCTCTGGAACACCACGAATATTATTCCGGACATTTGTCCAGCCCTGGCCGCCATTGCGGGTAATCTGCACATTACCATCGTCGGTTCCTACCCAGATCAAACCTTCTCTTATCGATGATTCAGAAATAGTAACTATAGTGCCATGGTACTCAGCACCTCCGCCGGGGATTGCGTCACTGGTGAGACCACCCGACTCTTTAATTGTTTTATAAGGATCATTTTTGGATAGGTCAGGGCTGATAAGATACCAGGTTTCGCCGCGGTCTGCAGTTTTGAAGAGGTGATTTGCACCAACATAGACTGTGCGCGGATTATGGGGTGATATAATCAAAGCTTGGCTCCAGTTCCAACGGAAAGCTCCACTACCTGCTCCTCGCCGGAGATCGATATTAGTAGCACCAGGAGCGTGAGGAGCACCCCATCCTTTTTCTAACTGCAGTTTTTCGATTTCAGGTGTAATATATTCATCATAGTTGATTATATTTTCACCCGTCTTCGGCCTGATTGACAGGCTCTCACGGGTCTCAGCGTTTGATCGCCAGATAATACCGCCCACGCCCATTGGATCTCGTTCAGAGTAAACTGTGCGCCAGTCAGTCGGATCAATCTGGACATGGAAACCATCTCCTCCGGTTATATGGTACCAAAGGTCTGTATAAATAGCACTGTCTCTGGTAGCTGAAGGGCCACCCCATGTGCCGTTATCCTGGAGTCCACAGTAGGCATAGTATGGATCGCGCATGTCGACGCCAAGCATATAGACCTGGCTGATAACATAATTATCAAACTTGATAAAGTTTTTCCCATGGTCGTGCGTCAAATAAGCGCCACCATCATTGCCGACATAGAAACGGTCCTTATTATGTGGATCGAGCCACAAGGCATGGTAGTCGCCGTGAATTTCTCGGCCAGAAAATCTTTCGAAGGTTTTACCACCGTCTTCTGAATACTGGAAACCTCCGGCCAACCTGTATATTAGCTTATCATCATGGGGACTAATCCAGACGTGACTGTAATAAAACGGACGGTTATTATAACGATTCATGTATTGCCAGCTGTTGCCGCTATCTTCTGAACGATAAAGACCTGTTCCAAGCTTGGTCATATCATTGTAATCCGGATCGTCTGGAGTCGGCTGAAATCCATGCTCATAAAAAGCCATAAGGACTTTCGGATTATTTCTAGAAATCGCAATACCAATTTTGCCCGAATCACCTTTAGGCAGACCATTTGTCAGTTTTTGCCAGGATTCTCCGCCATCTGAACTTTTAAATATCCCCCCGTTAGGACCTCCACTGTCAGTACGAAAAGGTTGACGCAGCCTCTGCCAGAAAGAGACATAGAGTTCATCTGGATTTGTAGGATGCATAATTATTTCAATCGCGCCGGTTTTTCCATCGTTGGGCAGACCGTTTGTCAGTTTTTGCCATGTTTTCCCACCGTCTGTAGTTTTAAACAGTCCACGCTTTCCGATATAACCCCAGACGCACCCTGGAGCTGCAACATACACGGTATCCGGATCGGTTGGATGCGCGAGAACCGTTCCAATGGTATACGTATCCTTCAAGCCCATATTGGTGAATGTCTTGCCGCCATCGGTCGACTTATATATGCCATCTCCCCAGGCAGCACTGTTTCGGCAGCATTCTTCTCCTGCTCCAACCCAAATGATATTCGGGTCTTTCTGGAAGAAGGTAACATCTCCGATTGAGGCAGCACCATAACGATCAAAGATTGGCTCAAACGTCGTGCCTCCATTAGTAGATTTCCATACTCCGCCGGAAGCTGATGCGACCAGCACGGTTGTCCAATCATCATCCAAGGCTTCTATGTCAGATATGCGGCCGCTCATGTTCGCAGGGCCTATGTTGCGCCACCGCATATCTTTGATGAGGTTCCCTTCAGATTTTTGGGCATGTACTGCGCCTGCCATTAGTACAATGCAGGCTGCCGCACAGAAAATAAAGAGTGAAAACGTAGGTCTTTTTGAAGAGCTCATTGCCTTTTCCTCCTTAAAATAAAATTATTATACATGTAAAGTAATCCTTCTAAACAAAATTTTTGTGGTCATCCAGAGTTTCAGTGAAAAGAAAAACTTTCAACCTCCCCTATTATCATCCAGCACCATTATTTCCGGTTTTCATATCTCTTTTATTTTAATATTTCGGAGTCATACCGGTGCTCTCTTATTTTTAAAATAGGAGCTGCGTTTCTAATGTGAGGAATGCCGGTAATTGTAATTATCTTCCAGCTTATAAGAATTTCCTTTTGGTGCTCACCACAAATCCCTCACGATTTTCCGTGATTTTCATCTTCTGTCATACCGGAATAAACATATCATAAGGAAAATGATGTAGTCAACAGGAAGGAGAGGGTGAAGAAGTGCATCATAAAGGAAAATGCGTTCTCGACAAGATAGACTGCATCAACGATTCATTCATAAAGCCTTGCTTTCAAGGCTCCTCAGAAATACTCTCCCCTCTCTTCGGCCGCCATCAAGAGTTCCTGTTGGACGACTTGAGGTAGGGAGGGCGTTCGGCTTGGAAGGAGAGTTTGAGGTGGATGATAAAATCCAGGGAAACTCCGGGCGAAATTTTAAAATCTATTATTCCCTGCGTTTCACGGGTGGAGATGTTTTTAGAAAGAGAAAACATCTACATTTTTCGAGTGAAAAAATAGAAGGAATTCAAATCTTTAAAAAAACCTTGTATATCTTCCCCAAAGGTCATCACCCAGTTTCCAGTAGGATTGGACTGCATTGTTGGCCACTTCAAGACAGTGCTTTGTTAAAAATTCCTGAGCATTTTTCGGGCTTTTTTTGTAC
>SDBU01001445.1_pt1 | contig 33855 bp, 29 predicted proteins | sample 2277071 | NCBI WGS metagenome assembly SDBU01 (sample SAMN10397929, study PRJNA504765) | marine sediment metagenome | isolation source: marine sediment core GS08_GC12, 126 cmbsf | place: Arctic Ocean: Gakkel Ridge, Loki's castle | collected 2008 | reverse complement strand
CTACAATTATCCACAGGACTGAGTAATAATCTGAAGATTGAACTTCAGGAGAATGATTGCAAAGAATCATGAACAAATTTAATATTAAGATTTTAAAAAGAGTTAGTATATTAATTTTTTTGATTTCGTTACAATTGCTATATTTTCCTATAAATCAAAACGTACAAGGGGGAATATCTACATATTTACCAATTGATACTTATATAACATTATCCCCCTTATGGGCAATCCCATATTTATTAAGCATTTTATGGTGGGTAGGAGCATTAGTTTGGGCAACTTTTAAAATGGAGTATTTACGATATGTTCATTTATCTTTATGCCTGTCGATCACAATATTGATAAGTTATATGGTCTATTTACTCTTCCCAACTTATGTCGACCGCCCAATAATTGTAAATCAAGATTTATTAAGTCAATTGGTGATGTTTATATACGGTAGTGACAGGCCATATAATGCACTTCCCAGTGGGCATACTTATACAACTTTGATAATATCAATTTTTTGGTTTAATTGGTTACCAAAACAAAGATATTTGTGGGTAGCAATAGCAATTGTTGTGATTCTATCCACACTATTTACAAAACAACACGCTATTTTGGATTTAATTACTGCTTCAATTTTGGCATTCATCTGCTACAAAATGTCAGAATATTTAGTTAAGAAAGTAACCTACCGATGAATTGCAGTGTCAAGCGTGAAAAGCAAAATAGCAAGAAAGCCCAGAAAAAGTAGAAACAACCTCAGAAATCAGAGCCCTCACAAGCAAAGAAATGTTGGCCAGGCCCTCTGTGTCTATCATAGTTGGACAACTCCTAGGTATAATTTAGTGAAGAGGGCGAAGGGAGATGTTCAATGTTTCAAAGCCACAACAACCATCATTGCATCCGTGAGGCGATAAGAAAACATGGATAATCAAAACAACTTCCCCTATCATTTTAATAACAATACATGCAAAACATGTGACGGAAAATGTTGTCGGGGTTTTGCAGGTTATATTTGGATCAGTACGGAAGAGCTGGAGAAAATGGCAGGCGCAAGGAAGATGGATGTAGCTTTATTTTCTAAACAGTATGTACGGCAGGTTCAAGGTAGGCTTTCACTGCAAGAGCGTGTTATAAATGGCGAGTATTTCTGCTGTTTTTTTGACCTGATAGATTGTCTGTGCACAATCTATCAGAGCAGGCCTAATCAATGTAGAACTTTTCCATTCTGGAATCAATTCAAGAAAGAGCCCCAAAAGCTCTTTGTTGAGTGTCCCGGAGTTACTTTATAGTAAGCAAACAAGTTAGCGGACAATAGCCCAGACCATTGTGCGCCAGGGCCAATTACGAGACGAACTGGTTTCGGTGGCGAAAGAGATCGGCGCGACCCTCATAGTGATGGGCCGCTCCCTAGGACCGGATGCCGCCTTTGCGGAATCCACCCAGCAAGTCTTTGCCGCCGACTTGCAGAACGAAGCGGGCATCGAGGTCCGCATCCTAGAAATAAGTGATTAACTATTAAAACCTAATGCACGAATCCAGAAACATAGAAATCATTTGGAGGGCACTCCGAGGACCCATATAGTGAGGGTCAGGAAATGTGTGAGGCAGCCAATAGCGAACTAACCCTCTCCCCCCCCTTCGATAATCCCATCGGCAAGCCTTTCCTGCCTGTACTGAGCGAAACGAAGTGCAGCTGAAGGAAGCCTACCGAAGTGAACGAAGCCGAAGGGAGTCACTCGACGAGCTTCTTTCAACATCGTTCAGGACAGGCGGGATAAACTCCAGCGAATGACTCAGGGCCGGATATCTCATCCGCTAGATCGCAGGGGAACAAGGGACTTGGTTAATCTGAGGGCAAGTTTTTTCGTAAAGGAGAATATCACAATATGGACAAGGGGAATAAATGGAGTAATCTCGTTATCGGTGTGGGTTTGGTGCTGGTCTTATTTTCCGCACCCCATTTGATCGATGATTTTTTATATGGTATCCCGGAAGAATTTGGCCTGACTAATCAACAAACTCAGATTTTAGCAGGAATATTTCACGTTCAGCTCATTGTGTTTTTTGTTCTGGGTGCGCGTAAGCAAAGAGCAGGTTACTACGGGTTCATTTTCTAGGGTATATTTCTGGCCTTGGCAGGCATCTTAAAACATCTGCCCAAAATCTTAAAGCCCGAACCGTATTGGAGTGGTCTTTTTTCGGAAACCCTGATCATCGGGATGATTATCGCCGGTATTGTATTAGCCATTACATCCATTCTAGCAATACGCGATTTGTCACGGTCAAAATTTGAAAAATAGGAAAAAACGAGCTAACACCCGCTGCCCTTCGATTTCGCTGCCCTCCACTCAGGACAAGCTTGTCTAGGGGAGCGAAGCACAACAAAGACAAAGTGAGCCTGTCGAAGGGAACTCAGGTGAAGGGAACTTGTTGAGGAGTTCAGGATAATCGATACTTGACCGGGTTCGCCAAAAGTGTATCTTTGGCGCCGCCCTGGCAGCGGGGGAATCAGCTGCACGAAATAATTTATGGTTTTAGGTTATATAATCATAATATCGCCAAGTCGGCAGCCAAGAGCAGGATTTGAAAACCAGATTCTCCCCAACAGGGACCGCATCTAATCCAGAATTAGATAACTGATGCGTGATAGTCGTAACAGGGAAAGATAATTTCGGCAAACAAAAGTGTACTGCTGACGTTACTTCACTGCCCTCAATATCTCGGTTAAACGCGATAGTTCTGTGTTAGATGATATGCTCTTTTCAATGGATTAGTAATAACCCAAAAGAAAATCTTTGGAGAGCTTATTACAAAAGTGGTTTTGATTAAATTACACAAAAGGCAATTGTTTAATGAAAAGTAAAGAAGAAATAAAATACTACTCTCCAATAGAAGAAAAAATTAACATCACTTCTCATGCTATCGGCCTTGTATTAAGCATTATTGCTCTGGTGTTTTTATTTACGCATGGAATCCGGCATGGAGACGTTTGGCATGTTGTAAGTTTCAGCATTTTCGGAGCTAGTTTATGTGTTTTATATGCAGCTTCTACTTATTACCATAGCGCTAAAAACACGGAGTTAAAAAGAAAATCAAGAGTCATTGACCACGCATCCATTTATGTTCTCATAGCTGGAACTTACACTCCTTTTACGATTGTGACGTTAAATGGTCTCACAGGATGGGTGATTTTCGGCATCTCCTGGGGATTGGCTATAACAGGAATAATATTAAAATTATTCTTTACAGGAAAATATGATTTTATTTCAACATTGATGTATGTGTTCATGGGCTGGATAATCATTTTCGCTGTAAAACCATTAATTAATAATTTATCTTCATCTGGTCTATTCTGGCTTGTTGCGGGCGGTATTTCTTACACAATTGGTGCACTGTTATACAGCATTAAAAAAATAAAATTCAATCACTCAATCTTCCACATGCTAGTTTTATTTGGCAGCGGATGTCATTTTGTGTCAGTGTTCTTTTATGTTTTACCAATTTAATAAATCAGTATCTGTTTTTAGGTAAATTAAAAAAACAGATAACAGATTGGACCTCCTGACATTCTTCCTACCTTCAAAGGAGATTTCCATGAATAGATTATCAAAATGGTCCCTCACCACTTCCGTTCTGATCCTGATGTTTTTTCTTACCGGCTGCTCCCTGACCTCTATGGGGTCTCCTCAGCGGTAAATACTCCCTCGACACAGGAAGCTACCCCGCCGGAAAACGATTCGGGTGAGACCTCCGGGAACGACGGGGAAGCCGAATCCGACTCAGATTATGTTCATGAAGAGTGTAGAGAGGAACAGATCCTGATAAAAGTTCACTATGATCACAACTGGGTCTGGAGCCCAGATGGAACCACAGCCACCGGAGGGTTAAAAGGAGAAGCAGAAGGGGGCTGTACCTTTTTGCTTTACCCAATGGAGGACGGGTATTATGAACCCGACACCTGCACAATTTTTTATTCCCAGCATGGAAAGGTCAAAGTTCCAACGGATGGGGATGAATGCACCATATCAGGGAGAGGTATGGCCGTAATGACACTTGGCGGATCTTGTGAGGAAGGGCATCTAGTTGTGGATATCATGGAGATAATGACAGAAGAGTTGGAATCGACAATAATCTGTGGACCCAAGAAGACAGATTTTGTCCTCTATTACCCACCTACAATGCTGTCCATTCTGGAAATCCCACCGATTGGTATTGGGGAATTCACATCCGACTCAACCATCATGCCGCAATTTTATGATCTTAACTTGTATTGGCGGGTCACCTTGCAATAAACCCCGACCAGGCAAGGAGATTTAATGCTGGACAGTATCAAAACCTGCCTGCCAGGAAAAAGCAGGTACCACCTCTTTTTACTAATTATAGGTTTTACGGTTTTCTGTGGAATCAGCCAGTTAAGCCGATTGTATTATCCACTTTTTGGGCTGGTCGTGATGGCAGGAATTGCATTTCCGCTTGCCTGGGGTGGATTAACAAAGGATTGGGAAGCGATTGGGTTTTCCCAACAGAACCTGGGAAAGGCATTATTTTGGGGCGTTTGTGCCGGCATCGTAAGCAGTCTAGCGGGTTTGGCAGTTCTGCAGGAAAGATCGTTTGTGAGCAACCTCGGTCAGCAACTGCTAATCGGCATTCCTCTCTGGATATTGGTCATCAGTCCCTTCCAGGAGTTCTTCTTCCGGGGGTGGATGCAATCCGGCTTGGCAGAAGTGCTGGGAAAGTGGTGGGGGCTGGTAATTTCCACTATATGTTTCACAGCGTGGCACTATTTATCTCCGATCGTTGACCTGTCAACTTTTCCTTTGGCAAGCACCGGAGGGGTTATTTCGACATTTACCGCCGGGTTGGTGTATGGCTATGCCTTTCAAATGAGCAAGAATATCATTGCCCCTTGGATGGGGCATTTGATATCAGGAATTGTATTTATAATTATTGGCGCAATGGACTTTATCCAAGTTATTCAGTAAAAGGATTACCTGACTCCCACGATGGGGTACATTTGCCGCATAGAGTAATACTATGCTCCCGGGTAGGGCAAATTCGTTGATTAAACTCCCCAAAGAGGAATAAATATGCCGCGCAATTACAGAACCAGCCTGTTCATAATAATAGCTGCTGCCTTGTATCTTGGAGGAATTTCCGGCGTCTCCCCCGGATATGCCCAGAATTCTGTCCAATTTTCTGAGGTTGAAGTGGAAAATTATTTCCCGGATGAATTGATCTTTCGCGCCTGGGTGTCCAGCGCCGCAGGCGAAATTGTCAGCGCGAAATTCGTCTACACTTATGAAAAGTATTACTCGTCCAGCAGTTATACCAAAGATACGGTCGAGATCGAGCCGGGAACAAAGGTCTTTCTGGAATATGTACTGGACACCCGGGACTTCACCACGCCTCCCCTGATGCCCATCGCCTATCATTGGGATGTAATGAATGCGGACGGAAATCATTATACGAGTGAACCGGAGATTTTCCATTACGCGGATATTCGTTTTGATTGGCAGGTGATGGAAAATTCCGACATTGGTGTCTGGTGGCATGACCGGCCAGAATCTTTCGGTGAGACTATCTTTGAGATTGCCATCGCTGCGGTAGAACACCAGCGGGACCTTTTCCAGGCCGAACTGGATTACAAGATGAAGATTATAATTTACAACAATTCCGCGGAGTTTGCCGCCTGGCACAACCTGGCACACGATTGGGTCGGGGGCGAAACATATAGCAATTATGGTATTACGGTCCAGATAGTCAAAGATTCAGGCTATCTAAGCGGTTGGTTAAATAATGTGATCCCGCATGAAATTTCTCATTTATATTTTGATTAGGTAACATACAATTCAACCGTTTCAATCCCGGTCTGGCTGAATGAGGGAGTGGCACAATACAATGAGTTCGTCTCGCAGGATTGGGCTTTGGAAGAAGTGAATGCTGCAGCTAAGGATGGAGGCTTGATCCCACTTTCATCACTCGCCAACGGGTTTGGCGCATTCGCTGAAGAACGCGTCTACCTGGCTTATCATGAAGCGTTGAGCGCGGTCACTTATCTGGTCGATAGTTATGGGAACGAGGGACTGGGCACCTTGTTGGCCGCATACAAAGATGGAATAACCACAAAAGAAGCATTCCAACTGGCACTTGGGATCAGTGCCAGGCAATTCGAACTGGATTGGGCCGCCTCCGTTGGCGCAACAAATTATGCTATCCCGACTGCCCGGGTTTTACCCACATTTTTCCCTTCCCCTACGGCACCATCGATTACTAACCAGTCAACCCCTGTTCCCAGGACAGAACCCGCCAAAAAGGTGCCTGCCCTCCCCTGCATGTCTGTTCTATTGCTTTTGGGTTTTGTTGTCGGGATAGTATAGCCAAACCGCGCTACAAAACGATAAATAGAGGTTCTTCTGCATTGAATTAACTGGGGTGAACCACTCCCTGATATTGAATATGGCTGACTGAAAAAGGAAACAACAATGGATCAAGAAATTTGGAGCGATGTCGACAACTATTATGAAGAATTGATAGTAAGACCTGATCCAAGATTTAATAAGATCATTGAAGCTTCACTTGAAGCAGGCTTGCCGTCAATCAACATCACCTCCAGCCTGGGCAAGCTACTGGAGCTTTTGGTACGATTCCAGGGAGCAAGTCGAGTTTTAGAGATTGGAACGCTGGGTGGATACAGCACCGCCTGGCTTGCCCAGGGGCTGCCTCCCGGAGGAAAGGTAATTACTTTAGAAAAAAAACCAGAACATGCGGCTGTCGCTCGGAGAAACTTGTCTCAGTTTGAGTTTTCTAGTTCAATTGATATTCAAGTAGGAGACGCGATGAACACACTGAGGACACTTTATAAGGATCGAAAGGGTCCTTTTGACTTGATCTTCCTCGATGCAAACAAAACCGAATACTGTGATTACCTGGACTGGTCGATCAAATTATCTCGCCCGGGCACGATGATCATTGCCGACAACGTAGTAAGACGTGGAAATATCATCAACGAAAACAGTGAAGACCTGAGTGTCAGAGGGATCAGAGATTTCAACTTAAAAGTTTCCGGTAATCCTCGATTGAGGGCTACAGTTATCCAAACGGTTAGTCCGAAGGGATATGATGGATTCTCTTTGATTTATGTGGATCCTGAATAGAAAATAAACTAGAGGCAGGAATTTAACGAGGTGAGTATATTTGTGAAAAAAAATTTTGTGGGAATCACTGAAAACCGAATACTGTTACCCTACCTTCAGTCTCGCCCTCTCCAAGTCACCCAATCACCTCTTCAGCCTTCTTACATCCCCCTCCCGGACAGTGATCCCCTCCACATCCAGCCTTTCCAGAAAAGCCAGTATATATTTCCGGCTGCTGCCAAAATGATCTCGGGCTTGGGCAACTGTAATAGTGCCGCCATCCTGGAGTTTTTCCTTGATCTCAACAATCATCTTATGATAGGTTTCCGGCGTGAAGACCACTTCGGGAGAAATCTGTTTCAGTTCTTTCAGGAACAACAGAGCGTTATAAACCTCTTCTCCTACCTCTTCCCGGCATTCATTCACTGAGGGAGGAAGGATTGGATTTTTGGAAAATTTTTCCAGCAGATTATTTACTTTTTCAGATTGCCCAGGGGGAAATTCAATAGAAAATCCCTTCAGCAGAACAGCTGGTCCCTGCTGAGTTAATTTGTCTTCCTTGATCAGCGTCTCAATCGCCTGCTTGAAAACAACATCAGCCAACCCGGATTGACTTTTGAGTTCCTCGCGAGACATACCCGGACGGAGAGGATATTCCTGATGATATCCCCCAACTTTAATCACAAGCTTTGATATAATTTCGTCCCAGGTAGCTTTATCGGCAACAAATCCGTTGCCAGCAGAGCTATCACCCAGTACCAGGACAAGTCCTTCTTCAAGAAGCTGATTCAAGCTTTCCTGAGCTGCGTTTATTTCCAGTCCTGATTGCTCAATAACAACACTCCAATTCGCCACACCTGCCCGGGATATAATTTGCCGCATCACATCCACCGGGTCTCCGGCGGAGAGGGTTTCTAAATGATCCAACACTTCCTGATCAAACCGTTTATGCCGGTAAGGAGGATTAGGATCAAGTACAATTCCTCCCCCCAGAGTTTCTGATGGTGAAGGCCGGCGCAGGATATAGCGGTCTCCCCGCATGGCAATTACCGGCTCCTCTACTTCCAGCTGCAGCCAGGCAGTCTCCCCCGGTTTTAGGTTATCCCTGCCCAACAGCCGGACTCTGGCAATGGTTTCATCCGCGCCAAGGAATAGTTTGGTTTGCAGGTCATGAGTCAGGGGCTTATCAAGATCCCCCAGGTAGCGAAACTGCACATCCAGTCGGCGGGTCGGGCTGTAATCTCCAGGATGGGTAACTACATCACCCCGTTTAATACTTTTGTTATCAATACCGGAAATATTCACAGCTGTCCGGTTTCCAGGACCTACTTCTTTTACATCCTGATTGTGGGTCTGCAAACCCCGGATTCTGCCTGATTTGGCCGAAGGCAATATTGTAACCTCATCCCCTACCTTAAACGTTCCATCCAATAAGGTCCCGGTCACTACAGTACCAAATCCTGCCATCAAAAAGATCCGATCAATGGACAGACGGGGCCGGCCCAGGTCAATCCGGGGAGGTTGACCAGCCAGAACATCACTTAAAGCTTCTAATAACTCATTCAGCCCGGTTTTCTCTTTGGCGGAAACGTGGATAACCGGAGCATCCTTCAAGGCTGTTAAAGAAACGAGTTCCTGGATTTCAATCTCAACCAGATCCAACCATTCCGAATCATCCACCAGATCTACCTTGGTTAAGGCAATCACACCTTTTTTTACTTCTAGTAAATCCAGGATAGCAAGGTGCTCTCTAGTTTGAGGCATAACCCCTTCATCCGCCGCAATCACAAATAGGCAAGCATCTATGCTGCCAATGCCTGAGAGCATGTTTTCGATAAAATCCCGATGACCGGGAACATCGACAATGCTGATATTTTTGCCGTCAGGAAGCTGAAAAGTGTCGAATCCCAACACAATACTCATCTCCCGTTCGCGTTCTTCACGCAATCGGTCTGGATGAGTTCCAGTTATCGCTTCTATCAGGGTAGATTTACCATGATCGACGTGACCCGCTGTGCCAATAATATACATGATCGGATAATGCTGTACTTTAATTTGTTATCAAATAATGCTCGGTGAGAATGGAATTCAGGAGCTTGATGTTATATCCTCAGCGGAATCCATCCATAACTTGCTCAAATTCGCCAGCCCACTCCCGGATCAATGTTAACAATCCCTGAAGCTGGGTCTCGGAATAGGAACTGAGCTGCCCCAATTGATCTTCAATTTCCTGCAGCCCATCTTCTAAAAGAGAAATCCTCTCTTCCCCTTCCTTGTACTGCCGTTCAATGATCTTGGACTGCTCTTTCTGCGAGAGAGTGTAATTGGTCCAGCGTTTTTGATCGTCTGCTGTAAAGGTTCCCCATTCCTGGCGGAACCGCTCATCAGCCAGGCGCTGAATCTCGGTGATTTCATTAACCCTTCTATCCAACAGCGTGGAAAGATCTTTGAGCTCATCCTGCATGCGTTTTACGCCCCGGTGAGTGGAGTCAAGTTTGACCATCTGCTCATCCAAATCCTGAGCTTGCTTTTCAATGCTGTCAAAACGGGTCATCCGGTTCTTCCAGGTAGATTCCCGCTCTGTATTCTGAAGCGTGGCTTCTTCTAAGAATGTCTCTTGTTCTTTTTTAAGATCTCTCCGGATTGATTCCAATTCCTGGATCCGGTTCTTCATCTTCTGGTAATCGCTGCCAACCAAATCTAATAGACCGCGCTGCTCATCTACCCGTTTTCGCAGGGCAGACTGTTCCCCTTGTAAATCTGTAATCCGTTTGATCTCTTTCTGACGCTCTTCTTTTGCTGAACGTGAATATCGCAGATACTCGGTGTACTCTCGCTTTATTTCACTGACATCCTTTTCCACCTCCCGCAAAGAAGCATTAAACCGGGTTTCTTCTTCGATCCGGGTTTTCATATTCTTTTCCAAATCTTTTACCCGCTTAAAATCTTTCCCCATAGTTTTTTGCTGCGTTTCAATCCCCTGGATTTGTGTCCGCAGATTTTTCTTGGCATTGTTTATCCAGGATTTAGTGATTTTTTCATAATCCTTAAGCTCTTTTTTCCGTTCCAGCCTGAAATCTGCCAATCCATTATCAAAATCATCCACCCGGGAAATGGATGTCCTTAAACGGGTGATATCGCTGTCAAATTCAACCTGCTTTTTGCCGACGGCGTCGAGTTTTCCCTCCAATTCCTGAAGCCGATCCTCTAATTCCGAGATGATCGCCTTATCTTTTCTTCTTTCATCATCCAACCATTTAATCCGCTTTTCCAGCTGTTCATTTTCCATAAATCATTCTCCTGTCTTCGGATTTCTCCAAGCATTGAGATTATAGCATGTCCAAAACTGAAAACATACCAGCAAATCACACCTCAATTTAGCCTGTAATATTATTCAGGATCCTAAAAATATTTTCGTTATGCTTTGAGCTGCCCGCATTACAATCTGCGGAAACAAGCCTAAAAGCACCAAGAATACATTCACAGCGAGAATCAATGATCGGTAGAAGGGATTCCCTATGATCAACACTTTCTCCTCACCTGAATTCCTGGTTAAAGCTGCTAAAATTCGTACTCCGCCTATGATTAACCCCAGTGCCCCAAAAATGTACCAGGTGTTTATCCAAAGTGGAAAAGATCTAAGGCTGGACCCCAGTGCCCAGTAAAGAGGAAAGCCGGCTAACAGGGGCAATCCTGCCAGTGTGAAATAGCCCACCAAAATTCCAGAAGAGATGATTGGCCATTGGCGGGCGACTCCGGCTACAGAATCGTAACTAAAGCTGCTCACAACCTGACGCAAATGAGATAAGGACAAGGACCATACACCTAATGCCAAAGCCTGGACAACGACTAAAGCAAAAAAGATGGGAAATCCCGACGAGAACAAACTGATTGCAAACAGTGATCTGCCAATTTCTGAAATTATCACAGCTGCCATCATACGGCCCAGGTGCTTCGAAACAAGGGCAAGTGAGCCCCCGAAACCAATCATCATCGTTCCCGCAATTTGCAAGGGCTGCTGGATATCGATTTTATTACCGAACCAACCCGCTTCGGTGATAAAACGCAAACCAAATAAAAATACACCGAGGAGATAGGTGTTAAGTACAAAACCTGTCAGAAAGGGATGGTTCTTTTCCGTAATCATAGGAATCCAACTGATGAAGGGAAAGATTGCCAGCAGGAATGAAAAACCCAGAGCCAGGATAACCAACGATCTGACCAACAGCAGCTGATCACCGGTATTGAGATCAATCCAGCTCGCCAACCAGGCAGCAAAAAGGATAAACAGCATGCCCAGGATCTGAAAAATAAGAAAACGCAGCACTCCCTGGGTCGGCACTTGCCCCGGTGGTGATAATAATACAACATAAATAAGGGCCAAAAAGGCAAAAAACAACGCGCCGTAAAAAATTGGTTCTACCGCATAGGCAGTGAGAATTAGAACAGTACCTGCCAATCCCAGAGGGATAACCTGGATCGGGACGGTTTTCGGATCAAGAATAAAAAACCAGAAAGTGCACAAGAGGAAAAGCAATACCACAATCGGCCGGTCTGCTTCGGAAAGTACAAACCGCCTGCCAAAAATCAGCATTTCGTCGGACACTTTGAGTTCCCAGAAAAGGTAATTAAACACCTTATTGATGGGTAGAAAAGCTGCTAGGGCAGCCAGGTTAAGGCTGATTATGGTTCCAGTCCATTTTAAAATCCGCTGGTGATTCATAATAAACAGGAAAATCCCTGAGATAAAAAGCGGTATTAGAATCCACAACAGCGGTGTATTCAACTTGTTTCCTCCAGATAACTTGCTAACAGAAGATACGCACCAACAAAGGCAATTCCGATGTTAAGAACTGCCAGTAAACCTGTCATTAATACCGACGCCTCTAGAGTCGCATACAATATTTCAAATCCGGAAATAACTGTTAACACTCCAATAATAATCCGGATCACCTCCCGGGATAATCCAAGCTGGAGCAACCCAAGGCCCAACAATAATAATCCTCCCAACGTTTGTTGACTAGTTGCCCCCAAAAACCAGCGCAGCGCATCAGGTACCAGGGAATATACCGAGATTCCAATTAACAAAGCGGTAAATCCTTTGAAAAAGATTCCAGGGAGACTCAATTCATTTTGCATATCAGCTGAGGAATCGGGGATATTAGCATATGTTAGAAACAGAACCGCTGTCGCCATCCATCCTGCAACAAGTTTTACAATTGCGATTTCCACTGGCCAGCTGATACTGACAAGGCTTAAGACACAGATATACTGCAAGGCTAATAAGCCTGTCATCCAGTGCCAGTTTTTGACCAGCAGGATACCTACAGCACATAAAAAAAGTACCGCAACCGACAAAGATTGAAAAAGGCTCACCACTGGTTACACTCCCCCACTTAAGGTGATCAAGGTCAATAAAAGAAAACCAAGTATTAATGCCCAGATTAATCCGCCTTCCCCCTCAAATTGGCTGGTTATCAGAAAAACAGTCCGATCTATTAATCTGGCTGTTCCAGAACCAATACCAGAAATGATATTCTGCGCATATTTTATCTTTTCATCTCCCCTGTATAGGTTAAGCCGAGGAATCCTTTTACCAAAAATAAGGAACAAAAAAATGAGTATTAAAGGAATCCATTGTGAGGTGGGGTTGGATAAAATATCACTCCTGGAACCCAGAAGTTTGTATTCAAGAGCGATCACAAGCTGGGTTAATATTATTACTGCCGGACTCATAACATACAGTATAGGAACCGGATTTGGCGTATTGTCATCCTGCTTAACCTTCTGGATGTTTTTGGATAAGATTCTCCCAATTAAGACGCCAGCAGCGATGGCAAACAGGACCCCAGATACTCCATTAACAAATAGTTCCGTTCCATTCCAGGTTGGTAAAAATGGTAACGGAATCATTCCGATTGATACCATCAGTAGAGTGGCAGTCAGTTGGGTTCTGTTTTCGAAAGAAAGGAATATAAGTGAACCAGGTAAAATTAAAACCAATCCCCAGAATAGGCTCGCAGCCGGAAAAGCAGCTAATGCGCTCCCCAATATCAAACCAAGCACTCCAAAAGACCAGATATTCCAGGACCACCGCAGTTTATATGTATTGATTCCGATCAAACCAAGAACAAGGGTTAGGCTTGCTACAACGGTAATAAGTCCTGGCTGGATAACACTTGGGTCCATTATTTTCGCGCCCCTGGTGATCAGCATGATGCTGATAGTAGTGGGTAGAATCCGCAGCAACTGTCCAAGATCTCGCTTCGGCCCCTCATTAAAAAATCCCTCCCGAGCAGGGAACCAGGAGCCAAATCCACAAATGCCAGCAGTTACTAAGATCGGTCCAACTGTAGAGCTAAACCCAGAAAAGGATAAATTTACACTCTCTTCCAGACCGGTCAAAGCTGCATAAATTAATAAAAGCGGTCCTGCCAACCGGAGGACAATGGGAAGGATTAGTCGGTTATCACTCACTTTCTCCCCCCGATAAAGTACAGAATGAGTAATCCAGATAATCTCAATAAGCGTCCAGAAAACTAAAAAGGTGTAAACATTATCAGACATTACTGCCAGAAAACAAACTCCACCCAAACTATAAATCCAGGCGCTTTGTTGAGGGGAGAATCGCTGACTCAGGGCAACAAAAAAAGCAATCGATGTCAGAGCCAGAGCTAACGGGATTGATATCCGATCCAGGATTAATGCCGGCTCAAAGAGAAGCTGAGAACCGAAATTCCAACCTAAATTCAGCCTGACCTCGGGATTTGTTAAGCTGTATAAAAGCAGCAAGATCCAGGCTGACCCAGTGGTCCCCATAAACCAAAACCGCAATTTATGAAGATTAAAATTCCGCTGCCGGAATCTTAGGAGCAGGATTGGATTAATCAATAATAAACCAACAGACAAGATGGGAATACTATTCACAAAATTATTCCTGGTTCCTTTCGTAAAGGAACACACCTGAAGTGTCGATAGAACTTACCAAATCACTGATTGTTTGATCGGAATCCGGGAATTTTAGTCCCGGAGCTATTTCCATAAGGGGAACGAGAACAAAAGCTCGCTCTGGTATTTTTTTGTGCGGAAGGGTAAGGTGAACCCCGTTTACAACTTTTTTCCCATAAAAGAGAATATCAATGTCCACCAAGCGGGGACCATAAATGAAACTTGGTTTCCGGCCGATCTTTTTTTCAATCTTCTTCAGGTAGGCCAGCAATTCCCGGGGAGGGAGTTCCGTTTCCCCCTGCACAACCTGGTTTAAAAAATCAGGCTGGTCTTTGAATCCCCAGGGTTCGGTTTGATAAATTGACGAACGTCCAGTCACATCGATAGCTGGCGGAAGTTCTCTAAAAACAGCCTCAAGATTGGCTTCCCGATCCCCCAGGTTTGAGCCCAGCGATAAGTAAATAATCTCTCTTTGATCTGATTCCATATCGGCAAGTCCATCAATGACTACCTTTCTGCTTAAGGATAACACACCTGCTCTGGCTAAAGAGTACTGTCAACCCTGCGGGATTGACAAACTTGTTCCGTTGTCAGGTGACCCGCGGTTTGGTATAATTTCCACCGCAAAAATTAATACTGGAGGGGTCGCATAGTTGGCCTAGTGCGCGCGCTTGGAAAGCGCGTATTCTTCACGGAATCGTGGGTTCGAATCCCACCCCCTCCGCCTTTTTAATCGCTCAGGTAATCTGAGCGATTATACTTTTACCATCAAGTTGTTATTTATTTCACCTTCTTTCTATTCCTTCATATGGAGGTAACCATGCTTTTTACTCCGGGAGAAATCGGCTTATTGGAACTTCCCAATCGACTGGTACGATCTGCAACCGCTGAAAGAATGGCAAACGATCAGGGATTCCCTCTGCCAACTTTAACAGCCCTTTACCGCACGCTGACTCAGGGAGGTGTTGGATTAATCATAACAGGACATATGTACATCAATCCAAACGGAAAAAGCCACCATGAGATGACCGGCATTTACACCGATGAACTCATCCCAAGACTGGCAGAACTGGTTAAAGCAGTTCATGAGGAAGGAGGAAAAATAGCAGTCCAGATCAATCATGGCGGCGGAAATTGCAGCCAAGAGAGCGTTAAGCAAGCCATCTCCCCCTCCGCCGCAGAGCAGGTTTCCATATACAATCGCCAAACGCAGGAAATGATCGAGAAAGAGATCCGGCAAACCATCAGCGACTTTGCCCAGGCTGCCAGAAGGGTAAAAGAAGCTGGTTTTGACGCCGTGCAGATTCACGCTGCTCATGGCTACCTGGTCAATCAATTTCTCTCACCACTGACCAACCACCGGGACGACGAATGGGGCGGATCACTATCGAACCGGAGCAAATTATTAAAAGAAATATCTCTGGCTGTTAGAGAGCAGGTAGGACCAGACTATCCCCTATTGATAAAATTTGGCATCGCTGATGGGTATGAGAACGGACTTTCCCTGGAAGATGGCCTGGAAACCCTCCAGAATTTTGAATCCTGGGGGCTCGATGGGGTAGAACTTAGCTCCGGATTCAGCGGAAAACTCTTCTCAAGTATCCAAAAAGGAATCAACAAACCAGCTGATGAGGGTTATTTTCTGCCTTTTGTAGAACAGGCCCGTTTAAAAACTGAGCTGCCGATACTGGCAGTGGGTGGCTTTCGATCCCGGACGGTGATGGAACGGGTTCTATTAGCAGGTACTGCTGACTTTATCTCCCTCTGCCGACCATTAATCAGGGATCCAAACCTTCCCGCACTTTTTGAGGCAGGAGATGAAACACGTTCTGACTGCCTCTCAGCTAACCTCTGCTGGGCGGAAAACAAAGGAAAAGGAATCTCTTGCAAATGTTTCGATTGAATTGGTTGATTATTTGGGGTTTAGAGCTGCCTTATAAGTTCAGGTTCATATCTTCAACAATGAGTTTGATGTATAATATATCCGGTATAAACTAAACACAATCTGTATGAAATCCTTACCTATGAAAACCTACCAGGTAGTATTAGTCGGGCTTTTGATCGGTTTCATCCTCCTTTCAGGCCTGAGTTTCCCCGCAATAAACAGCACTCTGGTGACAAACCCAGACCCTAGTCCCCCTGCTACACATAAAGCTGGGAAAGGTTCTACGGAACCTGAATCAGGGGACACCCTGGGTTTAATCTATGCTGCGGGTGTGATCGTGCTGATTATACTGGGTGGAGTTTTTATCCAGCGGTTGATTAAAACATCGACCTCATCAGATTTAACCTGAATCTTCATTATTTACCCTTATCCTGAAACAAGATGCGAAAGACTATTTCCCAAAAACAGCTGTTAAATCGATTTATTGACACCCATACCTGCCTGCGGTATCATGCCCACGAGCTTCGGGTGGGTCCGGCGCGGCAGAGCCCTTTGAACTGTGTCAGGTCCGAAAGGAAGCAGCACTAAGGAGGATCCTCTGGGTGCCGCCGGTGTGCCTGCCCGAAGCTTTTTTCCTCCCCGGTAATTGAGAAACCACCAGGAATGAACCCTCTGTTGATGAATATCCTTGAATTGGTAAAAAAACCCCTCCTTCAAAGAATATCCGCCGCAGTTATCGCAATAATCGGGATTATCCTGATTACCATTTCTGCTTATAAAAATATCTCTCTAATAGTCAATGGTGAACTGCAGGAACATACTACATTTGCATTAACTGTAAATGGGTTTCTAGAGGAACAGGGAATCATGCTCCAGGATTCTGACCGTTTGAGTCCCTCGTCAAAAACAATGCTGTGGGGTGGAGAAACGATTTTCCTCACCCTCTCCAAAGGGATTCAAATTTACGCGGACGGGCAGACAATTTCACTCAACACAGCTGAGCGTAGGCCAGAAAATATTATCCTAGAAGCCGGGCTGCTGCTTTATCCCCAGGACCGGCTCCTGGTTGATGGATTTCCTGTGCGGGAAAATTCAACCATGCCCCCCGCTGCATCTCATTCGATTCAGGTTCTTCGCGGCACTGCCATCGAACTCCATACCGAGGATGGGATCTTCCGCTTCACAACAGATACTGATATTCTGGCAGATGCACTTTGGAAAGAGAATATTAAGATTTTCGAAGCTGATCATCTATCAGTACCACTCAACACAGTCCTCGACGGAACTCCTCTTAAAGTGGAATTGATCAGATCTAAACCACTACTGGTTCAATTACCAGAACAGACAATAACTATCAGGACAACCGCGAATTCGGTCGGAGCTGCCCTTTCCCAATCGGGTCTTTCTTTACAGGGTTTGGATTACAGCTATCCCCCCGAGGGTGAATCCCTGCCGGATAACCTCCAGATTGAAGTAGTCCGGGTGAGAGAAGAGATCATTCTTAACCAGGAACAAATCCAATTTTCAACTGAATATCAATCGGTGTCCGACCTGGATCTGGATCAACTGCAAATCATTTCCGGCGGAGAATTCGGTATCGAAGCTCAACGTCTGCGAATTATTTATGAAAATGGTTCTGAAGTATCCCGGGAAATTGAAAAGGAGTGGACCATTAAGGATCCTAAACCGAGGGTTATCGGTTACGGCACGAACATTAACATTCTGACCGAAAATACCCCGGATGGACAGATAAGCTACTGGCGGAAAATTACCGCTTATGCAACTTCATACGATTCCACCTGTCCCGGGTGTAACACGATCACTGCCAGCGGCACGGTGTTGAAAAAAGGGACTGTTGCTGTAACACGGGATTGGTATCAGTATATGAAAGGGGCTAAACTATATATTCCGGGTTATGGTTTTGGAACCATTGAAGATATAGGCGGTGGGGTATCCTGGAGCGCTAACTGGGTTGACCTGGGATACAAAAAAGACAAATATGTTCCCTGGAGTCGGAATGTAACCGTATATTTTCTGGCCCCAGCTCCCCCTCCCGAAAATATCATGTATGTGCTCTATTAACTTCTGGATTTTGACCAGGGGAAAAATGCACCATACCCCATTTCCCATCTATCAGCCAATTCGGATCCTGATTATAGACCTCCCTGATTTGATCCAGGTTCAAACCCACTGCCAGCTCTGCCTTTGAGGTCCTCAAAGCAGCCATCGGTACCGGCAGGTAATCAACTACTTGATGAAATGGAAGTGTAAAATCCCATTGCCTGTCTCCCAGCAGCCGGCGGTAATTGGCATCCCCTTTGCTGATTAAAAGATCTGCTCCTGATAAAACTTCCCGGAGACCTGAAGGAAGCTCCCACATTGGAATTGGGGAATTCCAGAAAAAGTCAGCTTTGGTCGTAATTTTCTTTTCCTGGATATGTTTCTCCACCCGCATACCAAGATTTCTGGTTTCCACCTCTTCGGCAGCCTTTAAATGCTCTATAGTCTGGTCAATATCATTGTCAATAACATCCGATACAAAAGTCGGGTGGGCTTTCACATGCAATCGAACCTCTGCTGCCAATTGATGATTTATTAACGTATCAGCCAGTCCCAGATCACATACCAGTTCAAAACCAGCATTATCTAACATAATGTCCACCCTTCCAACCGGACGGCCGTTCTTAAACAACAGTTTAATGATCTGATTGGTGTCATCTGCCAAGAGGTTGTCCTTGTGCGATTGTTGAAAGATCTGTTTTTGAGTCCCGGAACTTCCTGCCGGCCAGAGGCTCAAATCTGCCTGGTTGCCCCACAGGGAGAAATAAATAGCTTGGCGAATGTGGCCCTGGGCATGACCCTTATCATCCAACCAATTCATTAAGACGGAAGCATAAGCCCTTATATCCTCCCGGGTTTTAATCAAACCTTGTTCTTTCTGGTATCCATACGGATCCAACCCAAGGTTAAAATAATCCACAGCCTCCAAAACCCGCCGGTAAAAATAATGTTCAGCAAAAAACCAGGGGATTTCCAACCAGTTTTTCCCTGCCCTGGGAGTTATGTAGGATTCCCAATATTTGATGTCAGGAGCTCCCAGGTCCTTAAGCTGACGAATTGGCTGATCAGGTATTCCGTCCCTGAGCTGGATCAATTGATCAAGAATCTGGGGAGGAAATTCATTTTCATTGATCATCCGATTGACGATTTCCGGCCAGCGGTCAGTGACCGTTAATTGAGCCCAGGAACCGGGCTCTGTGCTGAAGATTGGTGGAGGATATTTTGTTGTCATATTTTTTTCTTCACTGGAAACGGGCTGTCTGATAAGACCGTCCGTTCCTACCTGGATATCCTTACAGGGACATTTATGGTCAGACAGCTGCAGCCCTGGATTGAAAACCCTGGCAAGTGGCAGGTTAAATCACCAAAGATCTATTTCCGCGACAGCGGTCTTCTCCACAGTTTATTGGACATCACCGACGGGCACAGCCTGTTCGGGCACCCAAAGGTTGGTGCTTCCTGAGAAGGTTATGTTATTGAGCAGGTTCCGCAATCCGCACGTCACACCCAGGCGTATTTCTGGGCTACCCACAACGGCACGGAAATCGACCCGTTGTTTTCTGATCGGGGTAAAAATTATGGCTTTGAAATCAAGCTCAGCGATGTGCCCAAGATCACGGCCTCGATGTGGTCTACTCTCACCGATTTGGAATTGGAACACCTGTGGGTGATTTATCCCGGTAAACGGGCTTATCCGGCCGCTGAAAAGATCTCGGTTTGGCCAATAAGTCATATCGACAGGTTGCCCTACTCAACAAGGAATTCCTGAACCCGAATTACCTTGCCGGTATACAAGAAATTATAACCCCATAAGGAGTAACGGCTTCTTCTCGTCCCTAGTGGACATGCCGTTCAGCTTGATGGAATGGATTTTCACTGGAATTGTGGTTATTCGTGATGTAATCCGACGGCTAAAGCGGCATGCCTCCATTAAGGAGATGCTCCCGGTAATGCTTTAGCAAAGTCCCTCTTTCGCGTGTGGTTAGGGCTGATATTTCTGGTGGTTCAATACCGTGAAACTGCAGGTATTTCGTAAACGAGAAAGGAAATAGCTAGTCCGGAAAGGTAATTCTTTAACTATTTTTTTTAATATTCATTGTGAAGCAAATACTCCATAGCTTGCTACATTGGCTCCATGTTTGATTAAAACCTGTCTCGAAGGGGTAAATTTTCGTAATAACCCGTCAGCTTGCTGCGGGGATAGGAATTTTGAAGGTTTTGCTAGTTTATTATTCTTTGGCACTCTCTCTTACAAGAAATCATTGTTGCTTTTTCATAATAGCGATGCTCCTTTGCTTATTTGCGGCTGCCTTAATTGAACACATGTGAATTGTGTTACAATAAAAAAATCCTATCAGGAACATCACGCGCCCCTGAAGAAAATTCATTTCACTTATAAACCCGACTGGAAATTTGGGGGAAATAAAATGTTTTTTCGAAAAGTAAATTGGTATGCAAATTTCCTTATCCATCCAACCAACCTACAAACTTTTTATCTTTGATTTAGGAGAAAATTCATGAAGTTGCGCTTTTCCACTTCACTGTTATTGGCAATCGTTCTATTCTTTACTTCGACAGTCTCTGTGAATGCCAGCCCAGATCAACAAGACAAAGACCCGCAGGATGCCCTTGTCCGGCAGGTGTTGACCGCAACAGCTCAGGAACTGGGATGGAAGACATCTGTAAGTTACATTGTTACGACCGGAATTCCTGAATGGGAAATCAGTAAGTATAAAGATAGCGAAATAACATTCGAAAATAACGATGTCATCGCGCTAATTGCTTACAATTCAACAAAAGACGCAAAAAATGCCCATCCAGGTACTTGGGCGAAGGGCTTTGATCCAGCGTGGTCCATATTTAACGGTTACACAGTTGGTTATTGGGCTGAGGAGGGTATTACGTCCACATCCCTGCAAGCAAATCGATTTATCATTTTTACATTTTCGGCGTCTGGAGGGAGGGCAAACCATTTTCTTGAAGTTTTCTATCGTAACGCAGTGGCCTATGGTTTAATCGCCGGTGACTCTAGTGAAATAGAACCAATCATTACCGGAACAGTAGCACCCGAGTTAACCTTGACGCCTGAAACAGGTACTCAAATCAACCTGAGGGCTTATGCAGAGAACTATGACCAGGACACTGATTTTATTGATAACAGCGACAATTTTGGTTCTGTAGATATCAGCGGCAGGGTGACTAACTTGGATACAGGCACGGCTATTGAGGGAGCGACAATTGAAATAACCTCTGGCGCCGCCTCAGGGTCAACACTGTCCGCAGCAGATGGGAGTTACTATCTAACGGCTGTCGTGTCAGGCGGCGAAGGCAGCGGCGCGATCCAGGGGGTTGACTTTGCACTCCCTATTAATGCTGATTTGTTGATCGAAGTCACCTCCAGCAGCAGCGAACTTTTAGCGGATGGCACCAGCACATCAAACATCACTATTCAGGTCAAAGACCTGCAGGGGAATCCACTTAAGGATCGCGTTTTTAGTCTGGAGGTTAGCGCAGACGCCGGACCTGGCACCATCCAACCCGACCAGGCCACCACAGATGAAAACGGCCTTATCCAGGCCATCTATACCGCCTTTAAACTTGAACCCGGTCATGGATTTAGTAATCCTCGACACGAGGTCACAATCTCCGCCAGAGACACCGCTACCGGTTTGGCTGGTACAAATTGGATCTTTGTCAATCAGTATCAACTGTCCGTCCAGTACGGTGAATACATCCTCGCCTGCGCCCGATGCACATTCCCTTCAGAGTTCACGATTTCGGTCACCGATTACTGGAACAACCCTATACCAAATGCGCCGCTCACCCTCCGAATTGAAGGTGGGGGTTCTGGCGGGACATTGGTGTTAGATCCCAATTCAAATACGACCCAGCAAGAAATTACGCTCACCACTGACAATAATGGACGCGCCACCGCATATTACAAATGGCAAGGCAGTTTGGATATCGCGGAAGCGGTACAGAAGGTGATGGTTCTTGAGGGGGCAACAAATGCCCAGGTCACGAAGGATGTCAAAGTGCAGGGGATTGATATTAGCCTTGTCAGGGTCGAAGAGGCTGGATTCACAGGCGTCACCGGACAGCAGGCATTTCTCAAGGTTTACTTCAAGGAGCGCACCCACCCGGATCTCCCACTGGATCGATTTAATGCCGACTCACCCAACAAGCTTGGTCTCCGGGTTACCATCAGTCAATATCACTCAGATGGCGTGAATACCAGTTTGACCTATGAAAATTATGGGGGATGGGAAAAGGATGAGGGGGGACTTTTCGTGAAGATGTATAACACACCTCACATGCCCTATATCATTCCATTGAACGATGGCAGCTCATGGTACGAAATCCGGGTTGATCCCGTCACTGACCATGATATTGACCTCCCCGATCTATTTAGACCCAATAATGACACCATCCTTGTTCTTAAAACTGGCTCTCCCGATGGCTGGCTGCATATCTGGCTGCAAGACGGTATCCTGACGCCCCATAGTTGGGCGGGAGTGGTTTTTAAATGTGTAGGGCGATTCCTGCCCGGCGTTGGCCAAGCCATGACTGTTATTGATACGCTCAACCAGACTTATAAAATGGACGTACTCGGTCTGGGACAGAGCACAGCCCAGGTTCTCACGGAAGCACTTGAGAACAAGAGCACCCTGCTTGCACCTCTTAAAAATACAATTGACCTTACAAGGACAGCAGCTTTCAATAATGTTATCAGCTGTATGCAAGATATCTATTCTGTGTACAAGGAGAAGAGCACACAAGGCTCCACCACAAGTTCGGGGGGGGGATGCGCGAGTTTGGCCCGTCCGCTGCTTGAACTAATACCTTTCACAGCCTTGGATGAAAATCAAGCAGAGATGATTTCAATTTACCAGGACAGGTTTGCACAAGGCCTGCTGCTCGATTCACCTGAGGAGCGTGGAATTGTTATTTATGGGTTGGAAGCCGGTAATGTGACCCTGCGAGACGCTTCGGGGCTTGTGTTCGAGGACCCGGAACTGATGAATGTCGAGGGGCATGTGGCCGTCTATATCCTTCCAGTGGACGAAACCTTTCAATTGGAAGTGGCAAGCGACCACGCTTTTGACATCGGAGTCTATGAAGTTGGCAGCGATGACTCTAACCGAAAAACATTCCGCCACAAAGTTCAGACAGATACCAACCTGACAGCGAGTATGGCCATTGGCAGCAATTCGGACTATAGCCTGGAACTTGACTACGATGATGACGGAGTGTTCGATAAGACCTTGAACCCTCAGGCTACGACGTTAGACGTTGTAAAGCCTCAAATCACGGGTCTGAATCCAGAACAAAATGAAACTGTTTCGGAAAAGGACGTCTCAATTATTGCCAGCTACGCTGACAATCCGGGCGGAATAGGGATTGACCCGCAGGCTATCAAAATCTTCGTGGATGGCGTTGATCTCACGTCCAACGCATCCCTGCAACCTGAAATTCTGTCTTTGACATTGTCTGATATTGGAGCCGGGGAGCACACCGTCAGGCTTGTGGTGAGTGATTTGGATGGAAATGCCGCCATTGCTGAGTGGACATTTACCGTTCAACGAGAAGGCTCTATATCACTCAACACCACCAACTTGCTCTTTGTGATTGGTGGTGGAGGTTTCTTGATTTTGCTGCTGGGAACCGTATTTACTATTTATTATCGGAGAAAACGGCGTCAGCCAAAGCTCCAAGGCCCACAGCAAAAATCCCAGATCATGGGGCAAGAGGGAACTGTTCAGGACCAACAGGGTAATTGGTGGTATCAGGATACTAACAGCGGGATATGGCATATCTGGAACGGCCAGACCTGGCAAGTCGCTCAGATGGGGCCGGGGGTTCCTCCACCTCCTACCAGCCAGACATACGCAGCCAAGCCTAAAGGAAAGGGGTGCTTGCTAAGCATAATTGTAGTTGGCATCATGAGCGCTCTGGTAATTGGCGGCGTCACACTGGTAGCCTTTAAATTCTTCCCCACCCTGACCATTCCACCAGCTTCAACGATCAGTGTTTATGAGTTGCTGAAAAACGGAGGAGGAGGGTTATTGCTTACCCTATTAGGATCCCTCCTTCTACGCGGCGGATTCAAGTCCATCGCTACTAGACGGGCAATTGTAGAGGATGAATTTGGACGGAAGCGCGAGAAACGTGGCTGCTCGGCTATACTCAACGGCTTTGGACAAGTGTTTTTGGGATTGATATTGCTTATAGCTGGCCCGGGGTTGATCGCTCTGGCGTTGTACCAACAATTATTACCTTTGTTAGGATATTCGCTGGTGTAAAAAGAGGAACTAAACCATGTTGTTTTCAACCCATGCATTTTAAAAATAAATGGGGCGAACCCAATTAAACCGAGGGCCAAGATTTTTCTTTCAATATTATTCAGTGAAACACTACTACTGGATGCGAAAAAACGAAATGGGGCCGTCCTAAAAGCAAGGTGAGGGGGGGAACCCCCTCATATTTGACCAAAAATTCAGCTCAGAACAGGTTATTTATTGAGAAATATGGACTTTTTTGACAGCCCCTTTCCTCACCTAACCCAATGTTATAATGCCCCCTAGATCATGACTTCACCTGAAAACCAATCTCTTTCAGCCTTGCTGAAAAAACATAATCTGCGTCCTGATAAAAATCTCGGTCAAAATTTCTTGACAGATCCCAGTATCCTGGACCAAATTGTATCTGCTGCTGATGTAGAAAGCCAGGATACTGTACTTGAGATCGGCGCTGGTCTTGGACATCTCACAAAGCATTTGGCAGGTACTGCCAAACAGGTTGTCGCCGTTGAGCTGGATAAACGTTTGATCCCGGTTCTGGAACAGAATCTTCAATCTTTTAGCAATATCAGGATCGTTCAGGGGGATATCCTCCAGCTCGATCCACAGGATCTGATGCAAGAGGATAATTATCTTGTCGTAGCCAACATTCCCTACTATATCACATCTTCAATCATCCGGATTTTACTGGAATCCGGAGTAAAACCAAAACGGATTATTCTTACTATTCAACACGAAGTTGCTCAGCGGGTATGTGCGGTAACCGGCCAGATGAGTGTACTCGCCTTAAGTGTTTTGATGTATGGGGAACCAATTCTTGTGAAACGGATACCGGCAGAAGCATTCTATCCACCTCCGAAAGTGGACTCCGCTGTGCTCCGGATTGACCTCTACCCTGAACCCATCCTTCCAGAAGAAAAAAGGGGACTCTTTTTCAAATTGGTGAAGGCAGGGTTCCTTCATAAAAGGAAAACCCTCCGAAATTCACTTTCTACTGGGTTAAAATGGACTCCCAATAAAACAGAAGCTTTGTTATCCGCTGCAGAGATAGACCCCAAAAGACGGGCTGAAACACTGAGCCTTCAAGAATGGCTTGAGGTTACCAGCCAGTATGATAGGATTAAATGGTCTTAATTGTATGAAAATAATCTCTAAAAAAGGAATCCAAGATGTCTGATCCCCGTATAAAGAAACTAGCCGATTTGCTCGTCAACTATTCAGTAAAAGTCCAACCGGGACAATGGGTTCTAATTACCAGCCATATCATTGCAGAACCTTTAGCCAATGAGGTTTTACGCGCAGTTCTGGAAGCTGGGGGACTTCCCCAAATACTCATGTCCTCAGATGATCTGGTCGAAACAGATTTGCGATATTCCAGCGATGAGCAGCTCACCTGGATTTCTCCCGTTGTGAAAACCCTCTATGAAGAAGTGGACGTTTTGATTGCCCTGCGTGGAGCTGAAAATACCAGGTCTTTAACCAATATTGACCCCAAAAAGCAGCAAATCCAGGCCCAAGCCCGCCAGGAACTGATGGCAATTTATATGAAACGTTCTGCTGAAGGTGATTTAAAATGGACCCTGACCCAGTACCCCTGTCCGGCTTACGCCCAGGATGCGGATATGAGTTTAAGTGAATATCAGGACTTTGTGCACTCCGCTACCTATACCGATCAGGATGATCCTGTTTCAGAATGGAAAAGAATCCACGATGAGCAGCAGAAAGTTGTCGATTGGCTGAACGGTAAAAAAGAAGTCACTGTTAAAAGCCCAAATGTCGACCTATCGCTATCAATTGAAGGACGGACTTTCATTAACTCCGATGGGACTCACAATATGCCCAGTGGAGAGGTGTTCACCGGACCGGTGGAAGATTCCGCTAATGGATGGGTGGAATACACCTACCCGGCGATTGAAAAAGGCAAGGAAGTTTCAGGCATCCGATTAGAGTTTAAGGATGGGAAAGTGGTCAAAGCCAGCGCAAAGAAAAATGAGGAATTCTTGCTTACCATGCTGGACAGCGACGACGGTGCCCGCTACCTGGGTGAATTTGCTATCGGAACAAATTACGGGATCCAGAAATTTACCAAAAGCATCCTCTATGACGAGAAAATTGGGGGTTCATTCCATATGGCACTTGGCGCCGGGTACCCGGAAACCGGAAGCAAGAACGTATCCTGCATTCACTGGGATATGATTTGTGATATCCAGGAGGACAGCGAAATTCACGTTGATGGAGAGCTGTTTTATAAGGATGGGAAGTTTCAGATTTAAGACAAAACAAAGCTCCCGGAATTTTCAAAACTCCGGGAGCTTTTTCTTTTTAAAAACCAGCTCACTCAACCAGTTTTCTACTATCCTCTATGTACTCCAGACTCTGATGCCTGAAATAGGTATTATACAGGATCGAATAATATCCATCATTATCCAACAGCTTCTGATGGGTTCCCTCCTCTATGATCCTGCCCTCCTGGAGCACCACAATTCTATCAGCTGACTTGACAGTCGAAAGCCTGTGAGCTATCAGGATGCTCGTGCTGTCCTTCAAAATGAGATCCAAAGCCTGCTGAATTTGACGTTCGGTGAACGGATCAATGCTGGCAGTTGCTTCATCCAGGATAAATACAGCCGGGTTCTGAATCAGCACCCGGAGCAGGGCAACCAGCTGGCGCTGGCCCATCGACAATTGCCCTCCCCTTTCGCCCACTTCTGTTTGAAGACCTTCCGGCAGGTTTTCCAACCACTCACCGTCGCCAATCTGTTTCGCCAGATCTGTCATTTCCTGCAGGGTTGACCCGCTACAGGCATATTGGATATTTTCAGCAACTGTGCCAGAGAACAAAAATGGTGTCTGGGAAATCATGCCCAGCTGCTTGCGGAAGCTGGTCAGGTTTAAATCTCGGATATCATAGTCATCGATTAAAATTCTGCCGGACTGGAACTCATAAAAACGGGCAATTAACTTTGCTATGGAAGATTTACCTGCTCCGGTGTGTCCTACCAGGGCGACACTTTCACCAGGCTCAATGTTGAGGTCAAAGTCCCGGAAGACCCATTCCTCATCCACATACTTGAAATTTAACCCCTCGATCCGAATATGACCAGATAATCGGTCGGGTTTAAGATTATTCCTCTGAATAACTGCCGGTTCGGCATCAATTAATGCAAAAACCCTCTCTGCAGATGATAATCCAGCCTGGACCTGTGCCCAAAAAGAAGCCAAATTTAGAACCGGAAAAAAGAACCGATCCAGGCTTAAGAGGAATAGATACCAGGAGCCGATGGTGACAACTCCCTGAGCAACATTCATTCCTCCGACATAAACTAACATCGCCGAGCCTACGCCTCCGATCACGTTCAAAACAGGAAACACAAGCGAGAGCACAAATCCTCTCCGGACATTGATCCGGTACGAGTCCGTATTCGCCTGATTAAAATCATCGAAGATTTCGGATTCCTGCCGGAAGTTTTTGGCAACCGCGATGCCGCTGACTGTTTCCTTAATCGTTGCGTTAACTTTTGCCATTGCCCGCATTCCTTCCCGGGTTACCCGGCGGGCAATTCTTCTAAAACCAATCGTCAGGAAAAATAGAAACGGTAAAAACCCGAGTATATATAGAAACAAGCGGAGTTCAAGGAGGGCCAATACAACACCCAGGATAACAGCCTGAATCATTTGGGCTATTAAATCGGTCAACAAGATAATTAGTTTTCCGAACTCGCGTGTATCTGAAGTTATCCGGGAAACCACTCTTCCGGAGGAAAACTTGTCATAGAAAGAGAGGTCATGAGATGCAGCAGATGCGAAAGCATTTGTCCGGAGGGTCATCACAATATCTGAAACCATCCTGACTGTCATCCGCCGCCGAATCCAATTTCCCCCCCAATTGATGAGTGCGCCCAGCAAAACCAGGCCGAGCAGAAGATTGATGACCGTATCACCACGATCAACAGATAAACGGTCAAGACTGTTTGATACAATTAGCGGAAGGGATGCACCGGAAATAGCCACCAGGATCAAAAGGGCTGAGATCCATACCAAACGGGTCTTGTGAGGAGACAAATATTGATAAATACGCCTCAGTAAAACACGGTCGCTATATTCACGATCATATGCTTCAGTATCTAGTCCGGAAAAAAATCCCATTCAAATAATCCTTTATCGGCAATCCTATCTGCCGCCAGCTGTTAACGTCATTCCCTGAATAACTGGCTATATATCTCTGAGCTGTTAATTAATTCCTCATGGGTTCCGCTGGCAATGATTTCTCCTTTTCGCATCACAAGGATATGGTCTGCCCAGCGAATTTGGGAAAGCCGGTGGGTAATGATTAAAGTTGTCCGTCCTTTTGCCGCCGCAAAAATCGCCTTTTGAATCTCATCCTCGGTAGCGCTGTCTATCGAACTGGTTGAATCATCCAGGATTAATATGCGGGGATCTGTCAGAAAAGCTCTTGCCAGAGCCAGCCGCTGGCGCTGTCCTCCTGAGAGGGTCACTCCTCGTTCTCCCAACAAAGTTTGATATCCATTTTTAAAGGAAAGGATAAAATCATGCGCCTGGGCGGATTTGGCCGCTCTTTTAATCTCTTCCAAAGTCGCATCCGGTTTCCCAAAGGAAATATTGTCAGCGATGCTGTTGGAAAATAGGAAAATATCCTGTTCAATAATCGATATTTGTTTTCTGAGAACGGATAGATTCCAATCCCGGACGTCCACATCATCAATCAGAATCGAACCTGATGTGACATCGTAGATACGGTTGACCAATTTGGCGAGGGTTGATTTTCCAGATCCAGTTTGACCTACGATTGCTACAGTTTGTCCCGGATTCAAATAAAAATCGATCCCGGAAATTGACAAATCGTTTTCCAGATAAGCATAGGAAACATTTTCAAAACGGATTCTGCCTTTCATATCCGCCGTGTATCCGGATTGGTTTTGATCCAGTTCAGTCTCCCGGTTGATTAATTCCAGGATGCGGCGGGAGCCAGCGATTCCTAAAGAAACCTGGGAATAAGCAAACAAGGACACAAAAGTAGGAAAGCCCAGCAAGAGCAGCAGCCCAAAATAACCGGCGATGTCTCCCACATCGAGCAGTCCCTTCTGGTAGAGAACAATCGCATGAAATAACCCGCCAGCCTGGACAAGCCCCATCAACAGCAGAGGAAGAAAACGGGCTTCCACATCTCCCTGGTGGATCTCTTTATCCCTGAAGCTGCGGGCATTTTTCTCAAACAATTTCACTTCACTTTTTTCTTCAGCCATACCTTTAACGGTTTCAATCCCATCAATTGCCTCTGCCAGCCGGGAATTTAATGTGCCAAAAGCTTTTCTGACAGCATTGGTGATTGGCTGAAGTTCAAATAAATACTGCCAGAGTGCCAGGATATATAATATTAAAAATATCAGCGGGGCTGCTACCAGCGCAGGATGATACCGTCCAGCAAAAATAATTGGCATAAAGATAAAATTCGCTGATCCGACTACCAGGTTAATACCCGGGCTGAACATAAAATTAATCTCTCTAACATCGTTGGTTGCCCTGGCCATCACGTCACCTACTGGCAGCAGGCTGTGATAGGTCATACTTTTACCCAGTAAACTGGTATAAAATTCATGCCGGATATCCCGTTCCATCCGCTGGCCGATCAGCTCAGCGCTGAAGTTTCTACCCAACTGCAGGATTCCTCGCACAAATTGGGTTCCAGCAATTAACAAGGCAAATCTCAACAATGATTCAACTCGAGGAGGATCATCCAGCATGGCGTTTAATGCCAATCCGATAATCACCGGTACAACTGATGCTAAAGCTGCATTGCCAATTGCGCCTACCAGCAAAATCAAACCAAGGTACCAATACCGCAGAAAATGGGCCGTGATCCACCGGATCGTGCTGTTTCGGTTGGCCCGGACGCTGGCAGGGACCTGGTATTCCTCAGGCAAGGTATATTCTGTGGTCAGAAATGTACTGTCGTCCATTAATTCTTCTTTGTTTGTCCCTGATTCTGAACTTCATCCGGAAACACCAGATCCTTCATGATTCCAAACGGACCATAACTTTCCAAATCGCAATAAGAGATTTCCCGAACCTGCTCAGTAATCGGATTAACCACAAAGACACGGCCGGTAAAATCCAGAAAAGGCAAACTCTCACCTGCTTCTGCAACCTGACCCCTCATATAACCGGAAAAATTGAGGAAATTTTCTTTTGTGTCTGGATAAAATTGAAATATTTTTTCAAATGACTGTTGAAACTGCTCCTTGTATTCAGCCTTGACGACTGAGAGGTTACTGATTATCCAGCATTGATCCCTGTATTCCCTGTAATATGCCAGACCTAGTAAATTTCCAGTGCTGTTCAGGTAAGGATAAAACGGGAAAGCTCGACAGGTAACTGACCGGTAAGGGCGTTGGCAATACTGATGCCCCAGGCACTGAAGTAATTGCTGACCGGGTTGAACTTTCTGGGTTAATTCCTCTTGCTCAACTGACCCTGATCCCTGCCAGAGGCGCCATAACTCTGTCTCAGACTGCAGATACTCCCATTCCAGATCATACGCCGACGGAACTACGAGCTCGATATCGCAGCAAACCGGTACACCGTAATCATTATAAGGACCACATTTCTCACCGCAGTCAATTTCCGACAGCGGCCGTGAAAATTCCTGATACAGTTCTTTGAAAGTGAAATCAGAATTAAAATCTGTCATTATCTTGATAAATCTTTGGCCTGGATGATTTTTTGGAGATAATCAAGCGCTTCATCCTGGGTCTTGATCCCATCCCTCACTTGCGCCTCCCGAAGCTGCTCCAGGAGGATTCCAATCTCAGGGCTAGGTTCAAGATCCAGGTTCTCCTGCAGATCATTTCCATTTAACAAACTAGGAGGATCAACCCACTGTTTCTTCTTTTCCCACCAGCCTTCCAGTAGATGCCTGGCAGTATCAAGTTGGTCCGGCCAGCTGTCCTGCAGGGAAGATTTCTCGTCTTCAGCCAGGAAATGGGCCAATGCCAAAAAGACGCCATCCACACCAGCTTCACCAAACTCTCTAAAATACCGGTACACCTCAATTGGATGAAGTGATAATCGAGTATCTGCCAGGTTTCGATACGCCTGGACAGCTCGCATTCCCTTCTCCAACCGATCTGTCTCCTGCTTGCTGAGATGAAGAAACTCCAATGTTGAGGAAGAGTGCGGCAAGGAAAGATCAGGTTCTTGATCACTTTTCTCGAGCGGATGAAGCAGCAGGTTCAGGAAGGACAACTGGTAAACTGATCTCCCCTGAACAGCTTCCTGCTTCAGGTAAATTTGGGTTTCTTCACGATACCTGCCCAAGCGGTGAACAAAAAGTCCAAATGTCCAATTTGAAGCGGTATCGGGTTTATGCTCTTCCTTTAATAACAACCAGAAGGCTTCAAGCTTGCGGATCACGCCCTGCTGATGAAGGGTTAACTCTCTCGAAAATACCGCTGGATAGATCCCCAGAACCTGCAGGGCCATAAAAGCAGCAGTTTGATTTGGTCCTTCCAAAGTTCTGAATAACTCATCCCGGATTCTTTCCGGTGATACCTCCGATAGATCAATCCCGGATTTCCGGATTTGATCCTTGGTATCAGGAAGAATTAAAAATCCCAGTTGGGCAGCCATGCGGACTGCCCGCATACCCCGCAGCGGATCCTCTCGCAGCGCATGATCAGATGTGCTGCGGATAAGACCATCTTTAAGGTCCCTCGCTCCCTGACAGGGGTCAATAATCTGATGATCTTGATTGATATCCATCGCCATCGAGGTAATAGTAAAGTCTCGGGTTAATAAATCTTCCTCAATAGACTCTCCTTGAAAGGTCGTAAAATCAACCACAAGGCAGATCTTCTGTTCATCTTTTAATATTACCCTGGCAGCCTGGCGCTCTTTATCAAGCAGATAATAATCGCCATTTAACTGGTCAGCAACCTTTTTCGCAAAAAGGATCGTGTCTTTCGCCAGTGCAAAATCCAGATCATGAATGGGCTTTCCCAATAATAAATCCCTCACCGCTCCTCCAACCAAAAAGGCCGAGGAAGGTTTAAGTACCTCCACAATTTGATTATACAGCGGCGGGAAATTAGCACTCTCGTTCATATTTTCATCCTGAACTAATTGAAAAAGGATAACAACCTTTCCTAAGAATGTGCCGTTATTTTTAATGGGTAGAATCGGGACCGACTCTCGGCCATTCCATGGATCTCCCCCTTTACTGAAGATCCTCTGAGCGGGCAGATCAATTAATGATCTGGCGGAGTATATTTATCTTCGTTAACCACCCCGATAAAAGGCAGTTCTCGATAAAACTCATCCAAATCTAACCCGTAACCAAAGACATATTTGTTGGGGATAACAAATCCGACATAATCAAGCGGAACTTCTGTTTCACGTCTTTCCGCTTTGTCTAATAACGTGCAAACTTTTAGAGAAGCTGGTTTCCGGGTAGCCAGAAGACCCAATATAGATGACAACGTATGTCCGCTGTCCACAATATCCTCAACCAGCAGCACATTTCGGCCCTGAATATCATCCCGGAGATCCATTGTAAGCCGGACATGACCGGAAGCTTCCCGGACACCCGAACCGTAGGAGGAGATGGCCATAAAATCAATCGAATGGGGCACCGATATTGTCCGCATCAAATCTGATAAAAATATAACGCCGCCGCGCAGGATACAGACCAAATGCAAATCCTGTCCCTGATAATCCTGGCTGATGATTTCCCCTAATTCTTTAATCTTGTCCTTGAGTTCCTGCTCCGGAATGAGCACTTCACTGAGAAATTCATGGTACGATTGCATGATTTTATTCCTTTTTCCCTCTGGGGACTTGATGATGTATCCTGCAGCGGGCTTCATAAATCTCTGAAGCCCCAACAATAATTATCGGGTCGTCATAATGGGCAGGCTTACCATCCACCAAGCGCTGCGTTCTGGTCGCTTCTTCTCCGCAAACCATACAGATGGCATGCAGTTTATCCACAAATTCAGCTTGCGCCAACAGCTTGGGCATCTGACCGAAGGGGTCTCCCCTGAAATCCATATCCAGTCCGGCCACAATCACCCGGATTCCCCTGTCCACTAAATCCTGAACGACGGGGATGATTTCTTCATCAAAGAATTGCGCTTCATCAATCGCCACAACGGTTACATCATTAAGCAGTAAGGCGGAAATTTCGGTAATGTTATCTATGGGAGAAGCCTCATACTCATTACCCGTGTGAGAGGTGACTTTCTCATTGCTGTAGCGAATATCAAATCCCGGCTTAAATACCTGGATCTTCTGCTTGGCAATGATCGCCCTTCGTAACCTGCGCAGCAGTTCATCGGTTTTGCCGCAGAACATAGGACCGGTAATTACTTCCAGCCTTCCATGATGATGTTTCATTGTTTCCCTCGCTTGAATTAATGTGGTCAATAAAATTGAATCAACCGAACAAAAAACAGGCAGATTATATCTGCCTGTATTTTATCAAAAGAAATGGTTCTTTACCTTTAAACTGTGATCTCCTCTGCGG
>SDBU01001444.1_pt1 | contig 33862 bp, 45 predicted proteins | sample 2277071 | NCBI WGS metagenome assembly SDBU01 (sample SAMN10397929, study PRJNA504765) | marine sediment metagenome | isolation source: marine sediment core GS08_GC12, 126 cmbsf | place: Arctic Ocean: Gakkel Ridge, Loki's castle | collected 2008 | reverse complement strand
TCTTTTTTCAATTCATCAATTGAAACATCATGTAAATCCATTTGTTTTATTCCTCCTTTCATTTTTAATTATTCTTCATCTTCAGGAACATATTCTTCAATAATAGACAATAATTCTGCTTTTTGTTTTTTAGGAAGGGACTTATTTAAGGTTATCTGTCCAGCAATAAATGTTAATTTATTCAAACCTACCATTTCAGCAAAAGTTATCATTTCTTTTTTATTTCTTCCAGTAAAACATTCGCTAAATCCAAGTAGACGCTTAGTTTGTCGTTCTGTTATACTACATTCTTTCTTTAACATTTTTAATTGCATCTTTCTAAAAGCAGTGACATCAGTTTCCAATCTAATACCTTTATCATATTCAACAAATAACCATTCTGAATAACCAAGTTCACAAAATTTAGAATTGATATCATCTTTCCATAAATTAGACCTGCTCTGAATATATTTATATCGTTCATATTCACCTTCTGGTTCACTATCTCTCATATAATGAATCCGAAATGTCTCCCAATCAATAATTGAAAAACCAATTCCTTTCTCTCTCAATTTCTCAGCATCTTTATGAAATTTCTCAGTTGCATTATCTATTCTTTTTTTATAATTAGCACCATTCTTTCCATTCTTATACAAAAGATCCATATATTTATTCTCCTATTTGTAATCGTTTATAATCAAAACCAAAAAATACTAAAACTTTCCTTAATTCTTGTAATAAATCTGAAACATTATCCAAGACAAATATAGATTTCAAACCTTCAAGTTTTTCAACATCCAATTCCTGAAGAAGCAAATTCAAATCCCTTGTGCCTATATAAGCTGATCTTACTCGTTCATCAAATCTTTTAATTTCTAATTCAATATCTTTCAATTTTGCTTCTTTTTCTGATATATCTTCCACCACCATACGAGTCATAGTTTTTATATCAGTCCGTCTATCTTCATTTCCTCTAATACTTCCAGTAGATTTAGCTTTCTTTTTTCTTTCTTGCACTTCTATTTTTATTTTTTCTTTTTTTTCTTTAACTTTTTTTGCAACTTTCTTTGCAACTTTCTTTTCCTGACCTTTTGTAATCTTATCTTTAAAATCTTTCTTAATAACTTTCCTAAATTCTTTAGCATCTGTCTGTGTATCAAAAACTTCTACAGCTTCTTGCATAGACTTTGATTCTCTTAACTGAGTCAATGCTTCACTAATCATATGGCCCTTCCAGTTACCTCCTAAAAACTTTAAGATTGTTTCTCTCCCCACACCTCTTGATTTTAAACTCTGAAAATTAGCTTCTCCTGTTATATCCTTTAAAACTAAAGGATATAACAATTTGTTTTCCTTAGCTTTCTTCCAATTCTCTACTTTTGCCAATTCAGCATCTAAAAACTCTTTTGCGACCCTAACAGATTCCTTAATAACCAAAGGATTTAATTTCCATTCATCAAGATTCTCATTAGCCATAATTTTTATCATTGTAGCATCATCTAATTTTCTAATAGGAATATTAACCTCTTCTAATTTTGCTTTCTCAATAGCAAACAAACGATGATGGCCGTAAGCTATTTGATACTCTCCATTATCAATAGGTCTTGCAAGAATATTATCCCAAAAAGAAGTTTCTTTAATAGAAGTGACAAGAGCATCAACCTTATAAGAATCTATCTTATACTTTTTCAAATCTCTAAATGGATTTGGTTTTAATTTATTTACTTTAATTTTCATTTCAATTCTTCCTTTTTATTTTTTGTTTATTTAAATCTTTCCTATGACATTTATCACAAAATATACCTTTACCTTCTGATAGTTTTCCAATGACAAAAACCGTTGCTAATTCTTTTTTACATTCCGTGCAAATATCCGGAACAATCCCATATTCATCTTTACCATCTGGTTCTCGTAATCCTTTTCCAATCTCATCCAAATATCTATTAGAACGCACAAAATCTAATTCTATTTTTTCGTACCATTTTTTATAGCTACCTGCTTTTATCACTTCATCCAATGGTGCCAGACCATAATTACATTCTGAACACTGAATTAAATCTTCAAAATAATTTATTTGAGGGATCACATTTTTATAACAATATTTACAATATATCCATCTACCAACTTTAGGTTCTCCGTTCATAATATTTCTCCTTTTTATCTAAAAATTCTAAACCATCTATCCAAAAAACGATCACCAAAAAATGATTCAAAACTATAATCCTCGCAAACTTTCAGAAAATTCTCCTTTACCAAATTATCTTTCCTTACCTTCAAATTAGAATAATTACCACTAAACGGCAATCTTACAAGCTTCATATTTCTTTGGATTATTTCATTTCCATCTTTGATATTTTTGTAGGATTGCAGATGTTTTCCAAGTTCTTCTTTTATATATTTTATTGCTGTAAGTTCTCCTACTCTCTCTATTCCCTTGACATTATCGGAACTACATCCTGCTATGGCTTTTGTTAGTGGCCAAAACTCAGGATGAATTCTATAAGTTTTAATAAAATCTTCTTTTGTTACAATAATCTTTTTCTTTGGATCATATATTGAAACAGTAGAAGTCAAACATTGAAACATATCTTGATCAATTGTTACAATAATTGAATTCCCTTTTAACTTAAGAGCAAACCAAGCCAGCAAATCATCTGCCTCATATCCCTCTTTTGAAAATATATTCCTGAATCCCAACTGCGGCAAAACCTTGTCTCTTAACTCATTAAATTGAGGAAACACTATATCGTTATATAAGGCACCCTCTTCTCCAGTTCTCTTCCTTTTCCTTTTGTATAATGGATAAATCTTTTTTCTTTTTCCATCCCTTGAACTCGTATCCCAAGCGAATATATAATTTTCACAAGGAAACTTCTCCATCAGATTCAATAGCATCAAAAGAAAGCCATAGATAATTCCTGTTTGCTTCCCTCTATGAGCTAAATGAAAAGTGCTTCCATGTTTTACCATATGAGCAATAGCATTACTATCAATAATTAAATTTCTGTAATTCATAATCTATAATCTCTTTTAAAAACATAATTTAAACAGCCTGCAATCCCTTTTAAAGGAGTGTTCAGATAAAAGTAATACCCTATTTAGAACTAACAAATTTTTTCTTTCTATCAAGCTTCAGAACTGACTCAATTTCTTCCCATTTTTTAGCTGTCTTTTGTACAAGTAAATCCTCATCACCATGGTATTCAATATGATCTATCAACTTATTATACGAAGGAAAAGTTTTCCCAAGCCACTCAACTTCTTTACTTACAGAACCCCAAAGCCACCTTACCATTGAGCCAACATCATCTATTCCATAGTCAAAAAGGATTATAAATTCTCCCTCTCTGTAAGGCTTGGCTGTCTTGTTCCTTTCAAACTTTCCTCTTACTCTAATTCCATATGTTACCTTTTCACCCTGAACAGTTCTTGACAATCTTTCTATCTCAGCAAGCCAGCACACTTGATGAGTATAAAAATTTAAAGCATCTCCACCAGTACGATATTTCTTTTTTCCAAATGTAACTCCTATCCTGACTCTTGTTTGAGAAATAATAAAAAGCAGACAATCCTTGCCCTGCATCCTGCTAACAATATTCCTGAAAAACATACTGGTATATTTTTGCTTCTCTAAATTATAACTTCCTTCTTCTTTCTTATTCTTTTTTGCTGCTTCTTCAAATCTTTTCTTTTCTTCCTCAGAAACCAAAGAGTCAAAGCTGTCAACTACATACAACATAAAATGACCAGACTTCATTTTGTCAAGTCTTTTCTTTAAATCTCTTCCAAAGCCCTCAACAGTATCAATATCTGTTATCCATTCTATTGTTTCATTAAGTCCCTTGCCTTCCTGACTTCCCTCATCATACATTTCATTAACTTTGAAATCCATTACCTGCTCACCATTGAGATAACAGATATCAACCTTCTTTATCTCTGGAAAGTTTTTTGTTTTCCTTCCCATCAATGTATAATGACAAATGGCACATAGTTCCAAGGCTGCCAGAGTTTTGCCACTTGAGCCATCACCAACAACATTAACAACACGACCTCTTGCCCATCCTCCATCTTTACCTTTTCCAGAACCAGCAAAATTGAGATTAGTAGAACCTGTAGATATAAAATCAACAGGTTCTACTACAATCTCCCTTGATAAAATCTGCTCTTCAAGATCAGCAACAGCTCCTCTATCTGACTTACTACCTGGTGAAACATTTTTTATATTGAAACAATTACCAAGTAATTCTTCTTTTAATTCTTTTTTCTTTTTCCTTTGTACCATCTTTATTTTTTATTCCTTTTGTTTATAGCTGCTCTCAATTTTTCTTTTACACCTTCAGAATCTTCTAACACCTCATCAGACCTGTCATCATCTTTTTTGTCTTCTTTGGCAAACTTTGGCTTTCTTGCTTTCTTTTCCTTTTTGCCAAACTGTTCAGCTTCACATTCTTTCGCATTAGAACATTCATCACAATCTTCCCACTGATCATGCTCTTTGCCAAAGCACTCTAATTTTTCTTCCGGTTCCTTTTGAGTATCTTCCTCTTTGGGAGGAGCATCATCTGATTTAACATTCGTATCAGTTTTGACATCTAAAGATTCTTCCATCTCTTCATAAGTTGGAAAATTTATAATTTCTGTAAAGCATAAAAGCTCAGTAGCCAACTCTTCCGGCAATGGCATTTCATCTTCCGAAACTTGAACAGACTTATATTTTGTATCAGTTTTTGTTTTACCGATTCTGTCAAAATACACAGCCCTTCCAGTCAATGGATGGCTGACATCAATATAAACATCAGTACCCTTCTTGTGACTTTGGCCAAGAATTTCATCAGCTAAACTTTTTGGGCAACTCCACAAAAGAATTTCTCCTTGATCTTCATCATCTGCCATCAAGTCCAAAATCCAAAATAGAATTCTATGCTGAGGATAACAGGATTTTGCTTCATCTCTATCACTTTCCCAAAGTTCACTTGTTTGCATTTCACATTTAGGACATCGAGAATCTTGAATAAAATCATCAATCAACTCTTGATACTTGTACTCATTTGCAAAATTTGTCATTCTTTTACTGCACAGATACCAGTCATTGTTTGATCCAACATTCGTATGAAATATAATATCAAAGCCATAATATTTTAAATCTTGAAACTCATGAGGCCTAATAATACGAACACCACATTCACCTTCTTTTGGAGTATACATTTTCGTATCTTCTACAAAAATACCCTTACCTCTTGTTCCTCCTCCACCATAGTTCTCTTTCTTTGCTTCTTCTCTTTTCCTCATGTCATCTTGTGACATTTCATCAGTGTTCCATGCCGACTTTTTCTTTTTTCTTTGTACCATCTTTTCTCCTTTTCTAATTTTGTTTTTAATTAAGTCCTCTAAGCAATCCTAACTTTTCTCCAACAAGAATTGTTTCATATATTTTTCTCAGCATCCCTTCTCTATCTTTGGGAATAAAACGAGACATATTTTTTGCTTGCTTCAAAAATCTTGTAAGTTTTGTTTTGTCTTTTCTATCAAAACATTCTTGTTCTATTTCTTTACAACATCCTACAACAATCCTAATGATTCCTTTGTATAATTTAACTAAGGATTCATATGACCAATACTGCATATTATCAATAGCAGACAAAGTCATTGAAACTGCTTCAGTTGGTTCTTCACAGATAATAGACATCCCATTTAATTTAAAATAAAGTTGTCTTTTCATTCTATTTTCCTCCTTCTTTTTTTAGTTGTTTGCTCTCTATACTCCTTTCCTTCAATTCTTGAAAAGTATCCTTGACCATGCAACTTAGCAAGAGCTTCAAGCATTGACTTCTTTTGTTCAAAGCTTTGTCTTGCAACACCATAAGTTCTTGCATTGTTTTTAACTTTAAAAAAATCTTCCTTCAGTTCTTCAACTTCTGAATGAGTTTCAACCAAAGCCTTCATTGTATTTTCTGTTATTTTTGGAATATTTAAATCATATAAATCACAGATATCATCTAATTCCATTGATCTTAATTTCAATTCAACTTTTGACTTCATTGTTTCAATTTTTGCTTTTAAATCATCCCTCTCATTCAAAGCATCAGCTTCTTTTATTGCCCAATCATCAAAATAAGAAGCATTTCTTACACACTCTTCATCCAGATTATGCTTATCAATTTTTACTTCTTCTTTCCAATTTTCTTTACTCAACTTTTTTACCTCCTTTATTATATTATAACCCTAACATCAAATTTTTTGCTTGGTTAATTTATTATTTTTTTTAGAATTCAAAACTTTTGGTAGTTTAATATAATAATATATATCATATTAATATATATTATATTTATTTATTACTTCGTAATAAAATAAATCTAAAAAGAATTTTTTCTCTTGTTTTGTTCTTGTCATAATCCAAAACCTAAAGTTTCAATTTTGTCAACAAAATTATCTACAGCTTCTATAAACATTTTTTTGTTCTCATTCCTATATAAAGCCATAGCAGGATGTATTCCCCAACAAATCCAACACTCATATTCATCAGACCAAGTTGTTGTTCCACTCAAAGCCATTATTCCTGAATCCTCTTTGTTAAAAAATAAATTACAAGTGTTTCCTAAAGCAAATATTACAAATGGTTTGACTTGTTCAATCTCTTCTTTCAAAAATTCTCCACAGAGATTAACATGAACCTTTTTTGGAGTTTTTGTTTTACTTGGCCAGCATTTACAAGCATTGGTAACATAAAGCCATTTTCTTTCAATGCTTCTTTTCTTTAACTCTTTGAACAAAAGCTTACCAGAACTTCCTATAAATCCTTCACCACCACCATCTTCGTCTCTTCCTGGTGCTTCTCCAATTGCCATAATGTTAAATTGTCCATTAGATGGAGATACAGGAGCAGTACATTCTTTTCGTAAAGAGCATTTTGAGCAATTACTAACTTTTCTACTTATGTTAGTAATATCTTTTTTGTTCTGTTTTACTAATTCAAGACCAAGCTTCCCCAAGTTACCAGTGAGTATATCGTCTCCAGTCCACAATTGTTGAGCATGAATTGATGATGTTCTATAAGGATAGTTTGCTTTTACTAATAACCATTCACCATCACAATGTTCTATTAAATATTTATTTCTTTGATACACTTCAGGGCCAAAAACTAACATCATAAAATCAGTTTTGTCTTGATAATTTCCATAGACACCACCCAATTGATCTGCTACTCCATGAACTTCTATATCTTTCCTGGCAACAGCTTCTCTATAACCAAAACGTAAAGCAGTCATACGGCCAAAAAAGTTTTCTATTTTTTTACTTCTATCTTGCTTTGGATTTATATCTCTAAGATTTGTAAATTCAATTTGTTGTGAAATTAGTTTTATCACTTTCTTAAAACGAAACATTGGATCATTTGACAATTCAAAATTAAAGTATTGTGACAATTCTTCTAATTTTTCTTCATCTTCTTGTATATTGTCAGTACCATCAAAAGAAAATACACCAATTCCCATTAATGTTTTCTTCACTCTTTTGTTAACTGTTCTTTTTGGCAATCTATCTTCAAAATCTTCAAAGCTTTTGTATAATCCGTTTTCTTTTCTTTCTTTGGTAATTGCTTGTGCTGCTTTAAATCCAATGCCTTTCATTTCTTTAAATGGTATAATTAAATTACCATTGTTTAATCCCCATTCGCTTGCTTTAGATTTATTTACATTTGGTAAAACAACTTTTAATCCTAATCGTTTTGCTTCATTTAGAACATCATATTTTTTATTGTCTTGTCCAAATGACAATAATGATACCATTGCCTCTGCAGGATAATGCACTTTGAACCACATTCCCCAATAAGCAAGAAGAGAATACCCAACACTATGTGCCTTGTTAAAGCCATAATTACCAAAAAATTTTAGATCATCAAAAAGTTTTTGAGCTTGTTTTTCAGTTAATGTTCCTTTGTTGACACATCCTTGAACAAATTTTTTCTCAAAAGTTTTGAATTCTTCTATGCCTTTGCCTTTGCTGATTACTTTTCTAATACCATCAGCAGTACGCCATGGCAAACCAGCTAATTCATAAAAAATTCTTATCACTTGTTCTTGGTATAAAATAATTCCGAAGGTATTTTGTGTAATATTTTTAACAAAATCATTAAAGTATGAGAATTTCTTTTCTCCATGTTTCCTAAGTGTATATTCTGTTACCATCCCTGATCTTAATGTTCCTGGTCTGTGTAAGGCATTGATGGCAACAATGCCCTCAAAATCTTCTATTTTTATTTCTCTACATAGTTTTATCATTCCAGGACTTCCTAATTGAAAAATTCCTATGTTATTCCCTTTAGTGAATTCCTCAAAAACTTTGTTATCATCTAATGGAATTAGTTCAAAATCAATATCGATATTATGATTTATTTTAATCAATATTTTTGTTTTGTTTAATGTTGTAAGTGTATTAAGACCAAGAACATCAAGCTTCATTAATCCCATATATTCTGCATCTTCTTTGTTCCAATTACAAACAAGATTTTTATTCCTCATTACATAGTTAGAATTTTTACCAGAACGAAGATCATCCCCAGACACACACATAGCAGCAGCATGCTGACCAGCACCTCTTATTTGTCCTTCAAATGCCATTGCTAATTTTGATTCTTTTGGATATTTTTTATAGAATTTAATACCGTCCTCAAAAGTTTCAAAAGCGTCTTTAATTGAAAAGTTTGCTCTTAAATCTCCCATCGATCTGGTAACTATTGATTTTGCTGCAGCATCAACTTCTATTTTAGGAAGATCAAAAATTCTACCAATATCTCTTACAGCTCCTCTGCCATGCATCTTAAGGAATGTTGAAACACCAGCAACATTGTGCTTGCCATATAAATCTTCTAAGTGTTTTCTTATTTCTCCTCTTTTGGCATCTTCAAAATCCATGTCGATATCAGGGAGATCAATTCTTGCTGGAGATATAAATCTTGAAAAAATTAAATCATATTTGATTGGGTCAACACTTGTAATTCCTAAACAATAGGCAACAAGACAACCACCAACACTGCCTCTACAAGGACCAGTCATAATATTTTGTTTTTTACACCAATTTATCAATTCCCAAACAATAAGAAAATATCTTGAGAAGCCAAGATTAATTATTGCTGTAAGCTCTTCCTCTAATCTTTCATGGTATAAAACTTGTTTTTCTTCTATGTAAACATGTTTCTGAATTTTTTTCTCTAAACCATCTAAAGAAAGATTTATAAGTTGATCTTTTTCATCATAATTTTTATACTTTGGTACAGCTACATTTGGCAATATAACTTCTCTTTTCTCAATATAAAAATCACATTTATTTGCAACAGAGATTGTGTTCTTCAAAGCTTTTATATATTGATTTTCTTTTAAGACTTTTTGCTTCTTAAATTTATCAATCATTTCGTTTGCTGTTTTTAAATATAATCCTGTAATATCAAACTTCCATCTTTTTGGATCTTTCCATTTTACTCTTTTTTGTATAGCCAAAAGAACTTCTTGTTCAAAACTTTGCTTTTCCAATATATAATGACAATCATTTGTAGCAACTAATGGTATGTTATATTTTTCACTAACATCTAAACACCACTGATTCATCTCATCTTGTGGATCAAATCTTAAAGGCATTATTTCTGCGTAAACATTTAATCCTTTGTCTTTAAGTTTTAATAATAAATCAAGTCCCCACTCTGCTCTAAGAATACCATAGCTACAAGCAGTCATTATAATCAATCCTTCACAATATTCAAGAAGTAAATCAAGATCAATTCTTGGTCTATAATAAAAGCCTTGTATATTAGCATATGTAAGAAGCTGAAGTAAATTTTTCCAGCCCTCTTCATTCTTGACTAACAATGTTATGTGATATCTCTTATCTCCTTTTTGTTTTACTGCTAAATCTTTTACAATATATGCTTCACATCCTATAATACTATGTATATTATTTTCTTCACAAGCTTGTTGCCACCGTATTACTCCATCAACATTACCATGATTGGTTAATGCTATATGTTCAAAGCCAAGTTTCTTAGCTCTTTTACAATATTGATCAGCAGTCCCAAATCCATCTAATAAACTATAATGATTATGAACATGAAGATGACAAAAATCTTTATTATTCATTTGCACTCCTTTGTTTTTTTATGCCTCAAACCCTCTCAGTTAAGTTTTAAGGTGGTGTTCAGGTAAAAGTGATACCTAATAACTATGCCCACCATATTTTAAATTTTGATATTTTTTCTATTGCTTTCTCCCAATTGCCATTGAATTCAACATTTCTATCATCAAGATATACATCAGCAATTACTTTTGCTGGTGATAAATGAAGATCTGTATTGGTAGGATTATAATTGATGTAATGAAAAGGGATTTTATGTTTGTTCAAATATTTTTGGACTTCCCATGTCTCTGCTCTTGTTGTATTTATAATTACTGTCCATCCTTGTTCAATTATTTTTTTTATTTCTTCTCTACATTTAGGTAATGGATCATCAAAAATTCCTTTGCCTTTATATCCTTTGTAATTTGTTATTGTTCCATCAAAATCAATTGCTATTGTTGGCATCTTACCTCCTTTCAATTTCTTCTAAGAATAATTTAGCTTGCTTCACACCATCCATACTAACTGAAATTGCAAATAAATAAACTAAACACCCTTTCTTATCATATCCTAATTCGTTGCAAAAGGCTCTTAGGAAAGCAGCAGAGCCACAGAAGTCACCATATAAATGAGAATACTGAGAATGTTTTAAAATTTGGAAAAGGATTGGTTTTTTGTTTTTGGTATCCCAACGAAAGGAAAAATTTGTTGTGCATGATGTAGCTGTTCTTCCAGATTTAATTTGATTTGGGTTCTTATATAATTCTTCAAACATCCATTCTGGACTTTCACAATCAAAATAAAAATGAGGCATAGATTTATGATTGCCTCGCTTCCACCTATCTAATGCATAATCTAAATATCCTATATATTTGGTTTGTTCAAAAACTTCTCTTGGTCTACACATCCTACCAACATGACTGTGGAATGTTGAATGTTTTGAGAAAGAAGGAATATCAAAAAATCTTTTGTCTTTAAGTAACTTTTCTAAATTATAATTATTTTCTTTGTACAATCTTTCTGGAAATATTGCTTCTGTTAAAAATCTTCCCCATGGTAATTCTACATCTCCTTTCCAAGCTGTTTTACCTTCCCATGCTTTGTTGAAAGCATCATAATGCTTTCTTTTATGTTTTTCTCCTATCTCATATGAGCTTAAAAAACCATATATTTTCCTATTCTTTATCAATCCTTTTGTTGCTGCAGCAAAAGCTTCTTCAGGGCTGTTATAAATCATTGAAAGCTCCTTTCTTTCCATTTCTCGAATGCTATATTATTGGCTATTACATGACGAGCAATACATTCGTGCTTGCAAATATTGGGCAGTTTTTTTACATCTTTGTTGCTAAAGGGAACAATGTGCTTATGCCAAATATTCTTCCATTTTCTTTCAGTTGATATTTGATTTATATTGCCCCAACAATGTTTTTTTGTTCTTGGAGCACTTTCAGTATCTCCTGCTAATGTACAGCAAGGATATATATTCCCATAAGCATCAATAAATAACTGATACAAGCAAGCAAAACAATGTCCTGTTTTCATCCCTATTTGTTTATCATTGATTGATGATGTAAGATTGTGATTTATATTAAATGTATCCAATCTTTTTGAATATTTTTCAAATATTTTTATTACATCTATTTTTGCTCCTTGTGGAATATCCATGCTTGAATGTTCTCTTATCATCCATACTCTAATTTCTTTTATATTATTTTTAATAGCAAATTCAAAAATTTTTGGAACATGATCCCAATTTAATGAATGTATAGTGATCCCAAGACCTATATTGATGTTTTTTTCTATCATTCCTTTGATAGAATCTTCAACCATCTTGAAGGATTTTAAACCTCCTCTAATTTTCTTATAAAGATAAGGATCAACAGCATCCAAACTACATCGAACCCATCTTGCTTTTTTGAGACAGTCAACAGAAATTCCTCTTGGTGTATATCCTGCAGTAACAATTCCAAAATCAATATTATTGATGATGTGCCATTTCATAATTTCATTAATGTCAGAATATACAAATGGATCTCCACCACTATATCCAACAGTCTCAAGTCCTAAACTTTTTCCTATTTCTAAAAAATTTAATAATTTTTCTTTGTTCAAGGAAGTTTTATCTTTCCTCATCCAATGTCCACACATTATACATTTGTTGATGCAAAAATCTGTTATTCCTATTTGTAGGCTTGGTGGAAAGACTCGCCAGCCATTAGAAAAAGAATCAATAAATCTAATAATTTTATCTGTCTTGAAAGTTCTATAATCACTATAATTCTGTATCAAAAAATTCATCTCCTTCCCAGTTTTCTTCTACAACAGCCATCTCTGCAAGAATGGTGAAATTTCTCAAATCCATTAACACATTATATAATTCTTTTTTATATATTTTTAATAGTTTGGGATCAACAGGTGGATCTATTCTCCAAGCAAGATTTCTTAATCGAAAAAACATAGATCTTATTTCTAGAAATGAACCTTTTAATCCTACACCTCTCCAGCAGTCTCCTCGTTGTCTATTTTTTTCTTTCATTTCATTAAAAGAAGAATCTAAAATTTTCCTCATCATCTTTTCTGTATCATCAAATAATTCCGGCATCTTCAAGCTCCTTTCTAAATTGATTACCAATCCTTCTCAAGCTACAAACTCTTTTCATTCTTTTCAAATTATTTTTAGCAACATCAAAATCATATTTATAATTTCTAATAATATCTGCATATTTTTCTATTTTTTTGCATTACTCCTCCCAAGAATGTGCTGATGGTTGTGGATCATAGCCAACTAATTTTTCCCAATCTTTAATCAATTCTTCAGAATCTTCTCTTTTATCAAGATTATACTTTTCTTTTAATGGACACTCTTGGTATCGTGGCCACATACAAAAACCTGTCCTTATGCAATGAGGAGCAAGTACTGGTTTTGTCCATGGATGTATTGCCAAAACTTTTGTTACCATTGCTTTACAAACTTTTTGAAATTCTCCCTGAGCTCTGATACAAAGTCTTACATCAGCAATACCACTTAATGTTCTTAAATTTGCTTTAAACATTATATTTGTCAAAATATTAGTTGGAAGAACACCTCTTGCGTCTTGTGCTCTTGCTCCCATATCCATCAATTTCTTATAATTTGATGCAATCTCTTCCATACACATATTGTAAATCTTCATATGTGGCATCTTGTCGCAAGAACCAGTTCTAAGATAATCAAAATTCTCCATGTTTGCTACTCTTTGAGCTTGCTGAGCAAAAGAAGTCCCAACTCTATGTCGAACAAGCTGGTGTGTAAATGCTCTTGTTACTTCTGTTATCAGAAAGATATAATCAATAAATTCCCATGAAGAACCAATAGTATTGAATACATAATCAAGTTCTTTATTTTTTTGTTCCTCACTCATTTTTTTAACATCATCATAAGCAGAAACATCAGTCATATGTCTTGTTCTTTTACTAAAAATCAAAACGTCCTTAGCATCACGTGTGTATTGAATCAAGTTTACTTGCATACTCTCTCACATCTCCTTTCTCTATTCTAATAAGTCTTTTGATCTTTTCTATATCATCTAATAAATGATCTGTTCTGAGAGATCTCCAGACAGCATACCTACCAAAAGAATAGATGTTGTGTTTTTTTGTTAAATTTAAAATAATCCTTCTTCTCCAATCATCATCAATTGAAATAATTTTTCCCGGAGATTGTTTATTAAAAACAAATGAGGAAAAATCTTTTTTCCTCAAACCAAAAATAGTAATTATTTTTTCTAATTCCTTTTCAAAATAAATATTATTTTCTAATTTTTTCATTGATTCAACCATAAGTTTATTGCCCTCTAATGTTGCTCGATATGCTGCAAATTTATCCTCAGGGAAATAAATTGTTTGATGAACTTTAGAATTGAACAATGCTTTAGCAGTTGCTATATATATTGGTTGCCAAGTGAAATCAATTGGAGTAACAATATCACACAATTTTATTAATGCTGGCATAGGCATCGTGCTAACACAAATATCATATGTAATTATTTTTTCATCTTGATAATAAATTTTTCCATCTTCAATTTTGTTTATATTACATCCATATTCAGTTTGTGCTGTTGGTTCTATAGATAGTGCATCTTTTAGTAAGAATCTTGTTTTACACGATCCCAAATCTAATAAAGATCTACGGCCAAGGCTGTGATAAATCTTCATAGAGTACAGATTGTTCATTGTTATTGTTGCTTCGTTCCACAATCTATCTAAGAAGAAGATAGACTTGGCAAGTTTTATTTCCTCAATATTACATCCAATATATTTAGCAACATCAGGATTTCTCAATCGCATTACAGCATAGTGATTGCTCAAACTTTTGAAGCTTACTATTTTTTTCTCCAATACAATTGGCTTGTATTGTGATAGTGCACCAGCAGTTATAGAACCAGCCAAACCAGCACCGATGATAATTATTTTCATTTTTCCTCTATAAAATTAGATCAAAAAAAAACCATCTATAGAAATTAATCTATAGATGGTTTTCCTCAATTTACTTCGCTTCCTTGATAGGTATACTTGCATTTCTGATTCCACTTCTTACCAGCCTCAAGTACTTTGATCTCAACAAGTCCATTGTGGGAAGTTATTCCCACAGGGGAAGCATCTTCCATTACCCATTGGGTTCTGCGAGAAACATTCTCTGCTGTAGCTCCAGCTTTTAGAGAAATCTTTTTTGCCTTCATGATATCAAAAACTTTTTTGGCCAAAGTTTCAGAAGAGATACCTTTTGCTCCAGCTTTTCGTACGATACCCAAAGCAATGTCACCGATGGTATCCTTTTTAAAAGGCTTTCTTGCATTTGTAAAATCCTTTTTACCTTTTATCTTAACAGCCTTTTTTGCCACTTCTTTCTTTTTTTCTAATTCTTTCTCTTCCTTTTTCTCTGGCTCAGTCTCAACTTTTGTACCATTACCATCAGAAAAAGAATTAGCCCATCCTTGAATGTCTTCGGAAAGTTTATCCCATCCTACATCATCAAGCTGATCAACTGCATCCAAAATTCTTTCTTGGAACTTGATCAGATTTTCTCCATCCTCTAACATTAGATTAACTTCTTTTCCATACTTCTTCAATTCTACTACTGATTTTTTCTTGTCCATTTTTAAATCTCCTCTCATTTTTATTATCGGTTCTATAATATTATAAACCGACGGTTTGATTTCTGCTAAATTGACATTGAAAAATTTTGAGATAATTTTTCTTTTCATTCGATAAAATCCTTCAGTTGCTGTTTTGCCATCTTCCTTCATTCTTTTTCTCATCTCTCTTCTCAAAATATAAAACAACTCTTTAGGAATCCCATCAATAATTACCATTGATAATTCTTTTGACGATTCAGCTAATAGCTGAATTGCTTCAGAAATTATCATTTGCCTTTCTGGGTCATTCACATCTATACCACAATGATGTGTAGATTTGAAATGTTTTTTATATCTTACACTATTTTGATGTCTCCTCCTTTCATCCCTAAGGATATTAGAATATCTCCATACAAGTGCTGTCCAAAGGTATGTAGAAAATTCCACATTTATGGATGGGTTGAATTTTTCTTTACATTTTAAACAGACAACCCATCCTTCATTAAATAAAGATTCATAATCATAAATCACTAATGCTGATCTTGGTAATCTCTTATAACATCGCTTCGCCAATCTCCCGATGACTTTATCTTCAGCAAGCATTTAAAATACCAACTTTCTTTTCAACCTTACATCAGCTATCTTGTCAAACTCATCAGTAATTTTTTCCATCTTTTCACCAATATATCGGCGGAAGCCTTCATCAGCTCTTAACATCTCAGCATCAGTTCCATTCATATATTTCTTTGCTTTTGCTATCACATTCTTCAAATCCTTATGCGAAACAAACGTTCCCCATAGCCTTTCAAAACGATCAAAGAAATCAGCCAAACCATCAATTGTTTGAGTGTTGATTTTTTCTCCAAGACATTGCTTTTTCAAGGATTCAATTTTTGAGATAAACTGTTGTCCAACGGCCGAGACGGCCATGTTACGCATTTTGGTCATATCATTCTTGAATTTTTTCCTTTCTTCCTCAAGCATCAAAGGAGACAACACGGAATTTTCTTGACTTGGAACTTGAAGTTGTCTGAAAGACCATTCAAAACAAAAGCGTTCTCTCAGTACTTCTTTGGTTGGATATTTTTCAGGCTTGTACAAATGAGGATACTTTTCAGCATAAGACTTTTTAATTTGATCATATGCCATCATCAAATCTTCCAGCCTTTCATTAAACTGCTTTTCCCATCTCTTCAAACCTACATCAATTTCTTCAATTGCCATCTTAGGAATAAATGCTATCCCATCAATTGGGAAAGGCAAACTAACTCTGTCCAAAAACCTTTTAGCCTTATTCCTCATGCTGTGCAAGTCTTCAAGAATAGTTTTGTTTTCTAACAGAGAGTATGATGCATTCACTAACTCTTTTGGCATCTTTTCTCCAAAATGCTTGTCATCAAGTTTAGATGAAGCACCCCAACATCTAATAGTCAGAATACACAATATGCCTTCCGAAAATACATCAACATTTTTTCTTCTTTCTCTTTCACTCATTTTCTACCTCCTCTTTCTTCTGATCCGTTTGATCTTGGTTTTAGTTTTTTTCTTACATTCCTTAGCCAATTCACACCAGTGGCAGCCGGACAATTTCTTGTAATTGCCAAACCAGCCAAGAGGATGTGCTTCACATTTTTCTTCTTCTTTTGCTCCTGGCATTTCTTCAACAAGCATAATTATTTTCACCCCTTTATTTCTTGTTAAATAATTTATGATATATAGTTACTGAAAGATCATTCGGCTTTGGATATTTCTTACCAGCTTTTATCAGACCCAAATTAATCTCAGCATCAAGATTCATTAAATTCAGAAAAAATAATTTAAACATTTTTCACTTCCTCTATTCTATATTCATACGTCCAGTTAAGTTGTTTAGCAATTAGTGGATTATCAGACTTAAAATAATATGCTTTTCCGTAAGGGCCATCTTCTCTAATGGACGTAATTTCAATTATTTCTCCATTAAATTCAGGATAGTCCTCCAATCCAACCAACTTTAACCTTTGACCTATACTAAATTTATGGTTGTTATTTTTGCCCTTGAATAATTCGCCATTGATAAATTCTAATCCTGTAGTTGCTTCAATATCGGAAATGGTTTTTGCATTGTTTGATGATTGAAAAGATACTTTCATTTTATTCTCCTTTCTAATCTATTATTTTTTTTAAAGAATCAACAAAATTGTGATAAGTATTATCATAGGTTTTACCATCCCACTTAATAGGACATTTAGCTAATTCATCAACTATTGGTTTAGCATTTTTAATAAATTGTTGAGAAACAACCTTCATTCCACTTGGGATATGAGTTATAGTGAATTTTTGTTCAGGCCATTTTATTTTAGATATATTTTCATGGATAGCAAAATCACCTTTCTTGTATCTAATTTCAACTTTTTGGAAAGTGTTGTCAATAGATTTTATTTTAATTTTTTCTTTCATTTTCTTATTCTCCTTTTTTTAACTATATTCATTCACCCACCACCCATCATCCAACCAGCCTCTACAAGTTGTTTCAGATTCTCTTTCTTCTTTTACAATTTGAACATTTAAGAATGTCCTTTTTTAATTTGATTTGCTTGAGCAAGAATAGTTGCCTCTTCCTTACAACCAGTAAAAACTTTTTCATAATTTCCATTTGTAAAAACTACTATAAATTTTTTATTTTTCATATCCATCCTCTCCTTCCTAATTTGAGTTATATTATATGCCTTCTCACTACAAACCTACTGGTTCCAGATTCAGGAAAAGACTTCATCATACATTTCCTTATCACCTTATCCAATTCTACAGCTTCTTTATTTGAGACTGGTTTAATTCTTTTCTTATCCAGCCTCATAGAGTCATAATCCTCTGACTTTTTCTTTCTTATGGACTCAACTTTTCTTCTTAATCTTTTCATAAGTACTCCTTTGTTTTTTTATGCCTTAGACCGTCTCAGATCGTTTTTAAGCTATTGTTCATCAAAAAGTAATACCCTACTATAGGCTATACATTTTATGTTCCAAGCTTGACGATTTTTCCTCCTTTCAAAACTCTTTTGTTTTTCCAAAAGGGGTGATCAATCTTTTCCTGTTTTCTTTTGCCACCCATGCTACTTTCCAGTTCATCAAGCAATTGATCAGCAGCAATATGATTGGTGTCACTGACATCCGTTGTCTTAACGGATATAGTGCCGTCTTCCAAAATTTCTACATTGATTATATCCATAAATTAATACCTCCTTAACTGTAATTTGTTACCCATCTTTTTTATAATCCATTTTTTCTTCTTAGCAATTTCTTCTACAACTGTTTCTGAATAAGCCCTTTTGATTTTGTTAAGATCATCAGAATAATATCTTGGAATTGACACATTCTGATTTTTGAGATCAAAACTCGCATTCATACTTGGAATATCCAATTGGTTTGTTTTCTCACCATACCTGTAATTATATCCCAACTTTTCAAGAGCTTTTTTCAAGATATTAATATTCTTCATGTTAAACTCAACAGTCATAAGGTTCACAGTATAACATGGCATTTGTTCCACCCCCTTTATAATTTATTTTAATATGCTAACCCAGTATCTACATCATGATTTTCTGATATCTCATCCCAACACTCTGAACAAGCCAATTCTTCTTTCTCTTCAATCATCACTGATGTTAGATCATCTTCTGTCCAAAAATTTAAATAATCTTTACCACATCCCCAACATGATTGTTGTTTCATTTTACTGCCTCCTTATAGATTTATCTTTCTTTTTCCAACACCATTTTCCTTTACCACCGTTGACGCTGGGATCGTTTTTCCAATTGCCCATTTTCTGAGACCGTCAATCTCATTTTTCATAGTGGACGAAACAGGGACTATGAAATTTTCAACTTCATGAATCTTTCTTTCCATCATAGCAGCAATTCTACAGGCCGACTTTGTTTCAGCCCCACTCCAGCCTTTCATATTACTTGGCCGACCTTTGACATCAAATACTTCTTTGTAATGTTTTAGAATTTCCTCTTGTTCATTTTTATTTGGAAGATCGATAAAAAACGGAGCACAATCCCATCTCTCAGCCCTCACCCACTCAGGTGGCAACTGGGCAATATTGTTACATGTTGCCACTACATAAACTCCCTCAGGCCTTGTATCAGACAAAAACTTTAACAGCTGTGCCATACTGCGTTTAGTCGTTCCACCATCTCCACTTTGACTATTACCAACACCAGCCAAAGCCTTCTCAATCTCATCAATAAATAGAATACATGGAGCATTAAGAGCAATAACTTCTAATGCCGTCTTCATCAATTTTTCAGATTCTCCAACAAGGCCACCAAAAAGCTCGGCCACTTCCATCTCAAAAACGTCCAGTCCAGATTCATAACCAAGACATTTACAAAAATGAGTTTTCCCAGTTCCCGGAGGACCAAGAAGCATAATGCCTTTTGCCAAAGTGCTATTGATTGTAGCCTTTGTAAACTTTTTGATTTCATCATATCCCTTCAAGGATTCAAAATTCAAATTATGTTCACCAATTCTTAGTCCAGCTGTCTTCTCTATATCCCTTGCTCTTATTCTGGAAACAACCTTTGGATCAATTTTGCCCTTGCCTTTTATAATAGCATAGGACAAGGCGTTTTGAATTTCACGTTTTGTCATACCTCTACAGGACAAAATAATTTGATTTTTTTCCTCAGCATTCGGCTCTTCAAACTTTGAATTATCATTAGCAGAGTCAATAATGAAATTGTAGATCCCTTCTATATCCTCTTTGTCAGGCAATCCCAACTCCAAGGAAAGGAAATCTTTTTGAAGACATCCAGGAATAGCATTCTCAAACAACTGATCAGAAATAATCAAAAGTTTCTTATCATATTCAGCAGAAGAAAATATTTCCAAGCGATTTTGGATAAAAGATACGATTTGCTTATTGAATCCTCCATATTCATCCTTCAGGAACCAATTAAAATTCTTCGCTATAATTAATGTTCCAGGACTTGAGGAATCTAATTGCTCACATACCTTTTCTGGGTCTTGATCTTTTTCAAAATCCCATACGATAATCTTGTACACCTGCTCGTTGTTGATCTTGAAATTTTCAATAGTTTCTTTTACGGCGTCCGTTGCTCTTTGCATTTCATTTGTACGGGCATAAAAGAAACTATATCCTGCTCTCAAGGCAACAGTCAATTCTTTTGTTCTCATGCATTACCTCCTTTCTGTTAAGATATAATTATTTTGGGCTTCTCATCAGACCATAGCAGCCACGCTATGGTGAAGCATATCCTTTATAAGATATGCCTTTCGATTTAACCTATATAAAATAATTCCATTCTTTTTTAATAGCCTTGCTGTTCATTGAATGGCACTCTATTTGGATAACAGGATGCCAAACCACGGATATTTTTGTTAGTGGCTCATAATTTTCTCTTGCCCACTGAATAAAATTTAAAGTCTCATTATCGTCTAATCGCTTAAAAAGACCGCCTTGAATATATCTTTTCAATTCTTTAAACATTTTGTTTCTCCTTTCTAATTTTAGTTGAGAATCTTGACAAGATTTTTATCTTGTCCAATAATTTATTGGCTACAAACCTATGTCTGCCATCCAACAATCTAAATCTTCCGTTCACCAATGACTGCAAATGAATTGGAGGAAACATATCTCCTCTTTCCATACAATTGGCATATTGCAAAGTCCTGTTACTCAATGGGATTCTGTCAATATCAATTAGATTGATGTTGACTTCTCTTTCAATCCTCATTTAATTCCTCCTTTCGTTTATTATTATTCATAAATACCTATTGCAACCACAACTCTTTAAAGTCATGGTTGCTAAGGAACTTATGCGTTATTCATTGCATGAGCTATTATAGTCTTTACGCTTTCCTCACTATCTATCAAAGAAAGAAGGATTCCTCTTGGAGTCATGTTAGGATTATTGCCACAAACTTTTTTCCAGCTTCCCCAATCATTGGAAAATTTCTTGACCTGAAGACTGCCAGCTTTTGTTTTGAAATCAGAAGGCTTCATATATTCATCTTTAAAAGAAGTATCAAATTTTCCAGATGTCTCAAAAGAAATATAACCACTGAGGTTCCTGCTATAGCTTGATTTATAACTATACTCATGACGCTTGATCCTAACTTCTTTAAAAGAAGTATCAAAGTATTCAGGAAGCTTGTTAATAGCCTTGACCTGTCGTTCTCTCCAAGTATCATGATCTTTCTTATCAGTCTTGGACTTTTTATTGAAAGCTATTACATCAGGAGATTGAACTGCTGGCTTATAATCCCAATTGATGTAGCTTCTATCTTTTTCTTTCTCCCCAGTATAAATTTCCCAAGATTTAATTTTTGCTATTTTTATGATAGCAAAACAATCATCTAATGAATCAAGATCAAAATCAATAGTAGAAAAATTTCCATTAAATTCCTCTTTGCCAGTTTTCCAATTTTGTGACCGAAGGCCTTTTTTAATTTGAAAATACTTCATTTTGTTTCTCCTTTTATTTGGGTTATTATTTTGGGCTTCTCATCAGATCATAACCACCACATTATGATGAGGCATACTCTATATAAAGTATGCCTTTCGATTGTATTAGGACAAAGGCTCAAATGGTACATCCATCAGTTCACAAGCCTGACGTCCTAACTCTTGCCATTCTTCGGATGTGCATATCTCCTTCATAGACACAATCTCTTTAAGAGTAGGAGTTGTATAGCTCATTTCTGGGTTATGTCCAGGCTGGCCCAAAAACTTTTTAATTGCACTTGCTGCTTTCATGATATCACCTTCTTTTATGGGTTAATAATTAAATAACTATTACTGCCCTTGAATATCAGCTCAAAGGCAGGATAAGAATTTAATATTTATAACCAAGCCGTAAATGTTCCATAACAATCTTCCTGAACTGTCTTCTTTGGTTTTTGATCAAACATTAAAATAATATTTACATGCTTGATTCCTTCTTTAGTCTCAACATCACAATAAGTATTAAGAGAGCCTTTATTATCAATATTTGATACTGATCTAACTACTCCTTTCAAAGGTCTATCAGCAAATTGTCCAGCTAATATCCACACATTTTGATTGATTTTCATTTTATTTCTCCTTTTATTTTATGCCATCAAAATATTGACAGCGATTGGATTATTAGAAAATAAAATTTTAAAAGCCTTCGTCCATCCAAAAGTTTTCGCTATTTGGAAAAAATGTTTCTTAGTTATCAGACCTTTCATATATTGTCTCCTTTCTTTTTTGGGTTAATTAAGAACTTACTTCTGCCCATAAATCTCAAATTGGATCAGATTTTGTTCTTTTATTTATAAGCAGAATAAATCATTATTTTAACCTACAATCTAAACATACTAAACAACCATTCTCATCACCTTTTAGCTCCGGATGATCTGGAACTTCAGCAAGCTCTTCATAAAGTAATACTCGACCACAAATTACACAGTGATCCATCTCATCATATTGTTTATCTTCCCATTCCATTTGCTTTCTCCTTTAATATAAGGTAATACTGATTTCTTGAAAGTTTGCCCAATAAGTCAAAAACAAATTGTTTCCAAGACTTTTAGCCAAACCTTTTGCTGATTTAATATTTTCTTCCACTACATCTCTTTCATCAGAAGTGAATAAGAACCAAGGACCTCTATAAATAGGTTTCTGCCATTTACCATCTTCCAATGTCAGAACTACATAACAAATATTATGAGTTCTATCAAGCATTGGAAGTTTTGCCTTAGTTTCTTCTGATAATGATGTATACTCACCATCAGAAACTTTTCTTAACTGATTCTCTGTTCCAAAAACAACAGAAGGAAGCAAGAGAACCATTAAAACTAATAGCTTTTTCATATTTTTACCTCCTTGTTCAAATAAATTGCTATTGCTATACAAGCAGCAATCTTAAAAATAATTAAAATTATTTCCATCATTTCTCCTTTCCTTATAAGATTGATAATTAAATAACTATTACTGCTCTTGATTTAATATCCGCCGTTTTTTATATGCCGGATGCATAACAAATTTGATATTGTCGAACAATCAAGAGCAGGATAAGGATTTAATTTTTCTTCTACGATAGAAATTTAATTATTAAATATTTAGTAAATTACATGATTCTTTGTGAGTTAATAATAGTCCAGGCACAAATACAAAACCAGGATCACCAATTGAAAGTTCAAACGATGCATTCATCCATTCTTTAATTTGTTTCTTAGTTGGTTCAAACGTTATTATTCTTAGCCTTGGTCTGGTTTTACTACCTTCAATTGAAACTAACCATTTATCACCAACTTTTTGTCCTATCTGAAGTAACATAATTTTCTCCTTTCTTAATAAAGTGTTTCGATTTTAAAATAATCTCATCAGCATCATTTAAATAATGATGGACACCTATTCACAACTAAGATATTTCTTTTGCATGCTTACTATTATTTTCAGCACGGTGTTTCTTTCCTACAAAAATATATTTTATTCTATTTGAAACAATGGAATAAATTTTCTATGGAAAAATAAGAAAGGTTTGTAAAGAAATACCTTGGAAAGTTTTTGACTTGAAAATTTAAATTTTTTATAGGCCTTCGCTTCAAGCAGTATCCTGAATACACCGATCCAACTAAGGGAGATAGAAAATCGCTTGTCAAAAAGGCCGTTTAAATTTAAATTTTATTTGCGAAAAATTTTGGGACTTAAAATTATGCCCGGATTTATTGGAAAGTTCATCATTCCTCGGAGCGGTGTTACTGGGTAGTTGTTTCATATGTTCAAGTTCAAATTTTCAACCGCCGACCTATTTATTAAAGAACAAATTTCAGTACAAACTAAATATAAGCCTTATTTTTTAAAAGTAAAGCTTTTTTTTTACTTTTTTTAAAAATAAATTGGATGTATAATAATTTTAAATGCTTATCTTCCAAAAAAAATTCACATAAACAACAATATTTGTTAAATTTATAGGTTTCTGGTGGTTTATACTTCTTTTATATCCTTTTTATAATCAACTGTTTTTATTAAAAAAGTTAATTTCATTTTTTTTCTAAATTATTTGCTCCTTTTTCTCTTAAAAAAATAATATTTAAATAAAAAAGTGATTTTTTTTACTTTTTTTTACTAAAAAAAATTCAAAACTATTAAAAGATTTGATATTAAAAAAGTTAATAGCTACAAACAGCCTCAAATAACTTTTAAAACATCATTAAATTTTGTACGTGGTAAGTTGTACCTAAAAATTTTATCGTGCTTAGAACGTCTTCATGATCGCAAGAAAACTATTTTTTTATCCGTCCACACCATCTGATTTTCCTTATAGCTTTAGCTTCTATCTGTCTGATTCTCATTTGTGTCACACCAAGCTTCTGCCCAATTTTCTTAAATGTATATCCTTTTCTTCGCATATATAGTACATATTCTTCACGTGATGTTTGAGTCATACATTCATTTAATTTACATTGAATATGTTCATCAATCCAAAAAATCTTATCTCCAGAAGATTTCTTAAGACATTCTAAAATAGATAATTTCTCTCTTTGCTGTTGTGCTTGTGCTGGGAGACTATTAACAATATTTTTATTCTTTTTGTAAGAACAATTCACTTGAGATACACAATATACTTTTCTTCTCAATCTTTTATTTTTTTTAACAGCAATGATATTTTTTATTCCAATAGAACGCTTTCTATTATGATAAACAATAAATCTTTTGCCTACATTAGCATAATCACCACAACCACATTCACATAATTTAGACTTTAACACGATTCCTTTATTAATTCGAAATATGAACTGTGCTAATTTATCATTTGGCCTAAACCATTCTCCAGAAATTAAATAATTTTCAAATCTCATTTGTATCACATGCTCTTTTTCTATATTTCCTTCCATTGTAGCCAAAAGAAATAATTTTTCAGGATTTGCAACTTGTAATTGAGCCATCCTTCCCTCAGCACTATTTTTGGCATGGCCTATTTTAATTGGCCCATTTTTACCACTTTGAATAAAATATATCATTTGTCCTCTCTTCTCTTTTCCAAGTCCTATAGTAGGGTATTACTTTTAAAAGAAACCATGCTTAAAACTTATCTCAAGCCGTTTAACAGCTATTTTTAGGTGTACTTAGAAATAGGCTAATAGCTGTTTTCTTTCCATCCTTAATATTTTTTCATAAGTCCTGTCCGCAACATCCTTTTGTCCCATATCTAATACCTTGACCTTAGATATAAACGGACTCAAATCTTCACCAATTTGGTAAGCTTTTGAGTAGGCATCTCCATCAAACATTATAGAAATAGATTTTAACTTCAAATTAAGAATCAAAGTTTTTTGTTCAGAAGAAATTTTGCTCCTCAATACAGCTAATGATGTGTCCCCAATACGCCATTTATCCGTAACACCCTCAACCAACCTAAGATGATCCCCTTTAAAAAAATCCCATCCATAAAATAATTCTTTAGGTCGTTGCAGACTTTCTTCAATAGAACAATTTTCATATCTTGAAACTTCTTTTCTATTAAGATAATCTCTTCCTAAAAAAGTTACTAATTCATTTTTAAAATATACAGGAATTATAATCCTGAAAGCGAATTTACCTTTACTACAAAATTGTAATTTATATTTCTTTATAATCTTATCATCAAAACCTCTCGACGATAAATATTTTAACGCTATATTTCTATGCCTAATGCTTTTTGGATTAAAAAAATCATCTGCTTCTTCTGGAAGAAAAATCTTTTTTCTTTTTCTATAAGTAAACATTTCTTCTGCTTCAACAAAATCATCAATAAAGTCTTCCAGCAGGTTTTTGGCATCAGTAAATGTACAGCTTTCCAGCTCTTGTACTAAATCAAGAAATGTAGGTCTTCGTTCTAATCCTTCAAAATTACATACCCAACAATTCATAAGACCAGACTCTTTATGAATCGCCAGATGCTTGTCTGCTCCACAATATGGACAATCAATATTTACATCATTTAAGCTTACATTTTTTCCATATGGTTTAAAATCAATATTTCTAAAATCTAAAAAGCTTACAACATCTATCATAGCTTGCCCTTCAAAGCTTTCAAATAAGATTCGCGATCAATTACCTTATCAAAAAAATTCACGCCTTGCTTCAAACTTTCTAAAATTGATTCCTCGACAGTGTCCTTTCCTATAAGATCATAATAAAAAACTCTATTGCTTGTTTGTCCTGCTCTGTGGATCCGCTTCTCGCACTGTTTTCTGTCTATTACAGAATATCCATTTGAGGAAAATATACAATATGTAGCAGAGACAAGATTGATAGATGCCCCACCACTCTTAGGATGGGCAACCATGATCCTGTAACTATCATTAGTTTCAAAGGTCTTGTATTGTTTATGTTTATCTTTTACTCTTCCATTTAATGTAGTATATTTTATCTTTAATCTTTTCAGAAGTTGCTCTATCATCAAGCCTTCTTTGATGAATTCGTGAAATATTACTATCTTGCTTTCGCCAGACACTTGTTCTATTATGTCCTCAAGCATTTTCAGCTTTGGATTTTCCTTGAATACCTTGTCTTCTGATTTTATAAAGCCACTGCAGATCTGTCTGCATACCATAATTTTATTTTTAAAATTTTTGACAACAGAGGGATCATACAAAGCAACAACAAAATCTTTTTGTTCTTCGCTCAATTTATAAAAGACATTTCTATATACTTTTTCAGGAAGATCATCTACTTCACTTTCATTATACCTGAGAGCCTTGTTGAACAGTCGTTGCTCAATATCTTTCTGTCCTTGCTCTGTAATTATCCAATTAGGTATTATCCTCAACGTTCTTCCCCATCCTATTTTTTTCTCATCATTTTCAAAATAAGTATTCCTAAACTTAGAAAAATTAGGAGTAAATGTCTCGCCAAAATCTGTTATATAATATTGTGACCAAATCCCCAAAAGGGAATTACCAAAGGGAGTGCCTGTAAGCGATAGCCTGATGGTGTTTTTTCTTAATGCTATTTTCTTTATGATCTTGTAGGTGAGGGTTCTTGAATCCTTCATCTTATGAGATTCATCAATAATAAGAACATCAAAATCAATGCTTAGAAGTTTGCTCATCAATTTATTATCGATCTCTCTGCCGCCCTTTTTCTTTCTTATTTTTATTTTCTTTTTTGATGTTACCAGATACATCAATCCTTTAAAATTTATTATAAAAAAACCATGTCCTTTTATTTTCTTCCATCGTTCTTCCATTGTTCCTTGCAAACATGTTGCCTTCATATCGGAATGAATAGCAATCTCATCAGCCCAGTTTTCTACAGCACTATTTAAACACACAACCAAAATTTTGAGATTCCTGTTAGAATGATGATAATATCTACAAACGTCTATGGCAACCTTTGTCTTCCCTGTTCCAAGATCAAGCCAGTTCTGAAAGCTCCCTTCCACTATTGATGCCACTGTGCAAGCAACTTGATGCTTCCACGGATCAGTTTTAAATCTATACCAGCTTGGAAGCATGTCCATTAATTCTTTTTTAGAAAAAACTTTTATTTGGCTATAGTCCATCTCGCTCACGAAGATCTTTTGTTTGCTTTAACATCTCTTCATACTCAGAACCATTGTATCTTCCAGAATCAACAACAAATTGGCCTTTCTCAAAATTTTGTAAGAACCAAGCTTTTGCTCCTGTTGTTCCCCATGTGTTTTTAAACAAGAAGATACGAATATAATTGCTGTTAGACTGTTCCCTTTCAATAGCATTTAAACTAATGCCAACAGTGGCTCTACGAACTTTATTTATATCTTCTCCAACAGTACCAGATGTTAACCACCATTTACTTTCTCCTCTTCTCTGGGCTTGAGTCGTGGTTACTATACAGATATCGTTGTCCTTAGCAAAGTTTTTGAGATATGTATAAATGGCTGTACTTTTTTCAATCTTGCTGCTATATTTCTCTCCTCTTGGAGGAAGCATGTCATCAGCTGAATCCAAAAGGATTAACTTTGGCCTTATAAAATGCTTGCTTTCTATTTCATCTAAAACAGAAGACAGTCCATCGACATAAAAAGAACTTTCCTCTTCGCTCAATATTAATATTTCTGTTTTCTTTATAAGAGATTCTTCAATTATGTTCTTAGCTGATGTTGGGCTCCTATTGATCTCTGCAGTAGTCATGCCAGTGAAGCTCATTTTCAATCTTGTGCGAAGCATCTTGTTAGGCATTTCCAAAGGGATTATAAGTGGAGATTGTCCAAGTCTGGTAGCCATTTTGGCAAGATGGATGGTTGCCCATGATTTGCCAACACCAAGATATGCCAAAAGGACTACAAACATGCCCTTCTTCAATCCTCCTCCCAAAGCGTTGTCTATCGGCTTGATGTTGAATTTGGTGACAATATCAGAATCAGGACTTACAATCGGATCTTCAGAAAAGGCCTCGATCATTTGTTTGCCAACAAGGGAGTCCGTTTCGCCAACAGCTTTCCTCATTATGTCCAAAAACCTTTCTGGCTCAATTCCAAATCTGTCCTTTAATTTTGATAAATTATTTATGGTAGTATGTACTACTCTTTCCTTTATGAAAAGATCCAGTTGATCAAGAAGATAAGAAGAAGAGATATCATGATCTAACATGTCTCGCATCTTTTCAAGATATGCGATATACATTTCAAGATTTTCTTCTCTTATTCTTTTTTGCTGTATCTCATAATTTATTATTTCTGCAATTGAGTTTCCCGGTGATTTTCCATAGGTATGATAAAAATTTGTTATTAGTTTCACCATCTTCTTGCGGATTTCTGATGAGAAAAGATTTTCTGTAATCTTCTTCCTCATGCAGGATCCAAGGAATTCTGTATTGTTAAGCATGAGGAAAATTACTTTGTCCTGATCGTCCTTGCCCAATCCCATATTAAATAGTCCTTATGGCAAAGCCTTCTACCTTACCACCTTTGCTGTTCAATAGCATGCTGTTATGCTTCGTGATCCTATCTCTTATTCCTGTCTTGTCAATCTTTATCTTGCTCAAATATTTTTCTCCTGTTCTCTTCTCTATTCCTGAAATATGTTCATCAAAATGAATACGATTCATAGCACTGGTTCCCAATTGCCTTAGATAAGGAATTCTGTTGAACTGCCTGTAATACTTATACACAGAATGAAAATAATCTTTCACCATGCTGTCCATGGGATTATTAAAATCTTCTCCGAAGTCTTCCAAAAATTTAACAATCTTCAGGAACATGTCATAATACTTGCCGTTGCTGATTTTATATTTTTGATAATTTCTTGGATTGGTGTTATACTTTGGTTCTATATCGTTGGACAGAATATAAATAATCGTTTCTATCTTTTCTTTATTGATTATCTTCATCCTTTTTTGGATAGCATTTGAATCTAATTTAATTTTCCTTCTCAATCTTTTCATATAAAAACCCCAGATCATTTATATTATAACCCGATAAAAGAAAAATCCCGCTTAACATAAAAAAGTCAAGCAAGATTTTATAGAAATATTATAATTATTATTTTCTTCTTCTGGTATGAGGACAACTTCTAAGATGGATATGCTTTTCGCTTTTCACGCCACGGAGTATGGCAACTTTCTGGAGAGGTCTTTTATAATCATAAATCCACGTATCATTGATATGTCTAATCACTTTTTTAGGATTGGAGAAAACCCATGACCTGACGTCAATACCTGTACATGGATCAGTCCCATGTCCTCCCTTATCATCTGGTCTGTAGCCGCAGGTTATAACAGTTCGTCCATAGGTATTGTCAAGCCAAGCGATGATGTCTATCAGGTTTTGATCAAATTTTTTTGTTAGGATACTAATAAGAACGGAAGTGTCTTTTATGGAAATCATTTTGTTCTTCCTTTTTACAGTATAATTTTTTTTTGATTTCCTTTATACAACTTTTTCAGTAAAAACTACAAGCTTTTCAAGCAATTCAATTTTAGTAATTGTATCTTCAAAATAATACGGGTCATCTTTTGATATAGTACCATTTTCATCTTTTATTTGCCTGTCTTGAAACCAAAATTTTATAGGTTCTATATCCCAAGTTTTATCAGGCTCCTTCTCCTGTACATATTCAAAGTCACCAGGTTGGAATTCTATGAATAAATCATCATAAACGTATCTATCGGCTGCCAGCACTTTTCCGTCAGCATCAAGTAGGTCACAGATATACATCAACTTCTTAGGATATTTATCACTTTCCCTGACTTCCCTTATCCTTGCCGTTACCGCAGTTGCGTTCAAAACTTTATACTTTATTTTTTTCTCAATCATACGATCCTCTCTAATGTGATATAAAAGTCTATTGAACTTCCGTTCCAGGCATCAGAAGAAATATATACATTGTCTGTTGACCCAGAAGTCAAAACAGCCACCCTTTGCAATAGAATAAGTGTTCCGATTGAATTTCCAGCCAAGTTTATGTCAGCCACAATTTCCTGTCCATCATCACTCCAACCGAAATTAACATTTCCAGCTTGATTTGCAGTTGTATTTTCCCAAGCAATCCCCACAAAAGCGTATCCAGTAGGAATCGAAATCGTAGTCTCACCTGTAACAGCTTTTTTGACATATCGCTCAATATGATTTGCTGGAAGATTAGTTGGAATTGCTCCCGATACCTCTGGAAGCATATCTCCGTAAGTAGGTAGCCACTGATTGTGCCCAATTCCTGGCTGCTCAAGTTGGAGGACACAGCCGATTTGAGTAGCTGAAACGTTTTTAAACTGCCATGTTTCTCCAGTTCCTGCAATTGAATTGATACCTATTGAATCTGTCCCAGAGGTTGTAATCCCAGTAAAAGTGTGTGTTACCCAATCTCCTGTAAGACCTATCCCAGTAGAATCAATAAGTACATTTGTTCCTGCCCCTGAATCATCTGAAAAATATATATTAAAAATCCCAGAGTACGTTCCCTCTTTTACATCTATAGATATAAGACATTTCTTACCAGGTATAACTCCTGCCTGGTTGAGTAAATTAGTCCACTGAGTAGCTGCTGTTTCTGTAATTATATAATGATCTGTATCAAATGTTAAAGTACAGTCAATTTTCTGCCAATCCCCAGTATCATCATCAGCACAATCATCCTCTATTATCTTCGTCTGACTCGCCCCGATATACTTAAAAGGCACAGGAGTACCAGAGGAAAATGCCTTGACTTCGGCAACGGTTAGATTCAAGTTAAACCATAAGAATCTTGATATGTTTCCAGCGAAAGGACTTCCACTCCCATTCCAGTTCACCCCGATATATAATGGATTTGTTGGAGCAATATTCCCAGTAATGGCAGTAATGTCTGTTTGTGCGCTGTAAATTTCTTCATTCCCGTCAACATATAATTTCATGCCAGTTGCAACATCTCTATCTATTGTGACAGCTACAACATGATTTTTTCCGTCTGCGCCAATATCTGTTTTATTTGAAACAACGCTTCTCTCTGTCCCATTTTCCGTTAATGTGTATTCCAGATAACCGGAAGAATTTATCCTAAACTGCATCCTATCTACCGTTCCAACGTCATACATATAGGCAAGTGCCTGTTCTGCTCCGTCATTACCAGAACTATTAATTGCAATTATATAGCTCCCGTCTCCAATACCAAGCACTATGTCAGAACTGTTCGCACGAGTTATGTAGTCATCCACTCCATCTAACCAATACCCCGCTCCCTTGCTCGCAAGATCAGGGATGTTTTGGAGTTGGAGGGCGTAGTTGCCTTGAAAATCTGTTTCACCAGCATATACTATTCCATGAAGAATCCATCTCTTGTTGCCAGGATTGGCATCAGGAGTTATTACAGATGGATCATTCTCTGAAGCTCCACTACTAACGTCAAGCTCATAAAAATATACAGCTCCACTTTTATAAACAAAACCTACATCACCATCAAGTAAGTTAGCTCCATCCACACTATCAAGATCAGAAGAAGTGCCTCCTGTCGTGCCTGTTTTGTAATATACTGTTTTAGACATCTTCTTTCTTTGGTGCCTCTAATTTGTTTATTTTTTCTTTTAGATTGTTTATTTCTACTTCTAAAACTCTTGTTTGTACTGTCAATTCACCTATCATTTGTGTTAATAAATCTACTGTTATTTGCATTTGTTTTATTCCTTTTTTAAATATAACTCTCGATATAGCTCTCAATTCAAAAGTTCTATAATCATAGTTCTCTGTTTAATATCATCATTATCAGTAGCTTCTCCAGTACATTTGATAATTACATTTGCTGTTAAATCAATTGCGCCAGTGGCCACATTTGCACCTATTAATGATGTTCCTATCCAAAGTTGACCTTTCACTTCTTGAGTAGCAGCTCCTGTACGTAAAATAATAACTTCTAATTGCCATGTATTGTCTGTATAAGCAGCTGTACCAGAGGTTAAATACAAGACACCACCCCAATAAAATTTAATAGTTTTATTATTAGCATTATTTGCAGTAGTACCACTCGCTATTATTTTTATTCCTTGCAAATCAACTCTTAAAGTGTTTGCTGCAAGTGTATAGGACATTAAATCATCTTCTCCAGCTCCGATATTCCCAACAACTGTAGTATTTCTATCTAGAATATGTGTTAAAGGCCCACCACCTTTTGGATCAATAGTTGTAATAAGACCATTTAAACTACCACCAACGTCTCTAGTTCCCATAACTGTTACCGATCCATTAGCTCCCAAGTTATTAATTGCATGCTTTCCTCCTGCCACATTAGCAATGCGAGGGTTGGAAATTGTAACATCGACATTACTGCCTTCTATATGAATAGAATCGTCATCGGCATTGTCTATATATGGTGTATTTATAACATGTTGTCCTGATTCGATCTTTATTCCATAATTCGTAACACCTTCAACATGCAATGAAGTAGATGTTATGTTACCGTTAAGTATAATACCTGTCCCTCCGCAATTTCCTACTATCATACCCTCAATGTGCCCTCTGCACGGGCCTGTCAGATCCAGGCCTACTGTAGTGGGACTATTAGAATAGACATTATGGATCCTCAGGCCATTGGTTGAATTGGTTGCATGACCGATTACCACTCCGGCAATCCCATCTTCAATACGAATATTTTCTAAAATTAATCCTGTTGAATCTCCATCATCTGCAAGAATGCCTGTTCCAGAAACTCCACCCATGCTTATACGAATATTTTTAGCAGTAAATCCACCAGTTGCATTGCCAATATCAACACCCGCCCCTGAAGTGATTGTGTTGGCAACTTGCAAATTTTTGACATGGCATCTTACCTTATTATCAGCAATCGCAATAACATGTGCAGTGGCATGGGTCGATCTGATAACTGTATTCAATCCAGAACCTATCACACGAAGATAGCTAAGATTCATGTTTATACCAGGGTTTGTTGAGCTTACAATATAGTCCCCAGGGGGAAATTTAATGGTTCCTGAATTTTGACCAGAAAGTATACTCAAAGAAGCTATAGCATTTGCAATTGCCTCTCCATCGTCTGTTGAACCATCTCCAACTGCCCCAAACCACTGAGGGTAAACTTCATCTACTGATCCCGCAGCAGCGAATCTAATATTTTTAGCCCCAATTCCATCAAATACTGTATATAATCCTGCTTCAAATGATCCCTCTGCTATAAAGGTCACGCCACTATCAATTGAAGCAATCGCACCATTTTTTATTACAACTCCAATATTAGATGGTATAGTTACTC
>SDBU01001443.1_pt1 | contig 33863 bp, 32 predicted proteins | sample 2277071 | NCBI WGS metagenome assembly SDBU01 (sample SAMN10397929, study PRJNA504765) | marine sediment metagenome | isolation source: marine sediment core GS08_GC12, 126 cmbsf | place: Arctic Ocean: Gakkel Ridge, Loki's castle | collected 2008 | reverse complement strand
TTGGTTCAACTTCCTTGCAGATGAATTGCTCCTCCCGGATCGCTTCCCTGCCTCTGCTGCCATTAGCAGAGCCCAAAGGACGCTTAGAACATATGTTCCTGCCACAATCGCCCGGGATGGCGCTGTAGAGCCCCCAGAAGGGCTTGAGGAGCTCATATATGCATGGGATTCCCCTTCTATTCCCGACTCTCTTCCTTTAAAAGAGATTTTTCGCAGAAAGTTGGAGGCGTTGCGGAATAGGGCGCTTCTTTATGCCCTCGCCGACAGCGGTGCCCGTGTGAGCGAGATCTTGCGGCTTACCGCAGACGATGTGCGGGGAGCGAGGGTCAACCGCCAGGGAGTATGGCATATCCAGGTGCGGGGAAAAGGGCGTGGGCGGTATGGTCGGCAAGTAACTCTTCGTTTCACCCACCCCACCCTATTGGCCATGCGCGAGTATCTGAAAACCCGAAAAGATCCCGGAGCAACTGCCTTGTTTGTGAGCCACGCTAAGACAAGGCCGAAACACCGCGGATCCCCCCTCTCCCCTAATGCCGTATGGAGGATGATCCATCAAACAGCAAAGAGTCTGGGGCTTCCTCACATCCATCCCCACGATTTTCGGCATTGGCGAGCGACCCAAATGCTGCGTGAGGGCGTGCCGATTGATCAGGTGCAACGGTTTCTTAATCATCGCAGTATTCGCACAACTCAGTTATATGCAAAAACGGCAGAACAACAGATTGATGCAGCGGGAGCTAGGACCAGCCCGATTTTCCAGGAAGAGACCTGAACGTAGTAATTGGAAGGGGGTCCAAGGGACAATATATGGCACCGGTTGTTTATAAGAAGGATCCCAATTGTGTGGAGTGCACGCTAGCGGGACTCGGAGATGCAGCAGGTATCGAGGAGCGTTTCGGCCAACAAGCTATCCAAAGGTAAGGGGAAGCGCGCTCGCCATTAGCCGCTCTCCGCCCCTGCCCTGCCAAGCGGCGAAGGCTTTATTCCGCCTCCCGACTTGTCAGGTGCCCGCGAAAAGGCGCACTTCATCTTGTCTAGCCCATATAGGAACACCGCAGAATGCAGGTTCTCCCTAATACCATACAACATGATGAGTCCAACCCATTTGCTCGCAAGCAGAGTTTCTAGTGGCATCATCTAGACCCAAACGGCACTCGGGCAAGACCAACCGTATCGGTTATGCAGCCTGATGCAATTTGTGGCTACACATGTAGGTAGTTTGCAGCACTTGGAATTGGAGCCGATGTAATCAATATGGAGTTGACCTAACGATGTAATTATCCGGACTTGGCTTCCCTCTATCAAGTTGTATATAATTCAGTTTAGAATGACAAATTTTGATTATGAAAGGGAATTTGAACACTATTTATATGTAATCCAAAAAGTAATGGATCCTAATGGTTCGTTTCTTGAATTAGGTTCAGGAAATCTTAGTTTAAGCGATCATTTCTCTAATGTAACTATTTTGGATAGTGATGTAGCGCTTCTAATGAGATATATAGAAAAAGAAATAAGAGTCATACAAGGAGATTATCACTTCCAACCTTTTCAACCAAATAGCTTTGACTATGTTGTTGCAATCCATCCTGCTTCGGATTACTACATGCACGAACTATCGGTATTTTTACTGTTCGGGCAGGATTTGCGTTCCCGTTTCTCCAGCAAGGGCGGCTTGAGCTTTGTTCAATGATGTTATGATCGCCCGACTGCCACCCCATTCAAGGAAACGGATGCAAGCTAATACTTTTGGCCCCATGCTGCCTGGTAAAAAGTGATCTTGTTCGTGATAAGCTTTTGCTTCCAAAAAAGTCAGGCTATCAAGGTCGGTTTCATCATCTTTCCCAAAGTTAATTTTTACTTTCTCCACATCTGTGAGGATCAAGAACACATCGGCCCGGATCACTTCCGCTAACCGCTCGCCAGACAAGTCTTTATCGATCACTGCTTCTTTTCCTACGAGTCGACCTTCTTTGTCTGCAATAACAGGGATACCTCCCCCGCCAGAAGCGATGACTATAATGCCTGCATCCACCATCTTCCTAATCGCCTCTTTTTCAACATTCTCGATCGGGTCGGGTGATGGGACAGTTCGTCGCCATGATCGCTCACTATTCGGTTTTACCTGTTTGATGATGTATTCGGGATGTTTTACCTTGATAGCTTCGGCTTCTTCCTTTGTAAAGAAATTTCCAACGGGTTTAGATGCGGTTTCCCCAGAGAACTCCGGATCACTCTCATTCACACGCACACGATTCACAATCGAACAAACTGGAATATTAATCTTCAACTCCCTAAGGGCGTCGATGATTGTCGATTGAAGCATGTAACCAATTTGACCTTGAGTCATAGCCCCGACAATGTCCATTGGCTGAGGCGGTACCTGCGCTTTACCTGCATCTTGCTGGACAAGGAGATTGCCCGCCTGTGGCCCATTGCCATGCGTGATTATGAGTCTATCGTCTTTTCCCATATTCTGTACGATCTTCGCAATTTGCTTTGCCGTGATCGCACAATTCCTGATCTGCTCTTCCGCGGTACCATTCTCATCAGCTTGCTTGATTGCATTCCCACCTAGGGCAATTAATATTCTCATTCTATTTTTCCTGTTTAGCCAAATTAAGGTTTAATGTTCTTCCACTACATTTCCTTCTGAGTTTGTTGGACGAATCTTATAGCATCCCCTTGTATGGTGCCCGTTTGGTCCAGCTCGAATGGAAAATCACTAGCTGAGACAGCCTATTAGCTGTCCCAATTAATATTGATGTAGATATCGGGTTTGACCGCTACCTGAAGAAGTTTCTCTTGATAAAGAAGCTCTTGATGCTTAAGTTAGATAGCACCTATCGATTATGGTTAAACCCGAATTCAGCCTATAACTACAGATGAAACTAGCCCTTGGAACTCCTCCTGTGTGACCAATCGTTTTTCCTTAATGGCTTTATCTTTTACGAGTACCAATATCTTGTCAATCTCCTCCGGGCCAGCTTCAACTTCGATCCTCTTAAGCCAGTGCTCTATCGATGGCCTTCCTGAACCCTTCCCCAACACAATACGTGGAGGCTCATGACCAAGGAGCTCCCAATGTAAAGGAAAGACTTCCGTCGCAAGAGGGCCATCACATACTTCTTGCCACGCAACCACGATCCCGTATTCGATGACGAAAAGATCATCACCTACGATGGACTTGTTCCCGGGAAGGTTATGACCAGTGAGCTCGATGACGGTCTGCGCAAGTTCCCTAAGCTTATCGACGCGAATCCCTAGATCAATGCCATACAGAGTTAATAGTGCGATGATCACATCTTCAGTGGCCGCATTGCCCGATCGCTCTCCCACACCGCATACGGTAGTATGAGCAACGGATGCTCCATTGATGAGTGCAGTAATTGTACCTGGATTCAACTACGAAGTGCAACAACAGGTGAATGATTAAAGAATACTTGATTTGGCGATTTGAAACCAAGGCATTTTCTAGGTCGGTTGTTGAGTCTCTCCATTGCGAATTCGATTTCAGTCTCAGTGATCGCTGCGAAGCTGCACTTCTTTGGAAAGTACTGGCGAATGAGACCGTTCATGTTTTCATTCGTCGCTCTCTCCCAGGATGAGTAGGGATGAGCAAAGTAGACATCAGTATTCAGTTCTTTCGCGATACGCTCATGGTCCGCGAACTCTTGCCCATTATCCGCCGTGATCGTATGGGTTCGGACCGGCAGTGACTTCATGAGCTCGATCACAGCATCCGCCACGGCTTGAGCGGTCTTGCGCTCGACCTTTCTCAGCAGAGCCAGGCGAGATTTGCGCTCGGTCAGGGAGACAATGACATGACGATGTCCTTTTCCGATAATCGTATCCACTTCCCAATCACCCAGGCGCTGGCGTGTATCTACGATAGCCGGCCGCTCGTCGATACTCACCCTGTTCTTGATCTTTCCACGCCGGTCATAGCTCCCATAGCGCTTCCTGCGCTTCTTCTGGCATCGTAGGTGACAATGGGAGCTCTCCTCCCGCATGTTTATCCATGAGAATGTACTGATAGATCCATTCATGGCTGATTTGAAGACCGTAATTATCCTTGAGCCAATCCGATACTTGCTCCGGGCTCCATTCTTGGCGGATCAACACTTCGATCAATATCCAGGTGGAGGCTTCTATGCGATATCTGGCTTTCTTGCGCCTGTTCAGAGCAAACTGATGAGCTTGTTTGGGTCGATAACCTTTCTGTCCACGATTGCGTCTAAGCTCTCTGCTGATCGTGGATTTGTGAACCTTCATATGGTGTGCAATTTCCGATTGTATATGTCCTGCTTTCAGAAGTACGTACCGAAGGGTACACAGCGTGTACAATCTGGTATCTTTGTTCTTGGGTAAGCTGCGTGTAGGTTCTCACACCGTACCGGTGCTCTGCCGGTGTCAGTGCTCCTTTGACGTGGTGGTCTAAGAAGTACAGATGCTACTGCAGCTTACCTCTTATTCCAACCTTCAAAGTTGCACTTGTGAGTTGAATCTACGCATCAATATTCTGGCACATAGACCCGAGAGGAGATCAAAAGTGGGCGATAAAAAATATCCGTATGTAAATCATATGAACATACTTCATGATTCCTTGCAGCTCATCGATGTTCAGTCTTTAGTGGAAAAGTGTACTGACAAGTGGCACAACCAAACATTATGTCAGGTCAATGACTCGGTGGTGCGGCTTGGCATATTGCAAGGAGAGTATCATTGGCACAAGCATGACAAAGAAGACGAGTTTTTCTTTACGCTTGAAGGAAAACTTATCATCGACATAGAGGGAGCCGATTCAGTTGAGTTGCATCCCCAACAAGGTTATGTAGTTCCTAAAGGGGTAGTTCACAAAACAAGGGCACCGTTCAAAACGGTTGTCCTAATGATAGAGTCCGCGGGGATTATACCAACAGGTGATGCATAACAAATCGTTGCACTTGACGCCTAATCGTGGCTTTTTATCAATCTCGGTTGGGCAGCGAAGTTGTTTATAATTGTTGCATCCGGGGCAAACCCGGCGCAAGTGAACTCAAGCGTTATCTTTTTTTTAGTGCAAATCGCCTTCTTCCAGTGCTTTGAGGGAATTGATTAGAGATTTGGAATTGCCAAATGCTCCAGCTTTAATTACTAAGAGAACATCCTTAGAACCGAGAAGTTGGCAAAGCGGGATCCCTGACTCAACTTCTTTGATTATTCGGATGGCCACTCCTCCCATCTTCCTGCATATCGCCTTAGCGGTAGCCCCACCAGTGAGAATGAGACCACCTAGCAGAAATCGTTCTGCAACCATGAGTGTAACTTCCGCCAAGGCATCCACAATCGCTGATGCGACTTGGATTTCATGCATGCCAAGTGTGAGGCCTTTTGATTGTGTCTTTGCAACATCAACCCGTGAAGAAGGCACATGCAACGCGACGTCATTACCTTTCTCTAAGGCATGCAACAATCGATCTCGACAGCGTGTAATCTCTTTCTCCTTCATCTCTCCACCCGAAATGATCATGACCGGGTCGATCTCAACTGACCGCACATTATCCAGCTTTTGAAATTGAAGGAGCTGTTCGCGATTGACCTCAGAGGTGCTCCCTGATACAAGCATCGAAAGCCGATTGGTCGACCGGGACTGAGATTGTGCAGTGTCAATGACCTTGGCGCCAATCGCTGAGGGTAAACAGCGGGCAAATCCGGTCGACCCAACCCACAGAACACGATACCCGCTCGCTCGCACAGTCGCGGCAATTCTGTCTAGGTCATCCTCTTCTTGTGCGTCAAAGACGATCAACTCCATCCCTTGCCGGAGAAGAGATTTCAAACGAATAGCGACACCATCTACTCCTGTTCGTAGGGTGTCAAGGTCTACCAAGCCAACTGCGCGCCCTGATTGCATTGAGAAAATTTCAATCAGATTTGCCTTGGTGACTGGGCTTTGGGGATCTTTCGCAAATTCGGTTTGGTTGATTGGGACCCCTCTCAAGAAATGACACCCTCCCAGAGTAGTTCTACCATAAAGAGGATATGCAGGGGCAATAACAGCAAAATCAAAAGATGATGTGTCAAGAACTGCGTCCACTTCCGCCCCAAGGTTACCCCGAAGCGTTGAGTCAAATGATTTGTAAATGGTGGGATATCCTGCCTCCAACACAGCACTTGCTGCTTTATGTACTTCTTTGTACGCATCGACTGCGGTCATAGCCCGGCTATCAGTGTCCAGCGAGAGAACTTCTGCGATCTGGGATTCCTCGCGAAGCCGATAAGTGCCAAGTGGCACCAGCGTCTGAAGCCCACTGCGAGCGACTTGAATGCCACAGTCTGTTGCGCTTGACAAATCATCGGCGATTATGGCCAATTGCTTCATTGTTATCAAACCCTCGATTCGCTTAACAAGGGTAATAACCGGATGGTCGAAGAATAACTGGAATAAGTTTTTCGATCCAGGCCATTTTTAGACCGAACATTCATCCTTTTTATCACACTGTCGGTCTCTTCATTGTCCATCATTTCGACTTGGTGTTTGCTCGTGAAATAAAATTTGATCATGCCATTCACGTTCTGATAAGCCACTCTCTCCTGAGATGAGTTTGGGTCAACGACTCCCCGCTATCCCAAGACACCGGGACAGGTGAAGCCGGGAGCTTGTAACTACGGCTAAGCCGCGCTACCTTGGGGAAGAAGCCCGTTTGGCTGGTTGACAACAGCCCTGACCGCAATATTCACGGCCGCATTGGTGTCTGCCGATGCAGAGAAACCGCAGGACACGCAGGAGAAAGTAGCTTGATCGGGTCGATTGCGTTTATCAATATACCCACATACAGAGCAGGACTGGCTGGTGTATTTCGGGTCAACGAATATGACCGGCATGCCTGCCAACTCAGCTTTGTAAAGGACAAAGGACGCCAGTTGACCAAAGGACCAGTTATGCAAACGTGCTCTCTGCTTACGAGTAACTCTTACCCGCTGCGTAATTCCCTTGAGCATTTCAAGGGCAATGCCGCGTCCGGTGCGTTTCGCTTTTTGCACGATTGCTTTGCTGATCTGGTGATTAACGTCCGTTTGATAATGAGATTGGTTATATCGAATTGTCTTGAGTTTGCGCTTGGAAGCACGCGTGCCTTTGCGTTGAAGATTTCGGCGGCGGTGCGCAAACTTGCGACGACTCTCTTCAACTTGTTCGCCGCTGAATGTCTCGCCTTCGGAATCGGATGCAATATTGACAATACCCAAGTCTATACCAAGAAAAACCTCAACGTCTTGGGTTTCTGGCGTTTCAACTTCGCAAGAGACGAAAAGGTAAAACTCGCTATCTATGTAACACAAATCAGCCTCGCCGCGTTTGCCTTCCTGCAATTCATGCTGGCGTTCACCGCACAGATAAGGCATGTGCTGGCGTCCATCAAGAATCCAGATACTAAATTTTTTGGCGGCAGTCTTGAAATTGAGGATGCGGCTGTCGTAGGGAAACGCGCCTTGCGAGTTAAAGTTGCGCCGACCCTTTTGGTTGATTTTGTAGGCATAAGAAACTTTAGCGATAGCCCGGACAGTCATCTGCGCGGCAAGTCCGAATCTCTCACGAATGTCGTTGTAGACAAGTTGATGCAGGTAGTATTGTCGAAACGTCTTGCTATCCCATGCCTGTTCGCTGGCATAGTTGCAGGCGGCATTGGCTTTCTCCAGAGTTTGGAGCAACCTATCGAATTGATATGGCGCAGGTTGCAGTTTGATCTTCGCAGTAAGTTTCATTACAGTGACATTATGCCACGAAAGGAGGCAAGGCGCATTCCTCCCCCCACTAAAGCAGGGGGTCTCCCGCGCCGATTTCTATGAATGAAACGATGTGATATCAACTTCCTCTTGACCATGTAGCTTTCGTGCAATTCTGTAGTTATGTTCCATACAAAGAGACTTTAATGCGATGTGGGTTAGAACAGGGTCGTTCTCAATAAACATTATCGCGTTCCCAGATCCGTTAGATCACCATCCAATAGCCCTTGTTCTCATGCTCGTTGCATGGAAAGCGCGTCAAGGTGTTTGTCCGTTTTCAAAGTACAGTCGCCGTTGCTAACCGACGAACTACATCAATCGCGGTTTTTATATCTTGATCTGAAATATGGCGGTGTACAACCATGCGAGCCTGATGCGGAGGCCAATAGCTTACTTTAACTCCGCTTTCTTCCATTTTTCTAACTAACTGCTCTGAGCTTATTTGTAGATCCGATGCACTTAGTAGAACAATGTTCGTTTGAACAATATCAAGATCCACGTGAATACCTGGAATTTGCTCAAGACCGATAGCAAGATCTCGAGCTCGTTTATTATCATCAACCAAACGATTAACCATCTTCTCAAGAGCCACAATCCCAGCCGCTGCCAAGATACCTGCTTGACGCATGCCTCCCCCAAGTCTCTTACGAATCCTCCTGGCCTCGCTAATGAAAGCCGATGTTCCCGCAAGGATCGAGCCGATCGGTGCGCTCAAACCCTTCGAGAGGCAGAACATAACCGAGTCAACATTTTCAGTCAATTTTCGGGCGTCTATATTCAAGGCCAATGCTGCGTTAAAAAATTCGAGCCCCATCTAGATGGATTCTCAATCCATATTTGTCCGCTATTCCCCTAATCGCCTTGATTTGGTCTGGGGATATTACGGTGCCCCCAGCACGATTATGAGAGTCCTCGAGGCAAATGAGATGCGTACGGGCATAATGGATGTTATCGCCTCTGAGTGCATCCTTGATTGCAAGCGGGTCCATGTAGCCAAGTTTTGCAGTTACTAAACGTGGTATTAGCCCAGCCACTGCAGACATCCCCCCAGATTCGTAGAAATATACGTGAGCGTTCCGGTCGGTAATAACCTCCTCGCCTGGTTCTGTGTGAGAGATCATTGCAATTAAATTACCCATTGTACCTGAAGGTACGAAGAGGGATGCTTCTTTGCCAATCGTATAGGCCGCAAGTTCTTCTAAGCGGCAGACTGTAGGATCTTCCCCATAGACATCATCGCCCAATTGGGCAGTAATCATGGCCTCTAGCATATCCTCAGTGGGCAGCGTTACTGTATCACTACGGAGGTCGATCATCATGCAATCCTTTTCTTAAATCGAATATGGATTATTCGGTTTGGAAACTGTCAGTTTATTATGTGGATTACTCAGTCAATGGTATCTGCACTCCTATTTAATTGAAATATTTACCGGGGACAGGTCTGTTAGACACCACCTATTTTGCTGCAGGAGCCATTCGGGCGGCAATCTCGATGGCAGTTATCATACTTCCTGGATCCGCTTTCCACTTCCACGCGATATCAAATGCAGTACCGTGATCGGGGGACGTTCGAACAAACGGCAGACCGAGTGTGATGTTTACACCCTTCCCAAAGCCCACGAGTTTAACTGGAATTAGCCCTTGGTCATGGTACATTGCAACAACAATGTCAAATTCGCGATTCATTGCGCGTGTGAAAAGTGTGTCAGCTGGATACGGGCCAGATACATTAATACCCTCGGATTGGGCATTTTGGATGGCGGGTTGAAGGATTTCTATTTCATCTCGGCCAAATATTCCTCCTTCTCCGGCGTGAGGGTTGATCCCTGCCACACCAATTTTCGGAAGTTTGTAGCCCATATCCTGCATGGCCTGGTGAGCCAAGATGATTTTCTCAAGCACCATATCTCTAGTGATACTATCCAAGGCCTCTCTTAACTCACAGTGTATTGTCACAAGGATCACATGCAATTCATTGGCTGCGAACATCATCGCATAATTAGTAGTCCCCGATTTCTCTGCGAGAATCTCAGTATGCCCGGGGTAATTAAAACCTGCTTGATGTATTGCCATCTTATGCAGTGGTGCTGTGACAATGCCGTCAACATCATCAGACATTGCCAATTCGATAGCCTTGATGAGAGAGCGGACTGCACCCGCCCCGGTCATCGGATCAACCTGCGCCTTTTTAAATTTATTGATTTGGATGTTGGCAACATCTAAAATATCAAGTGAGCCATGTTGAAAGTGCGCTTCACTTGCCTGTCGGATGCAGTGAATCTGAAAATCTAGTTTCAACCCTTCGATGGTCTTCCGAAAAATACCCGTGTCTCCAACAATCATTGGAGAACAGATCTGATAGATTTCTTGCCGCATTAATGCCCGAACGATAACTTCAGGACCCACCCCCGCTGCGTCCCCCATTGTTATTGCTAATACAGGCTTTCGGTTTACCAGTCGATGTTGTAGCGCTTCCTTGCTCATTGAGCGATACCTCTTGCGTCGATACAGTTCTAATCGAGATACCCAATATCACAGATTTGGGCACCTAGTAGTTGGATCCGTAGCTCAAGTAATCTTCCGTTTTGGATATCAGCCATATATACGGATTGACCTACCATGTGGGTATTCCCTATTACTAAGGTGGGGTTGCGTGCACCCGAGATTTCCACTGCCAATCCAAAGGCACCTTCCTTGAAGACCGCATTAAGTATTCCGATTATCCTCGGGAGAATGGGACCCCGATCAGGTTGATGAATGCAATCTTGCATTGATCTAGCAGGCGTTATAAATAAATATGCAGCTTCAGATACAACAAGCATGGCTAGAAAAGAACAAAGTATATCGCATCCTTCAACGGAGCTCTATTTTGTAGAACCTGACGAGCTTCCCTAGCTTGTAAGGAAGTATCGGGTACATAGACCACAGCTGAAATCTGTGAAGGAATTGGAGCCGCATTATGTTGATGGAGATAATCAGCCAGCAATTCCTCTCATTGCGAAATGGAATTAATGTGAATCTTTGAAAGGCATGATTCTTAGAATCGGTCTCCAACTCTAGCATGCCATCACGATCGACAATGATCTTAGGCTTTCCGCTCCTCCCAGTCCTATCCGAAAGGTTTATCTGAATATGGCACATAATATAAGGCTTTTTGTATCAGAACTTTGATCGAGATTGGAAGCAGATGCGGGTACATTCATATCGATCCGCATCACAATCATTGATTGTGGTCATCTACGACTTCTTGAAATGCTAACGTTAAGTTGGCGCACAAGCAGCTTGTAGTTCTTCTAGGGCTACGTCTGGAGAAACGCCCTCTGCCATGACCCTTTGAATGGCTCGCATCATTGCTTCTGGATTTTGATGTTGGAAAACATTTCGACCAACTGACACACCACAAGCCCCAACTTCAACAGCTTCAGCCAGTCGAACAAGTAGTTCATCTTCGTGAATGACCACTCCTCCAGCGACGACGACTGGAACATTCGCAGCTCTTACGATCTCACCGAAACTCTCTTTGTCACCGCTCCAATTAACTTTGACGATATCTGCGCCGAGTTCAACACACAAACGGGCGTTGCGGATAAGGTAATCAACGTCATGCGTCTTTGACTGATCGTGCAACGATTGATAGGCATTGGGGAATTCGGCTTCCGCGATGAACGGCACTCCCAGGACATCACACGTCTCACCAATGGATGACACATATGAGATCATTTCATCCTCATTTTCCCCGGCAAGAGCGACATAGCAAACGACAGCATCAGCACCTAAGCGCAACGCTTCCTCAACAGAACCAATTCCTGTTACTTTTGCTCCTCCTGGACGACATGCCGCGGAAGCCGAAAGCATTAATGCGATTGAAGTGTCGGGTTGTAGTTCATCCACGACTTGCCTGAGCATGCCTCGGCTTAACATCAATACATTGGCTCCACCAGCCATCACTTCCCTTGCGCGTTCACGTGTGTTGTAGAGGCCATCAAGAAACTTTGGAGATGTCAAACCATGATCAAGGGCGCAAATCAAGCTCATATTGTTACTCGGACTGATCAGTCTCTTCATCCGAATTTGTTTGCCAAGAGAATAGGATCTTACGGGCTTTGTCATCTATCACCTCGCGTGGGTATTTTTCGGACCTTCGTTCTTCTATTGCACTTTTAAGGATCTAACTAAACATAGCTACCTCCGTAAATCTGGTCTCAGCATTTGCATATTAGAAATAATTCTTAGGTCTCTGTCGTCGAGAGATCAAATCAAAAAGGTTAACCCTGGGAACCTTAAGAATTCCAATTTAACGGAAGGTAGTCTCCTCACATTGTGGAAGATAAGATACAGGTTTATAGCTCGTGCCGTCTCTTCCTACGACGAATAATAGTTAATGAATAATCACGTAGAAAATGGAACTCATCTGAGAGTAGTATGGGACGCCCTTCTTTATCGAAGTCCACCTGTTCTAAATGAATTAACAAAGTCCCTTCCTTTACACTCAACCTATCCGCAATATACCCCTCTGCAACGGCAGCTTTTATTTCCGCCAGACTGTATTCGACGTTCAATGAAAGCTCCTCTTCCAAAAATTTGTACAGTGATTGTTTTTGGAGTAAATATAAACGAAGAGTCTCGAGGGAGAGCTCGCTGTTGTCTTGCTGAAGAAGATTTTTGGAAAAGATATCTTTTGAGAATACCACTGGCAACCCATCTGCAGTTCGTACTCTGTCAACCTCAATCAATTTCTCACCTACTGCTACCGCTAGTAAATTCCCTTCTTTTTTACTGGCCGCTTTCTCATGGAAGAGAACATCCGATACGCCTGGTTTCTGGCCTGAAGATTGAATAAACTCTGTAACACCAAGGTTGATGTCTAGTCGATTCTCAATCATCATCTTTTCAGCTGCAAATGTGCCGACACCTTGTCGTCGTATGAGCAATCCATCCTGTTGGAGGATATTCAAGGCGTCTCTCAGTGTGTTTCGACTAATTCCGATTGATTTAGCCAACTCTGGTTCAGAAGGGAATTTAGCGCCAGATGTTATTTGACCGCTTAACAACTTTTCTCGGATAAGATCGCTGACAATCACAGGTACGTTTTTTCTATGAGGAGTGCCATGCGCAATTGCTTTAATTACATCTTCCATCTTTCCACCATAATTGGCTATCACTCATTGTTCGATAGCTCTAATGTATTAAGCTTCATGATGTAATAACGCCCCCGGAAGATATTCTCAAAGCGAAACACGAATATTTCCAACATTGTCTGATCCTGTAGGAAGCTATTACGACTGATCTTACAAGCTCTGAAAAACTGCAGAAACAATGTATGTCGGCACAAGAAGAAAAAAACACTTTCTTGATTACATAACAAGTTTTCAAATTCCTAGCTTGGGTTCTTTTTCTGTAATGGTGATCATGTATCGTTTCTATAGAAAGCAGTGGTGAGCAAGACAACTAGGTTTTCATCATAATTTGCTCATGTGAGTTATGCCATGATCGAATTGGACGATGATCGTCAAGCTTTATTCCTATTCGACTTGGTCTGTCAAGAGTTCCCTGTCATTAGCAATCATCGCAAGGGTCTAGCAAGGTGAGCGTTCCAGCAGCTCGATCATAGTGAACGCCCATCCAAGGGTTATCATCCGGTTATACACAGTGATTATTCCGGTTGCCCAGTTCATATTTGTGAGTTGAAACTAATTAATATTTCTTATTGTTGGACATCCAATTATATGATGATTTCTGGCTCTCGTCAAGAAAATCACTGGTTTGTTTACGAAAGAAAGGAGAAGCAGATTTATCCAAGGTAAAAAATGACTCCTTCATGGCAGACAAACTCCCATTTTAAATGTGATAACAACTCAAGTGGCATTATTGCGCCCATGAGCCGTAAAACTGAACTGACTTGAGATTAAAGAACGTTTGAAAGCCCAGACCAACGAAATAATAAGTAGCCGCAGATCTATTGGAGATAGGCGCAAGACACGTGATGTGTGCCCATAGAGCCCCCGTCGCACAGTATAAAACCCAAGGGAAAGTCTCCGATCAACATGAGCGACCTGGCGATAACCATCTGAGGACAGAGCCCAGATTACGAATTTTTGAAAGACTACAGAGTCGTTATTCCTATTTCGGCTCGACCTCTGCAAGCAAGAAACTCTACGAAATACTTCATCTCGAAAGCTCACCTGAGATATTTCGCAAACTAAGAAGTATCCCTGATCAATTCTTCGGATCAGGGATACTATTCACGTGCTGTGATTATCGACAAATTCACACATTCCACACACCACTCAATCTCGCACGAATCTTGTACCTGTCTCGCCTCGCAACGCCCGACCAATATTTTCAGGGCTAGTTACGATCGCCTCTTTTCCTCCCTGTTCGAGGTAACGAATGATAGCTTTCACTTTAGGTTCCATGCTCCCCTTTGCAAAATGACCTTGGTTTAAATACATCCGAGCATCGGATACTTCAACTCGTTCAAGCCATATTTGTCCTGGTTTGTTGAAATTTAGTGCCACTCGCTCGACTGCTGTAGAAATCAGAAAGAGATCTGCCTAAATGCTTGCGGCGAGTAACGAAGATGCAAAATCTTTGTCGATGACTGCCTCTATCCCCTGGAGGTCACCTTTCTCATCGAGATTCCTCCTCCTCCAACTCCCACGACTACAAATCCCTCCTTGGCCAACGAAACAATCGCATCTCTTTGTATGATCTCCATGGGATTTGGCGAAGGAACTACGCGTCTCCATCCTCTACCATTTTCCAACCGTCGCTCTCGCGGTGCCTCAATGCGGTCTCTTCATCCATAAATGAACCAATCGGTTTTGTAGGGTTGAGAAAAGCAGGATCCTTTCGATCTACTAATATCTGGGTAACAATGGCGGCTACTTTTTTATCGATCGCGCGACTTCGCAACTCGTTGAAAAGCGCTTTTTGAAACATATAACCTATTGCGCCCTGGGTGTCTGCACCACAATAGTCAAGAGGAACCGGGTGAAGTTCACTTACCGTGAGCTCCGATCTTCTTCGGCGGAAACCAACTTGAGGACCATTACCATGGGTGATGATCATTTCCCATCCCACCTCGATCATATCAACGATGTGGGACATCGTTTCGGCAGCAGCATTGTATTGATCTGGGATTGTTTGAGAAAATTTATCCTTGATTAATGAATTGCTACCAACCGCAACCACTGCTATTCCCTTTTGGACGACAGCAAACCTCCCAACCAATGTGTACAAAGCGGATCAAATCAAGCACGCTCTCATGTACTGATGTAATTCCAGCACAACGCAACATGAAGAGATAAATATCGATAATCCAATGCCAGAGTTACTTCACTGTCATCATTACAAAATCCTTAAAGTGGGAGTCAGTAATAAGTAGAATGGCTCCTTATCATCTTCGCGGCAATCGTTATCAATAGTCTCGGCTTAGGACCACCCAAAACGTGGTCTCTTGATAATAGAGGACTATCGCATTTATTATCCCAGTCAGGTTTCAGGCCATTCTCTTCCCAGAGAATGGCCTTTGTCTTAAAATGCTTTCTTTACCCATCCATCAATTGACTCAAACCCTCGTTGATAACCAATCCGTGATTTTTAACATCCAAACTCGGCGCGCACTACCCTCACAATGCCTGGCACAATATTGTCAACTAATTTCTTGCCTTTTTCCAAAGAAGCATATGTTGCCTTATATAATACGCCTGTCGCTGGAATCTTTGAAGCGTCGGGAGGAAACATCGCATAAGTTGGCTTAACTTCAAATTGATCATCCACCATTTTGTCCTTTCGAACCAGTTCGGGCGCAAAATACAACATGAGGGATGTTTCGGTCACAGCTGCGTGTTCCAAATCCCAACCCGGGAAACCACAGTCCGCAAAGATCTCTTCAACAACACTATCATCCAACACATCTACCCACGTCAAGAACATTACGCGGGCGTCCGCAGCATCCCGGACAAAAAGATCCGCAGCTTCCTTCATGAAATAAACATTTTCATAGTGTCCATTCATAAGCACGAATTTTCTCCCACCATGACGATATGTCTCACGAAGGACATCTAAAATGACATGTACTAGTGTATTCCCATCTAGGCTTGTTGTACCAGGGAAAAGCTGCCCTCCGCCACTTTCCGGCTGAGATTTATAGCCATATGGAATAGTGGGCAGAACCATTGCACCCAATTCTTCTGCGGCAAGTTCTGCCAGCTTCGCCGGACAAATTTGATCCACATTCAAGGGAAGATGAGGGCCATGCTGTTCGGTAGCACCAACTGGGAGGAAGACTACACTCTTTCCGATATGTTTTTCATACTCCTGCCAGGTCATCTCCGCGATAAGCATCTGCATACTCCTTTCTGAGTTTTTATTCATAAACTAGTTTTCCTGTTCGATTACAACGAGGGTGAACCATATGTGGTGTCCACTTTAATATGACTGATTGTTGATATTAGTTTTCTATAGCCTGCTCAAGCTCGTTCTTAATGTTGTCCACATCCAGCCATCAACCGGTCACAGACGCTATTCATCCTATTAGTTGGATCGCTTCCTTGTGCATTATGTATACAAGCTCTTCTAAAATCCACCTAACGAATCAGGCAATAAACTTGAAGCCTCGCAGCCAATTTGCATCTATTGTAAAGGTCGATCCTATAAATGGTCTTTAGAATTGACCTTCTTAGGGCTGTCGCTCCAATTCAAAGGAATTGCAATGTGGGCCACCACCATTGACTGTAAATAGTCCGAATTCGGGATCGAGAACTTCTAGCCCATGCGCTTTAAGTATTTTATTGAGGCGGTTGCCTCGAAAAGACAAGACCTTATCATCACCAAGCGCGAGCAAGTTGATCTCGGTCTTGAATGCATACTCGCCGGGTACTTTGATCAGCTCCCAGCCCATTGCATCAAGTACACCAATGAAGTAATCAGGCGCGGCATCTTCGCAAATAACTGCTAGCTTATCGGCTACAGGGGAAAAGATAATGTCTAAGTGATTCCACTTAGAATCCATTTCTACGACGAGAACCCGTTTCCCATATTCAGCCAAGATTTCTTTGGCATTTTCATAGCCTGACAATGTGCTACGGTTCCCCACTCCCATTATCAGGGTATTTTCATCCAGCCAGAAATAAGCATCGCCCCCTTCCAGCGCCCCTTTTGTAATTTGCTTCGGCAGGATGGTCTCCCCAAGTTTCTGCAAACTTAACTTGGCAACGATTTCCTCGTTTTTTCGCTCAAGATAGCGCATCCTACCAATCAAGATACCATCTGGTGAATTAACCCCGAAGTCCCTAGTTGATGATTGCCAGGGCAGATCATTGCCCACATCAACATAACTTACTTCAATGCCCTCTTGTCGAAAGACGTCCTCAAATTCATCATGTTGTCTAATCGCTGCCTTAATGTCAACCTGATTTCCACTATCAAGATTATCACGTGCCGCATCACTGAGTGGCATATACTTATAATAGGTAGCTTTTCCCAAAAGCACCCTCTTTAGTTTTCCAGTTGAGTTGTATACAGCTGTCTTCTTCGCCATGTTTCACCTCTTTCTATGTAAGATCTTCATGATGTATGTCTAGGTAAAGGCTGGCATTAACCTCTAGATTTGTACCTGCCCCGCTACTGCACTATCTCGCCAGTTTTATTTTGGGCAATAGCGATCAGAGCGCCCGCCCCATGATCAGTGCCAATAACGCCATCCTTACAGCTACAGCATAATATGCCTGCACAAAATATCGGGCTGATGTATGGGCGTCAACATCTCTAGGAATTTCGTCTAGGCGAGGTAGTGGATGGAGGACAATCAGATCCGATTGCGCGCGAGCTAATTTATCTCGATCCAAAACATATGCTGCTGGCGTCGGGGGTCGGTCTACTTTGGTATCTGTCCGCCCAATACTATAGGATGGATGGCTTACAGGTGTCAGATAAATTGCATCCAACTCTGGAAGGACATCTTCAATGGACAAGACCTCTTGATAATCGAGACCGGATTTGCGGAACTCAGCCAGCCAAGTCTCAGGCATGGAATCCTCTGGTTGTGATATGAAAGAAACCTTCGCCCTGTACTGAGCAAGCGCCAACGCCAGCGAGTGTATCACTCGCATGTTAAGAGTACCCGTTATTCCAACATGCAAACCTTCAAGACTTCCTCGTTCTCGAAGGATAGTATAAAGATCGAGCAATGCTTGGGTTGGATGTTCGTTATATCCATCCCCAGCGTTCATCACGGGAACATCTGCGATCACCGCGCCCTCGGCAAGTGCGCCATCTTGCGGATGCCGTATGACAAGAATGTCAGCGTAGTGTTCCATCATGCGCACAACATCGTGCAAGCTCTCGGCGTAGTAATCTCCAATACGGGTCGTCATTGGATCTACAAAACCAACTACCCCGCCGCCTAACCGAGTCATCGCGCTTTCAAAACTGTTTCGTGTTCGGGTACTTACCTGAAAAAACATCAACCCGAGTATCTTGTCTTTTAGTAGATCTGTGCGTGTACGGCTACGTACGATTTCTTCCATTTCACGCGCCACATCAAAAATGAGCTCAAGATCGGCGTTTTCGACTCCTTTAATGGTTACGAAATCTTTTCCCATGAAATCGTACATTAATGCTGGTTGGTCGGAACGAAGTAATACTCCTAACCTCGTTCCGATTCTGATCCTTTATTCAGCGCTCACGTTCGAGTTCAAACGTGGAACAATGTGGGCCCCCACCCTGAGACGTAAAGCAGCTATAAGGGGGGGCAAAAACCTCAAGCCCTCGAGCCCTCAACATTTCATTTACACGATTTCCTTCAAATGAGAGAACCTTGTCATCCCCAAGCGCAAGCATATTAAATTCGCATTTGAATGCGTATTCACCCGGGAGCCTAATCGTTTCCCATCCCATTGCATCGAGAATACCAAAAAAGTAGTCCGGGACTGCATCTTCGCACACTACGGCCAGTTTATCAGCTACCGGCTGGAAGATGATATCCAGATGGTTCCACTTCGAGAGACACTCCACTACGAACACCCGAATTCCGTACTCGGCCAGGATTTCCTTGGCATTTTCGTAGCCTGATAATGTGCTGCGGTTTCCAACTCCCATCACCAGCGTGTTTTCGTCAAGCCAGAAGAAAGCATCGCCGCCCTCGAGTGCGCCTCGTGTGATTTGGTTTTCAAGATAAGTCTCACCAAGTTCATCGAGGGTTTCCTTCGCCCTGATTTCCTCACCTTTTCGTTCAGTATAGCGAAAGCGCCCAATCAGAATACCATGGGGTGTATTCACGCCAAAATCACGCGTAAACATTCCCCAGGGCAGGTGCGGGTCCAGATTGACCCAGCTTATGTCAACCCCCAATTGGACAAATACACTTTCCATCTCCGCGTGGTGCCTATACTGCGTTTCTCTGTCGAACGTGATCCCTTTATCATTCAAGTCACGCGCCACATCGCTGAGTGGCATGGGTTCGTTGTACTTTGGCTTGCCTAACAGGACACGCTTAAGCTTGCCCGTGGAGTTATAGACAGCGGTCTTTTTTTGTGCCATGATTCACCTCAAGTCTTGATATTGATCTATGAAAGAGTTCCGGTTTTTCGATACATCAGAATTTCCTTTAGATGGAACGCAATTAGATTGTCTACTGTCTTTTAACACCGCCTTCAATTTTGGCATATGGTCAGGGCCTACGCCCCATAATCAGTGAGAGTAATGCCATCCGCACAGCTACGCCGTAGAAAGCTTGAACGAAATAACGTGCTGACGCATGGGCATCCACGTCCTTGGGGATTTCGTCTGTTCGCGGTAGAGGGTTAAGCACAATTAAGTCTTTCTTTGCCCTAGCGAGTTTCTCTCTATCTAGTACAAACTCTTTCGGTGTCACTGGGCGTTCTTTTTGCCCATCAGACCGTCCCACATGAAAATCGGGGGGCTTTACAGAACTTAAGTAGATCACATCCAACTCACCGAGCACTTCATTTATCGTATTGACTTGGTCATACTGCAAGCCTACATGCTGAAACTCGTCAAGCCATGGGCTAGGCATCGATGCTTCCTTCGGAGAAACAAAATACACCTTCGCCCTATACTGTGCCAGTGCCAATGCCAACGAGTGGTAAACGCGGACGGACATATCCCCCACCAATCCAACATGCACACCCTCAAGGCGCCCCTTCTCACGAAGGATGGTATACAAATCCAGCAAGGATTGCGTTGGATGCTCGTTATACCCATCACCCGCATTAATTACGGGCACATCCACAAACTTGGCCGCCTCTAAGGGCGCTTCATCCTGCGGATGACGCATCACCAGGATGTCGGCATAGTGCTCCATCATTCGCACTACATCATGAACACTCTCCGCGTAATAGTCGCCTGCGCGTGTAGTCTTCGGATCGACAAATCCTACAACACCACCCCCTAAACGAGTCATCGCACTCTCAAAGCTGATTCGAGTCCGCGTGCTGACTTGAAAAAACATGAGTCCAAGGACTTTGTCGCTGAGCAATTTCGTTCGTGTTCTAGAACGTACGATCTGTTCCATCTCATGCGAAACTTTAAAGATCAACTCAAGATCCGCTCTCTCAATGCCTTTTATCGTTACAAAATCCTTTCCGGTAAAGTCATGCATGTTGATCTAAACTCCTTAAGTCCTGTATGACTATCCTACAAACCATGATTAGGTGCTTCCTGTTGACCGTTTATTCCACGAGATGAGCATAGGTATGAGCAAGGTCAGTTCTCTATGGCGCTCGTCCAAGGATCAACGCAAGTAAAGCCATCCGGACAGGCACCGCATTGTATGCCTGGACAAAATATCGTGCCGCGCCATAAGGATCCACGGATGTGGGAATCTCATCCTTGCGCGGGAGGGGTGACAACACAATCGCATCCGGCTTTGCCCTGCTTAATTTCTCGGGATCAATAACATATGCCGGATCTGTTTGGGGCCGATCAGCTATTGCTTCCTGTCGGCCAGCATGAAATGAAGGGGGATTGGTCCCAGCCATATAGAACACATCTATATCTTTGAGCACATCCTCGATGGATGATGCTTCTTCATATTTCAAACCAATTCGGTCATATTCTTTCAACCATTTTTCGGGCATTTTGGCATTCTCTGGTGAAACAAAATAAGCCTTTGCGTTGAATTGGGCCAAACCCAGCGGTAACGAATGTGTCCCCCGAATATTCATGTCACCGATGAAACCTACGTTCAATCCTTCTATACATCCCTTCTCTCGATTAATCGTGTATAAGTCGAGCATGGATTGAGTGGGATGCTCATTGTAACCATCACCAGCATTTATTACTGGTACGTCCGTGTATCCTGCTGCCTCCGTTGGGCCCCCATCTTGAGGATATCTAATGACAAGGACATCGGCGTAATTCTCCATCATCCGAATTGTGTCATGCAAACTCTCAGCATAGTAGTCTCCCGCTCTTGTTGTTTTAGGATCGACAAAGCCGACAACCCTTCCCCCAAGACGCTGCATAGCACTCTCAAAGCTAATCCGTGTTCGTGTACTGACCTGAAAGAACATCAACCCAAGTACTTGATCATGAAGTAGATCCGTCAGGGTTCGAGCTTTCGTTATTTTGTCCATTTCATTAGCGACTTGGAACACCAGTTCGTAATCTGTTCGCTCAACACCCTTCAAAGTCACTAAGTCTTTTCCACTAAATGCGTGCATATCGTCTTTCATCCTCCTCTCCGAACATGAATACGTATAGATCTACAAGGATTAACCGTTGTGGATACCTTTTTGTTTGTGATCCCCGGATCAAAAAAACCATTTGTTTCCTTTTCTATGCTTCCTTAAAGTCGACAGGTGTGAACGACACAGTTATGTTTCATTCACGCCAACTGCTACTTGTTCAGAAACAGTCACTCTCATTTGAAAAAGAATCTATCTCCATGACCGATCTCGCGTTCACATCGGTTCTGGAGTTGCCCATACGCTTTATCCCACTCATAACTTACATCCAATGAATACGAAACCCCAGACTCACAAACTTTTTGAATTGCGCCGAACTGCTGTGTGTCCACTCCTCTCAAGAGGAGCGGCCTGATGTCAGTCAGCATGGATACTGGACTGGCATCACCGATCCTGTGTCGGCACTTGATTCTGGCATTCCTTCAGTATGATTCTTGGTATCAATATTAATTGTGCGATATCATGCGTAACAGGCAAATGGAATTTACGCACGGTACAGCGACCGTATGATATCTATTCGTAACCGTTAATAATCCTGCGCATAGTGTCTATGCCTTTCAAATAAACCTGATGTCCATGACGCATGCGGGTATCGCATGTGAATGTACAAATATATATCACGACCCACTAGACCGCCTCTGCTCGATTTCTGACAATACAAATTAGTCTATCCCAGTAATAACTTATCCGTTTTCAGGCGTAATTTACATTTACCTCAAACTTGTAAGCACTTTCTTCATGCGATCTAAGCCCACTTCAATATTCTCTATAGAACTCGCATACGAAATCCGTAGATATCCCTCACCATATTCACCAAAGGCTGAGCCCGGCAACAAAGCAACCCCCCCGTCGTTAAGCATGATTTCCGCCAGCTCTGAGGATGTCTTGCCAAACTCCTTGACATTTGGGAATGCATAGAAAGCACCTTGTGGCAATTGGCAATAAACGCCATCGATCTCATTGAGGCCTTGGATTAATACATCGCGCCGTTTTTGGTATGCAGATACACACCGGTCCACTTGGTCTTGAGGTCCTTCTAAAGCTTCCAGAGCTGCATATTGTGTGAAATGCGCCGAGCAACCAACCGAATGTGTCAGCAACAAGCCCACTTTCTCAGCCAGTGTGCGAGGCATAATTCCAAAGCCTAGTCGCCAGCCCGTCATCGAATAAGTCTTAGAGAAACCATCGATGATTATCGTGCGCCCTGTCATTCCAGGGAGTGATGCGATACTGAAATGAGCAACGTTATCGAATACTATCCGAGAGTAAATCTCATCTGACATCACCCAAGTTTTGTACCGAAGTGCAGCCTCGGCAATTTGCTCTAAATCATGGCGGGGCATCACACCACCGGTGGGATTGCTGGGTGAGTTGAGGATTATCATTTTTGTTCGCTTATTAATGAGATGGTCAAATGCATCCAAATCAAATGAAAAGTTGTTCTCCTCAACAAGAGGGATTGGGACAGGTATGCCACCTGCAACTTCAATCATCGCTTTATACGTTGGGAAACCCGGATTAGGGAATATTACTTCATCCCCCGGTTCTATTAAAGCCAGCGTCGGGAAGAAAAGGATAGGTTTCGCACCCGGGGATATAACCACTTGATCTGCGTGGACCGTCATGCCTCGAGCGCTTGACTCTTTTTCGGCAATCAATTCTCGAAGCGAATCCATTCCAACAGGTGGTGTGTATCGTGTGTGACCTTCAGAAATAGCTGCAATCCCAGCTGAACAAACATTTTCAAATGTTGGAAAGTCGGGTTGCCCAACCTCAAAGTGAATTATTTGGTCCCCGCTTGCTTCTAGCGCTTGCGCACGCGCTAACATGTCGTAGGCACCCTCAGCTCGTAATCCTTCAATTCGTTTTGCAAAAGGCATTAATTCTCCAGAGCTTACTGCTCTATTTCATGAAATTAACTAATATATCGATAGGTTTAAATTCCAGCCATCAAGCGAGACAATAATGGAAGCACCCATTTGTTGATGAGATTACTCTCCGTCGTCGAGACCACACTTTTGAATTTTCAAGCATCTCAAGGGCAATCGCGGCCTTGTTAAAGTAGGGAGGCGCTCTGCAATTACAGGCTTGATCTCACCTTGTTTGAGCAACTTAAACACGAGCATCTGACGCTGATCAGGCTTCATGAAACCAACCAGCATCGCTGTCTCCCTGAGGATTTCCATCATCTCCAGCAATTTTCCCAGGAGGACCCCAACAAGGACAGAGCCTACCGATGCTCCTAGAAGAAGAACGCGACATTATCTAGATTATCCTCGTCGCCGCTGCACTTCCTCTTGGCTATCCTGGACCTATTCCTCAAGGGGTGGCGCCTGGGCAGACTCATTCGCGCGCTCGTCAACGACACCAGGAGTTCGTTCGACGTCACCGCCAGCACTCTGAAATTCGGGGCTATCATGAGCGTTTTCTCCGCGCTCTCTCTGATAGGAGGCCAAGTGAGTGAAAAGTCTAGTGATATCGGCTGCAGCAGTCTTCGCCGTCTGACCCAATGAGGTCAGGAAATCCTCCGTGATCCGAGAAGTCGGACAACTAATGCCAATAGCCGCGAAGCTGTTCCCACTCTGGTCAAGAATCGCAGCGCCGACGCCTCCTACCCCCAAATGCATTTCATCGTTCCCAATCGCGTACCTTCTTTTCCGGATAGTCTCAGTTTCTTGGAGCAATTGATCCCGCGAAGTGATCGTGTGTGGTGTGAATGCAGTTAGTGGAAACGTTAAGATCGAATTGAAAACCTCAGAGGGCAAGAACGCCAGAATTGCCTTCCCTGTCGCGGACGAGTGTATGGGACCAAGGGACCCGACTTCTTCGTAAACCTTGACTGGGTTGGTCCCGAGTATTGCGTAGGCATACCGGACTGATGCACCATCCAGCAGGGCCAGGTAGACGGTCTCACCAGTGTCAATATTGATTTGTTCTAGGATTGGCTGCGCCGCGTCGAGCAGCCGGCGTTCTGGGAGTACATTCCTACCCAGGAACCAAGCGCCCAAACCGAGGCTATATAGACGTGTAACTTTGTCTTGAGCAACGAAAGACCTCGAAGCCAGGGTTTGAAGGATCCGATGTGCGCTAGACCTCGAGATCTGGAGCCTTCTTGCCAATTCGGACAGGCGTACAGGCTTGCCTTCTTGTGAGAGTAGTTCTAGCATGCAAAGGGTATTCAGTACCGTCTTTAACATGTGTTGCCAGGAGCTCCAGGGTGCTAAGTTGGCTTGCGAACATCTTCATCGCCGACTGATGTCGAGATAGAAAGATGGTTATTATGTCCAGATAGCGAGATCGTATTTCAGTTTCAAGAATATATAAGCCTACAGGTTAAAGGCTAGTGTCGAAAGTCACTTTGAAATATGTGACTTTTATTCGTTGCCTCATGTTTCAACCCTCGGATTTGGCACATTTTGGAATCCAACAATAGAGCAACAGAGACAGTAAACGTTCGCGTGTCACCCACCGCCCTTTCGGCTGTCCGCAGTGGAGTTTTTCTTATGTTCACGAGACCATATCCCGTGGTGTCCATTACCATTAGTGGGTGTTGAAGAATTAGAAATAACACGGATACAGGCACCACCTTCAAAGCAAAAGTCAACTATTGAAGGGTTGAAGGCTCTTATTCGCTTACAAAATGAGCTTAGAGCGTCATAATCTGGTCGTTTTATTTATTCGATATCAATCAATCTCTCATACTCAAGCAGCCCCTTTGCACGGCTCTTGAAATCACACCTGAAAGAAGACTGACCATCCTTTTCAAATTGAGCACGATAGCTGTCAACAGGGCTTGAGTTGCAGACTTCAATTGACCAAGATACCGACAACGCCCTAAACAATGTCCCTGCCTTCTCCGGACTTCCTCTCAATTATGTATCTCTCTTTACAACCTAGCAGGTATTCCCTCGTCGCCATCAATTGAAACCATAACTGCTTGTTGCTGTCTTTCTTCTTTGTTCGAATATCCTTCAATTAAATAGCAGAATGTAAGCCTCTCGATTGAATCAAATAGTGGTTATCGCCATCATCATAGCCCCGGTCAGTAGCAACAATATCCAATGGCACACCTTGAGCCATATCTCGTTCCAGTAGTTCCGGCAGCAAATGACCATCGTAGGCTTCGCCGGAAGTCGCGATAACGGAAGTATTGAGATTGTTCTCAGCGTTCATGCTGACATGAGCCTTGCGTGTTACCTCATTAGAAAATCTGGTTCTCCTCCAAAAAGTGTGGATAGCAAACATAAATACATGTCATGGAGAACGAGCTCGAGGAGCTGCTTGCTTGATCTTCAGTGTGAAATAATCTAGATCGTGGAAACCATAGCAGCGTCTCTTGATAACCTTGATCTTGTTATTGAAGCCTTCAAGGCGACCATTGTTGATCGGATAATCGCAGTGATTGAGCAATCCGTAGGCGTAGCGACGGAGCGTCTTCGCGAATTTCATCAGCGGCTGAATGCCACTCTCTTCCGCAGCCTGGGTCCATTGGGCGAGAAGGAGCGCAGCCTCGTCGCGCTCCATGCAATTCCACAGGCGCTTCCCCGTACCGGGACGGTGCAGATCATCCTTGAGCACATAAACCATATTCAAGTTCTGGTTCAAAGAACGGAGTTCTTCCAATCGACAGAGTTGGTCTGGAGAAAGATTCTCCTGGTTCTTCAGCAGCAAGTACCTGGTTCCTCGCAGGACAGGTTTGTCCTCCGCTTCCGCCTTCTTGAATTCTTCCACTCGCACTTTGTCGATGACTTTAGAGTAATTGCTGATGACGTGAAACTTGTCGAAGACGATCGCAGCCTGAGGGGCGCGGTCCTTGATGGCGGCGATGTAAGAGTCCCACATGTCGATAGCTTCGATGCCATGGGCGATTTCCACGCCGATCTCATCGAAAAAGGCCTCCAGCGTCGCCTGACGCCTACCCTTTTCCACCCAGACGACCCGGGTACGATCAAGATCCAGCACCAGGGTCAGGTATTTATGATGTTTCTTGTAGGAGATTTCATCGATCGACAAAAGGTGCAGACCGGAGTAGTCGGGATTGGCGAATGCTTGCTGCAGAGCTCGCTTGTCGATTTCCTTGACGGTCTTCCAGTCCATCCCCAACAATTCGGCGACGTTGGCAACAGGAAGATGCTCGCAGAGACGGGCGACAAAGTCTTCGAAGCGACGTGTATAGCGGGAGTAAGGGGCTGCGAACCCCAGATCCTCGACCCGCACACCACAGGTGGGACAATGGACACGCCATTTGTCCATAACCAGATAGGTGTGCAGCTCGAACACGCTCAGATCCCGGATGCACTGCCTGCTTCGATCATAGCGATCGAACCCCAACTGCCCACAGCGCGAGCATTTCAGCGACGGAGGCATGCGATTGAGCAGTAAGTCGGTGTGTGTTTCGCTCATGATGACATCTTGGACAACGACGTGCGGGAGGTTCAACCATTGAGTTATGCCATGCCGGCACGGTGCAATGTTGTTGGACACCTGTTGGATCCTTTGGGAAATCGGTTGATGAGAACTTCCGTTTCCCAAAGATAACACTTCCAGCAGGTGTCTGCTTATTTCAACTTATGTAACCTTTCTACACTTTTTGGAGGAGAACCTAAAATCACAGGTTATTGTAATCACTTTGGGAGAGTGGTACATTAGAGCTTGGTCAATCGTCTGCATATATTAACTCGCGCAGCAGACCCACCCACGGTGGCATCAGCATGATTGATTCGAAGTCACTTGCTACGCGAAGACATTTGAAGCAAGTCGTACTGGGCGGTTCATCTCAAAACCGTTAGCTAGCCCCCCATTAGCGAAATTAGGCTAATAATGCCTATTATAGAGTGATGGAGAGAATAAGTGGAAGAAATCCTACAGGATGCTGCAAACCGAGCCTCGCAATATCTAGCCCGTCTAGATAGGCGATCCGTCAGTCCGACTACGGACGCGATCGATGGTCTTGAGTTCTTTAAAAAGCCGCTCCAAGATACATCTATAGATCCGCTTGATGTCTTGGCCGAACTAGATGAACACGGATCGGGCGCAACGCTCGCTAGCGCGGGAGGCCGATATTTTGGGTTCGTAATCGGGGGTGTATTACCTGCCGCGTTAGGGGCCAATATCCTTGCGGCTGCATGGGACCAGAACGCCATGCTTGAAATCTCTTCGCCTATCGCATCGACATTAGAAGAAGTCTGTCGTCAGTGGCTCCTTTCAATTTTTTCGCTTCCTTCAGATGCGGGGGTGGGATTCGTTAGCGGGGCAACCATGGCGAACTTTGCAGGATTAGCTGCTGCGCGTCACGCATTACTCGCCAACAAAGGATGGAATGTCGAGGCGAATGGTCTTTTCGGCGCCCCTCCCATCTCCGTTATTGTTGGTGAGGAAGTCCATGTGAGTGTTCTAAAGGCAATGAGTTTGCTTGGTCTAGGAAGAGAGAGGATCTTCCGTGTTCCTGTTGACGCACAAGGCAGGATGCTCCCTGATGCGCTTCCTGATATTAAAGGACCGACTATCGTTTGTATCCAGGCGGGAAATGTCAACACGGGCGCCTTTGATCCAGCCAAGGAGATATGTGCGCAAGTGAAAGAGGCCCATGCATGGGTCCATGTCGATGGGGCATTCGGGATGTGGGCAGCGGCTTCTCCAGCACTCTCCACCCTTACCGAGGGGATCTCCAGCGCCGATTCGTGGGCAACTGATGTCCACAAATGGCTTAACGTTCCATACGACAGCGGCTTGGTTTTCGTCCGAAACCATCAGCATTTGCAGGCTGCCATGTCATCATCTGCTGCCTATTTGATTGAAGGGTCAAAGCGAGAGCCGAGTCAATATGTCCCGGAGCTCTCGCGACGCGCCCGCGGGATCGAGATTTGGGCGGCATTGCGATCCCTAGGTCGAGTTGGCTTGTTTAATCTTATTGATAGGACATGCAATTATGCGAGCCGAATAGCAGAAGGATTGCGAGAAGCTGGGTTCGAGGTTCTCAACGATGTAGTGTTAAATCAGGTTCTAGTTACGTTTGGGAGCCCGACCTCAACTCGTCGAGTAATATCGCTCATCCAAAGTGATGGAACTTGTTGGTGTGGCGAAACTGAGTGGCAGGGAAACGTAGCCATGAGAATCAGCGTCAGTTCCTGGGCAACATCGGAATATGATATCGAGAAAAGCCTTGAGACCATCATACGAATAGCTTCCCAAGAGTCCATTATCGTGTAATCTGGACAAAACAAAGACATTAAGCACGAAACTTACCACTTCGGTCGGGTCCAACCTAGTCGGAACGGTGACAACTTTCTCCTTGGGTATGTAAATCATCTCTGCATAGCCCCCAATTTTAGTGCTCACCGCAACACGCTCCCCCACTTCTACATTCTGCACACCCTCAACCAGTTTATCCACTATACCTTCAATATCGTAGCTAGAGCTGAAAGGCATGGGTGACAGACTGGCAAGGTAATGCTCGGTCCGTACAGCGAATATCCACCCTCGCCATCCCTGCGGCTAAGCCTGTCGCCACACTTCCCCGGCGACAGGCTCCGGGAGCGGTTCTTCGACCACCTGAAAGGCCTCTGGACCGCCTTGCTTGGTGATGACAACTTATTGGTTCCTTAAAGAAACATCATCCGAATAGGGACAACCAGACGAGGACGATAGCGCCGTGAAGGAATTGCCAGCTTGTCCCCAGGCAACCTAGCCCTCGTTGGTTAATACGATCCGACCCCGGACAACGGCCTTTTCCATCAAACGATGCGCCCGGGCAGCTTCCTGCAGAGGGATGCGTTCGTGAATGATGGGTTTTATCTGGCCTTGATCCAGGAATTTCAGCATCGCCTCGAAATCCTCCCGGAACCACTCCGGGGGGATCATCCCCGAGGCTGGATCGAGTTCATAAAAAGTTACATAGCGGTTGGGAACTAGCTTCAACGCTTTCAGCAGAAAGTCTTGGACCAGCTTGGTACCCTGATGAAACTGGGTGTCACCGATCATGGCTCGTTCCCCGTAGGCGATCAACCGTCCACCACGACGCAGTACCCGGAAGGATCGCCACAGATGCCAACCGCCAATATGGTCGAAGACCGCATCGATGCCTTCCGGCATCAACGCACGTACGCGCTGGACAAAATCCTCCGACCGGTAATCGACGGCGATGGCACCATGCGCTTCCACTAGGTCCAGCTTGCCCGGTGAGGCGGTCCCTATCATTTCTAACCCAACGATGCGGCCCAGTTGCAACAACGCCGTACCTACACCCCCGGAAGCACCGTGGATGAGGACCCGCTCCCCCGCGCCCACCTTGGCGAACCGATGCATCATCTGATAGGCGGTCATGTAATTCAACGGCAGGCAGACCACTTCCGCCGGATCCAAATGGGCAGGAACGGGAACGCACTTCTCGGCCGGCAGGCAGAGGAACTCCGCGTTCCCGCCTCCCTTGACCAATGCCGCCACTCTTTCTCCCCGCTCTAGCGAATTGACATCCTCCCCGAGGGCATCGACTTCCCCGACGACATCATAACCCAGGGAAAAAGGAACCGGGGGAACACCGCCCGGATACATCCCTTTGCGCCGCATCACATCCACATAAGCAACCCCCGCGGCGAGTACTCGTACTCGACATTCGCCCGGGCCGGGTTCGGGCAGCTCCTCCTCAATAACCTGGAGAACCTCCGGACCACCAAAAGCGGTAACTACGACACGTTTGTTTGTCATCATCCATCCTTTGTGTGAACCCATCCTAAGGCGCTCCCCTGTAGCGATCGATAACGTGTTTGGGAACGCGGCTGTAAAGTGGGCGGTCTTTGTGAAAAGGCAAATGCAGGATCATTCCGGTCTTCAGAGGACAAAATCGATCGCCAATCGCATTGGCGATGCGTCGTAAGCCATCAAAGCCCGTACAATGCCCGGCGAGGACGAAGTCGACCTCCTCTAGCGCCTCAACTGTAAGTTCTTTCTTCTCTTCATCCCCATCGATAAGATGCAACCCGCCGATCACTGCATGCACCTTGTCCACCCCGGTGACTTTCTTGGCCTGGATCATGGTGTTGACGATCCCAGAATGGGCGCATCCGGTGATGATCACCAGTCCCTCACGGAAATTCAACACCACGGCGGTATCGTCCCGTTCGTGATCCTGGACCACTTTTCCATCTTGCGTGGTGAAAAGATCCTCCAATTGCTCAAACGACGTCGCTCGCTCAATCTCTCCCGCCGTGACAACCCCTTCCATCAGATTCAGAGGCTCCCGGGTCAGGGTGAAAATCGCCCCCAGCCTCTCATATTCTTCCCGGCTATGATCGGTTATGCCAATGTGGCGTAGACCACTCGGATTGATCTCGAAACACGACCGGAAGATTTCGGGATGGGCCACAACCGGCACAGGATGGGGCATCGCCTCTAAGACTCCATAGAGACCATCCGTATGATCGCAATGGCAATGGGACAGGAAGATCGTTGTGATCTCCTCTAAAGGTACGCCGTAGATCTCGAGGTTATAGAGCACCGGACCCGGGGCCGAATTCGTATCAAACAAGATCTTCTTCTGCTCATGCTCACTCTTCAGATCGAGGAGCAGAGACAGACCAAAACGTCCCATAAAGGGTGAATCGTACAGAATCGAATCTTCAGCTGCGACCTTGATTTCCGCTTCTTTGAGATAACCTAGCTCTTTTATCATAATTCTTCCTCCCGTGCCTTGTATCAGACGCCTGCGGGGCATTCGAGTCTGGGTATAATGTTGCCCTTTATACCCAACTCATCAGAAAGCATGCATCGCCCCAAGATGTAGATTCCAATCACCGGTTCAGAAATAATTTCCGCAACAACAACTGCTTGTTTCTCTCGCAAGACCAGAGATTCCTTTTTCCCTCTTGTATGTCGAATTTATTAATTTATACCTCTTCCTCGGCACCTTGAAGGATCTCGACCGTCCAACGCGCAACCTTACCCACAACGTCGGTACATTTATCGACATGACCCCCCAGGCGCAGGAATTCTTGAAAATCGTCGTCATCCCACTGATTGAACGTTCGCCCGAAGATTTGCTGATGGACATCCGCACAGCGGATTGTGCCGTATTCCTCGATATAGCGCGCGTAAAGCGCGCGCACCATCTTCATGCACCCGCGACGTGTCTCTTCCGTGATCGTTGTGAGGTTTTCCAAGGCTCTACCGTGCTCCAGGCTGATAGCCATCACACCCGCCATCAACGCGCCGCAAGTCTCGCTGTAGCTGCCAATCCCACCCGCAAAACCAAAAGCCGCCTTAAAGGCACTCGGATCCTGCGTTCCTCGCGCGTCCATCACAGCGAGTATGGTGCACTGGGAACAAGCGCCATATTTCCCTTCGTATTCGTATCCAAGCTCATAAGCGATTTCTGCGGGCGGCTTTTCCTTCCGGCCTTCTCCTTCTGCCATTTCAGGACCAAGATCCGCGTTCTTTTCCATGCCTAGCACCTCTCTTTAAGGACAATGCCCAGAGTTTAAAAAAGAAAACGATTGAACAATTTCCTGTCAACCGTGCATGCCTACACCAAATGCCGTGAATGACGATTAATACCTGATCGAAAATCCATCAAGGCTATCATAACCAAATGGATGATTAATACCAGGGTAAATCCTCCCAATCTACTTTGTCATTGGTCAGTGACGCCTTTCAACGGCGCGATCGCGTCACTGACCCCTATCCGGCTAGAGAAAAATCCGACCTCTTCGGAGAGGCGTTATAGCTCTCGTTCCAACTCAAACGAGAGACAATGGGGTCCTCCACCGATGGAAGTGAAATTACGGAAGTCGGGATCGAAGACCTCCAAGCCCTCTGCCCGGAGAATCTCGTTCATGCGGTTGCCCTTGAAAGAGAGCACACGATCGTCACCTAGAGCGAGCATATTGACTTCCGTCTTGTTAGCATATTCGCCAGACACTTTGATCAATTCCCACCCTAAAGCGTCCAAGAAGCCGATGAAGTAGTCCGGGATGGCATCTTCACATACCACTGCCAGCTTGTCGGCCACCGGCTGGAAGATGATATCCAGATGGTTCCACTTGGACAGAAATTCAACCACGAACACACGCTTGCCATATTCAGCCATGATTTCCTTGGCATGTTCGAATCCGCTGAAAGTGCTGCGATTGCCGGTGCCAATCACCAGTGTGTTCTCGTCCAGCCAGTAGCAGTCCCCGCCCTCCATAGCACCGCGCGTGACCTGCTTCGGCAGGTAGGTTTCGCCCAACTCCTCCAACGAAATCTTGGCGTTGATTTCCTCGCCTTTGCGTTCAAGGTAACGCATCCTTCCGATCAAGACACCATGCGGGGTATTGACGCCAAAATCACGAGTTGCCGCCTGCCATGGAAGATCCGGTCCCACGCGCACCCAGTTGACTTTGATCCCGAGCTGGGTGAAGACGCTCTCGAATTCCTTATGTTGTGCCAGACTGGACGCCTGATCAATTTTGCGGCCAATGTCCTCAGCATCTTGTGCCGGAACGTTAAGGGGCAAGACATCATAGTAGGTTGGTTTTCCCAGGAGAACGCGTTTCAATTTCCCGGTCGAATTAAAAACGGCAGTCTTTTTCGTCATGGATCCATCTCCAGTGGTTCGATATTGTTCTATCATCTTCGGGTATCCTCCATCGTCTTGGGTACATTCCCATAGGCGAGGGGGGGATCGCTTTGCTTTCGCGTGTGGTTTAGGACGACATGAGCGGTCGTAATCTTCCCGCGATCTCGATTATGGCGCTCGCCCAAAGATCAGGGCTAACAACCCCATTCGTACGGCTACGCCATAATAGGCCTGTGCGAAATAGCGCGCGGAGGCATGCGGATCGACCTCAACCGGCAACTCATCTGTGCGTGGCAGGGGATGCAGGACGATGAGATCGGATCGAGCCTTGTCCAGCTTCTCGCGATTTATGACGAACTGGGGCGCCGTTGTGGGACGCTCTTCCGGCGCTTCTGTGCGACCGATGTGGAAGGAGGGCGTCTTCGAGCCCATCATGTAAATGACTTCCAGATCTCCTAAGACCTCATCGATCGATTCTACCTCGCTGTAGTTCAAACCTGCACGATCATATTCCTTCAGCCAGGCTTCAGGGGTGGTAACATCCTTGGGGGAGATCAAGGCAACCTGGGCCCGATATTGCGCCAAAGCCAGGGTCAGCGAGTGTATCACGCGGGTGTTCATGTCTCCAACGATCCCAACATGGACCCCTTCCAGGCTGCCTCGCTCGCGCAGGATGGTGTACATATCGAGCAGCGCCTGGGTCGGATGCTCATTGTAGCCATCAGCGGCGTTGATGACCGGTACATCCACAAAGCCCGCCGCTTGCGCCGGCGCGCCGTCCTGGGGATGTCGCATCACCAATACATCGGCATAATGTTCCATCATGCGCGTTACGT